>JAEEGJ010011785.1_pt1 | contig 21999 bp, 18 predicted proteins | sample 8958761 | NCBI WGS metagenome assembly JAEEGJ01 (sample SAMN16246546, study PRJNA631951) | gut metagenome | biome: gut microbiome; feature: rumen; material: RS-attached | host: Bos | place: Iran: Karaj | collected 2018-10 | reverse complement strand
CGACTCTCGTCTGATGCCTAAGTTCTCTATCCTCAACCCGAAGTTCACGATGACCGTACCCGAGAACCAGATGAAGGCGGGTATCTACGACATCATGAACCACATCATGGAGCAGTACTTCAGCGATTTCGATGACAACACCAGCGACTACCTCTCAGAGGGACTGATGCGCTCCGTCATCCACAGCAGCCGCATCGCTGTGAGAAATCCGCAGGACTACGAGGCACGCTCCAACATCATGTGGACGGCTACATGGGCACTGAACACCCTCATCGGACTGGGCAAGAAGGAGGATTGGATGGTACACATGATTGGCCACAGTGTGGGTGCCTGGACACATGCCCCTCACGGCTATGCACTGGCCTCCGTCTCGATGGCCTACTATCGCCGCGCCATGAAGAATGGTCTACCTAAGTTTGTGCGCTTCGCCAAGAACGTGTGGAACATCAGTGGTGACGGCATGACCGACGAGCAGATAGCCAAAGCAGGCTTGCAGGCTCTAAGAGCCTGGATGCTAGAGATAGGTCTGCCACTCACCATCAGCGAAATTGGTGCCACTGAGGATATGATTGCAGGTATCACCGATACTACCGTCATCTATCCCGCTGGCTATTTGAATCTGTCAAAGGAGGACGTGGCAGAGATTCTGAAAGAAAGTTTATAATTGATAATTGACATTTGATAATTGAAAGCTAAAGCATTATTGCTGGTTCTTATGATAGCAGCAAACGGTTTCGCTCAGGGCGTGATAGATAAACATTTGATTGTCCGCATTGCTGAGATTGAGGTTTTTCCACAGTATTTGGAGGAATACTTGACCTTTGCCAACGAGGTGGACCGTCTGAGCATAGAGCGCGAGCCTGGTGTCATCTGTCTCTACCCCATGCAGAGTGCTGAGGACTCATGCCAGATTCGCATCCTCGAGATCTATGCCTCTGAGGAAGCTTATCAGCAGCACTTGAAGACCGACCACTTCCAAAAGTACAAGCAGGGCACGCTCCACATGGTGAAAGACCTCAAACTGCCCACCATGAAGCCCCTCGACCCAGAGACAATGAAACTGATATTCAAAAAACAGAGGTAACAATGAAAAGATTGATTTTAGTAATTTGCGCCATGCTCACATTACTAAGTACAAATACAACTGCAAAGACACTTGTGGTATACTATAGTTACACAGGCAATTGCCGAGAGATAGTAAACACACTGACTAGTCAGATTGAAACCGACGTGCTGGAGATTCTACCTACTGAAAAAGGACTCCAGTACGAGGCTAACAACTATGCCTTGGGCACTCAGTTGCTGAATGCCATCAAGGCTAATCCAAATGACGCCAGCAGTTACCCTGCAATAGACCCTGTAACGAAATCACCGGCCGATTACCAGAACATCATCATTGTCACCCCACTTTGGTGGAGTCAGATGGCAGCTATCACGCAGACCTACCTGTTCCAGAATGCTTCGATGATGGCAGGGAAACACGTCGGAATGATTGTGTCGAGCCATTCGAGTGGCATCAGTGGTGTGGTAAGTGATGCCGAGAGGTTATTGCCTAATGTCACATGGATGGGCGAAGCCTTGTGGATTAACGCTAGCAACCACGGAAATCGTGCCTCACTTATAGAAAACTGGATCAAAACACTGAATTTCGATAATGATAATACTACTATGGATAAAATGTATATCACCATCGATGGACAAACGCAAAGTGCGACACTCGTTGACAATACGGCTACACGCGAGTTGGTCGCTGCACTTCAGAACGCACCCATTACGGTCACTCTCAACGACAACCAGTTCGAGATATGGGGACCTCTGGGCAAATCGCTGACAACGGAAAACGAGCAGATGAATACCACAGCAGGAGACATCGTGCTCTATAATGGCAGCAACATCTGCATCTTCTATGCCAGCAACTCTTGGAGCTATACTCGCTTAGGCAAAATCGACGGACTGTCAGAGAGTGAGTTGCGCACATTCTTGAAAGCAGGAGAAAGCAACATCACCGTTATGCTGTCTCTGACTTCGGGCACGACAGCCATCAGGAGCGTCAATGGTAATCGTATGGAAGATGGAGCGTACTACTCGCTGAATGGTGTGAAGGTAAGCAATCCTTCAAAAGGAATTTATATCCAGAATGGTAAAAAAGTAATATTATAATGCAAAGAATCATTTTATTTTTAATCGCAATAATGACTATGTCTACAATAGATGCACAGACGCTGACAGAGCGACATAAGGGATTGGCAGCATGTGCCTGCCTGATGGCACAGGGTGATATGGAACGTTTGGAGCCAGTCGTGCGTAAGGCTCTCGACAAGGGCGTAACCGTCAACGAACTGAAGGAGGTTTTCTCGCAGCTCTATGCCTACACGGGTTTCCCACGAAGCCTGAATGCACTTGGAGTACTGAGTAAGGTCTTAGAGAGCAGACAGCCTAACTGGCAGGAAGGCAAGCCTTGGAAGCGTCCTGCCGAGTGGGATGATGCCAAGAAGGCCTACGAACTGGGCACCAAAAACCAGACACTACTTTCAGGAAAGCCTTTCAACTATGAGTTCTGTCCGCAGGATGACTACTATCTGAGGTCTCACCTCTTTGGCGACATCTTTGCTGGCGACCAGCTCTCTGCTGCCGACCGCGAGATAGTTACCGTAGCAGCTCTGAGTGGTCTCGAAGGCGTTGCTCCACAACTCGCCGCCCACAAGCAGGGTGCCGTGAACATGGGCAACTCAAAGCAGTTGGTGGATGAACTCTGTGCTTGGCTCTGCAACGAGGGCTACACCCTAAGTACCAAGTGGCCCAAAGGCGAGCCTAATCCTTACGGCAAGTACTTCATTGGTCAGAGTTATCTGGCAGATGTCGGCGGTGGTGTTATGAATGTTACTTTCGAACCCCATTGCCGTAATAACTGGCACATCCATCACAAGCAGGTGCAGGTGTTGATCTGCGTGGCTGGTCGTGGTTGGTATCAGGAATGGGGCAAGGCTCCTGTTGAACTGACTCCCGGCACCGTCATCGCCATCCCTGCTGAGGTGAAGCACTGGCACGGTGCACAGAAGGACTCATGGTTCCAGCACCTCACCTATCATAAAGATGTGCAGGAAGGAGCCAGCAACGAACTGAAGGAGCAGCGAGAGCAGAGCGATGCTTGCATCAGCTCTGCCGAGTCGCGACAGAAGTCGAGTGAAACTCAATGGTGTGAGCCTGTGGATGATGCCACCTATAATCTATTAACAAAATAGTCCTCAAATCAATGAAAAAGCTATTATTAGCCGCAGCGTTGGTGAGTGGAATGCTCGCAGCCTGCACACAAAAGAGTAACAACAATCAAAACAACGAAAGTATGAATACAACACCAACATTGACGCAGGAGTGGGACAAGGTGTTCCCCCTGAGCGAGAAGGTAAATCACAAGAAAGTGACGTTTGAGACACAGTATGGCCTGACACTGGCTGCCGACCTCTATACACCTAAAGATGCCAAAGGCAAATTGGCAGCTATCGCCGTTAGCGGTCCTTTCGGAGCCGTGAAGGAGCAGTGCAGCGGACTCTATGCCATGAAGATGGCAGAGCGTGGTTTTGTGGCACTGGCCTTCGACCCTTCATACACGGGTGAGAGCAGCGGTGAACCGCGTCGCACAGCTTCGCCCGACATCAACACCGAGGATTTTATGGCAGCCGTAGATTTCCTGTCGAAGCAGGATAATGTAGATGCTGAGAAGATAGGCATCATCGGCATCTGCGGTTGGGGAGGCATTGCCCTGAACGCTGCCGCTGCCGACACTCGCATCAAGGCCACAGTAGCCTCAACGATGTATGATATGACACGCGTCAGTGGTAACGACTATAATGATGCTTTCGACGTAGAAGGAGCTCGCCATAAGAACCGTGAGAACCTTTCGAAGCAGCGTCTGGCCGACCCCAACGCAATGGCTGGCGGTGTATTGGATACCGTGCCTCCACAGGCCCCCAACTTCGTGCACGACTACTTCGACTACTACAAGACCACACGTGGTTATCACAAGCGCTCAGGCAACTCTAATGATGGTTGGCGCGTCATCGGCACACAGGCCTATGCCAACAGTCGTTTCCTCTACTACATCAACGAAATCCGCTCTGCCGTTCTCGTGATGCATGGCGCCGATGCTCACTCACGCTACTTTGGTGAGGCAGCCTATCACTACATGGTAGATGGTAAGGCCGAGGGCTACAAGTTTGTTGGCGAGCCCAATCCCAATCCCGAGAACAAGCAGCTGCTCATCATCCCCGGCGCCTCGCATTGCGACCTCTACGATGGCGGCTACGAGGAAAAAGCCGGCCGCTCGGCGACGCAAGGAGACGCTTGCCAGAGCAAGAAGGGACAACCCAAGAACATGATTCCTTGGGACAAACTGGAAGCTTTTTTCAAAAAGAATCTGAAATAAATGATATGTTGACAAATAATCGCCCATCTGTTTCTTATGCAGATGGGCGATTTCATTTATATTTTAAGACTCATTGAAATGTCTAATAGTGTTATCGCTTATCAGGAATACCATAGTCCGGCCAGCGTTCCTGGGGATAGTAACCCTTCAGCGTCTTTTTCGATTCTGCATAGGAGGCTTTCACGATGGTCATCAGGTCGTTCATCTTCTTCACCTTGGGAGTTAACGCCTCACGCAGACGATCCACCTCGGCATTGGCTTCGGAGAGCAGTGCTACAGTCTTCTCCATCTCGTTGATCTCTCTACTTGAAATACCTCTTTCACCCATCTCTCTTACATGTCGGCGCAGTCCCTCAATAAGGTTGCGACTCTTCTCAATTTGAATTTCTGTTGTCTTTGACATAATGCTTTAAATTAAATTATTCAATGATACTTTTGTAGTATAATTCCTAGCACAAAATTAACAAAAAAAATAGATTTCACAAACGCTACAGAGCATCACTTTTATAATTTTTTAAGACGTAGAATGGACCATATTTAACATTTGTTTGCCTTGCAACTCAATGATTATTTTGTTCTATTGCCAAGACAGGCTGCACCAAAAAACCAGAACTTTGTCAATAGCCCCACCACGTAACAAGAAAGGCTCTCTTACGTAAAATATTCCATAAAAAAGAGTGATTTTCAGATTTTATTTATACCTTTGCAATGTCATGTGCGATTTTGCTTGGCTTTTAATGCAGCACTAAGGTAAGTGAGAAATCTGACATGGCAAAACGTTGGGTAACTTTTTGTTGCTCTGTCACTTATAAACAAAGCTAAATTAAAGTGCTGCGGAATTTAGGTGTATGAAGACAGAAGCCATCAACCGTAAGAATTATGAGAAACCAGCATTTGTGGTAATCAAGCTTTATATGAAGCCGATAATGCTGGTAGACAGCGATGAATATTATTACGGAGGAGCGCCAGACGATTAATTCGTTCCACTGACGTTGAGATCATCATAAAAGCTTTAGCATCTTCTCAGCCAAGGGCAAATACCAAGTGCGAACCTCTTCAGCCGTCGGCGTGTGCCCTCCGGGGAAGTGGAACGAATGGCTGTAATGTTCCAAGAAGAGCGGTTCAAAATGTGCCAACGTGTCCTGTTCGCCAAACACCCCCCAGATGCGGTCTTTGTAGCAGGGATTGCAGTCGTTGAACTGTATAGCCTCCAGTTCGGCAAACTCCTCAATCAAAGCCTCATTGATGGTGAAGTCCTGCTTGCCGTCTTTTCGTGGCGACTTGTACTGATGATCACCAATACGCTGCTTCAGGAACTCCGTCATCCGGAAGTGAGGATTTCCAAGCAAGGCAGGGATGCCCATGGTAGAAGCCAGCAGCTGAGCATAGAACGAACCGCAGCTGTTACCCACCAGAAGGTCAGGTTTCTCACGTTCAATCAGTTCACGGATAAAGCCTACGGCCTCTTTCGGGTGCATCGGCAGGTCTGGCGTAAGCACCTCGGCACGCCCCTCAAAGGAGTCACGCAACGCCAAAGCCGGTACACACTGACCACTGGCATAGAAGCCGTGAAGGAACAATATCTTCTTCATACCCTTCTCCAAGTCATTTTAATATGAGGAATGCCATCGAGCATGAAAGTCTCAGATGACTGTCTGAATCCCACGTTTTCATAGAATCCTTTAGCATATTCCTGTGCCTCAATATCAATAACGGTAGCTCCGAAATGTTCGATGGCAGCGTCAATGGCATGAAGCATAATCTGTTTGCCATAGCCCTTACCCCGTTCTGTGGTGATGACTCTGCCAATTGAAATTTCCTTCATGTGAGTACCTGCAGGGCACACACGAGCCAAAGCCACGACCCTATCAGCTTCGGTCAACCAGAGATGAATAGATTGCTGGTCGTCGCCGTCCATATCCTGATAGACGCAGTTCTGCTCAACCACGAAAACCTCGCTACGCACTCTCAGGAGTTCGTATAGCTCATCTGTGGTCAGTTCCTGGAACATTTTCTTATGTAGTTTTACCATCGCAACGTCATTATACAGATTCATGTTCATTTTCTGTGAACGAGTGCAAAGTTAGTTCTTTTTCCCTATTTCATGTTAGGTTAATGCGGAAAACATCCGCTTCACAAGACATTTTTAACAATTCAAGGTATAAGCCCTCCCCAACTTCAACAGCAAGCATCAGGACTATGGCTGGCCTGTTGAAGAGTTAGATAGATTCTAATAATACGGTGCAACAAGGTTTGCGAAAATGCTAATAATTCTCAAAACTTTGCACAAACTTAAACATAATTTCGATATTTCATTGAAAACCACTATATTTGCAAGGAAAATAAAGAAAAAGTTCAATTATTAATCATTATGTCTTACTAAGCCATAATAGCCCACAAAAACAAATACGAAAAATGAACAGAAGAGATTTTATCAAGAAAGCAACGATGGCGGCTGCAGGAGCAGCTGTCGTATCGCCTGTGTCGGCGATGTTGAACAACGTGACAGGTGTCAAGACCCCCAAAGTGTTATTGGTAAACGGCAGCCCGCGCACCGACGGCAACACGTTCTGTTGCCTGAAGGAGATTGAGGCTACGTTGCAGAAACACGGCGTAGAGTCGGAGATTGTTCAGATTGGCCGCAAGCCAGTCCGTATGTGCATCAACTGCGGCGGCTGCCGACAGAACAACGGTGCAGGCTGTGCATTCGATGATGATATGTGTAGTGTGATTGCTGAGAAAATGAAAGAATCAGATGCACTCATCGTAGGAACTCCTGTCTATTACGGTCAGCCGAATGGTGGTATTCTCTCGCTAATGCAGCGGCTGTTCTACTCTACAGGACATCTGGTTCAGAACAAGCCTGCAGCGGCATTGGCTGTCTGCCGTCGAGGTGGTGCTACGGCTACACTCCAGACCATGAACATGATGTTCGAGATGATGAACATGCCTGTAGTAACCTCGCAGTACTGGAACATCGCCTACGGAGCAGGTAAGGGCGAAGTAAAACTCGACACCGAGGGCATGCAGACAATGCGCACCCTTGCCACCAACATGGCATTTCTGCTTAAGAAGATTCATGCCGACGGCAATCCTGCCCCCCAGCGCGATGAGTTCCCAGCATTCATGAATTTTATCAGGTAAATGAATATCATAATTACATCAAAAAAGTTCCATAAAATATGAAGAAGCAACTGGCATTATTGATAGTGAGTCTGATGGCGACTCTTGCCTGGGGACATTTGTATCAGCAGATGCACTCTAATCAGAAGGTACGCGAAGCTGTCAGACGCGAACAGCTGAGCGAATACGTGAAGCGTAAGGGCTTAGCAGTGCGCTATTATCAAGACTATGGCCATGAGTCCAACGGGCTTTAAGCCTTGTACCACCATGCCTCCAATCAGTCTTTTTCCCCTTCCACCTGCTGTCAATTGCCATCTCGTCTGTTTGAGGCATCGACTGCTTTAGACGGATTCTCCTGGAATGCATAAATAATGGCATATCAAGTTCACCTGAATTATGCCACTAAAACGATTGCAGCAATAGCACAAAGATTAACAGCAGTATTCTTGTTATTCCAGAATCCGTCTGTCAGCTTATGCTCTATAATGTAGTCTCGCAACTTCAGACGCCATTCTTTGTTTTGCAGCAATATCCACAGAGCCTCATCAAAATAGGCATAATCTACACTTTCTTTCAACCATGCCTTTGATGGAGTACGCCCTTTACAGAGTCGTTCACCCTGATAGTTCAAATGCCAGAACCCATCAGATTCCAAATGCCAGAATGGTTTTTCAATACCAGTTAGATTGTCAAACTGAGATTCCTTAGCATATTTCGACAACAGCATTTTATACCGGCATTCTAGCCAATCGTTGATAACAAACTGATTGTTTGCAAACACATTTGCCTCAATACCATCGATAATAGCCACCAGCAGCACAGGCTTTGCAACAATGGTTTCACCATGAATCTTAGCCTGTCGAATACTCATTATCTGCTTAGTGTAATGCTTAAAGCATTGCTCATAGCTAAAGAACTGTATAACTCTATTCATAGCCCTACGTTATTGATTTCGAGGGCAAAGATAGCAAATAAATCCATTCATTGAGTAAAAACATAAAAAAAAGTGGCAAACTCAATTAATTTGCCACATAATCCTATATCACCTACCTTTGGATCCTAATTTATCACCATAGTAGTCATACCATATACCTTTAACTTTAATTTTGTTTGCTTCACACTTATCTCCTTCGACAAAATCTTCAATTTCATCAATGAAATTTGAACGTGATAGCATAGGATATAGGTCAGAATCCGAATACGCTACAAGCATTTTATCGCCTTTCATCCATTCTCCTTCAACACGTTTAACAGCTTTGACTGTTAGGCACACGGATTTCATGTTAAAGCGGTAGATTTTATCATTAAATATTTTGAGAGGCGCTTCATCGGTATATACAACCTTGCCAGATTTATTTATAACAGTTCCTCCTAATTCTGTATTGTTTACCGTAACATTTAGAGGCATTCTTATCAATCCCAACTGTGAAAGTTGATATTGAACCGAATAGAGTGATTTGCCTAATCTTTCTGCTATTTTAGCAGGTTCCATACCATGTTCAAAAAACAATGTTAACCTCTCTACATCATCTTCATCCCAAGGCTTCTCTGCTTCAGTACGCATAGCTTCTTCATCTATGGAATCATCTTCTAAATCACCATCTTCAAATGACTCTATATCTTCTTCAAAATTTTCAACATCATCATTTTCTTTGTTGTTATCAGAAATAAAAGAAGTAAATATTTTAAGAAAGGCCGAATCTTTAAATAAACTATTCGGATCATCTTCTAGCATTTCTTCTAAATAATGAAATCCGTAATTTGTATACTCTTCCATCTTGTTTTTTAGAGCATTTGCAGCATCGCTAACATTTATATCGCCCTTTTCTAACGCAATAAAGTCGATATCAGTTTTTGCGACAAGTGCAGCAAACATGTACTCTTGAATCTTTTTGTACGATGTTCGTCCCAATTTGAGTTTACCTTCTTGGCTTCCCCAGAACATTATCGGATGTCCAAAATCCTTACGTTTAGATTTGTCATCAGGTAATTTCTTTGTTTTATCAAAATACAAACCGATGAAAAAGCCTATAATATACATTTCATATCCTGCGCCAAAGATTTTACCTCTTGACACTGTATATTGACTGGTTCCCCTACCATAGTCTGTAAAAGGTTCCATCAGCAACTCTGCGTATTTTTTCTCCCATTCAGGGTTTTTTCTACTCCAAGCATCAAATAGAGATTCCATATTTAGTCCTCCGTTTTAATTTCTTTTACTAATGTTCTTATTGTTGACAAATCTGAATTGTTGAATCCGTCTGCCTTCTGTATTCGATACACACGACATGTTAGTTTATCAACATCGTTCATCCTGACTTTTCCTCCAGTAATAAAGTCCTTGGTAATTACAATACATTGCTTGTTCACATCATTGATAATGTTATAGAAATCTTCTTCTTTCGCATCTCCAAATGAGGAAGTAGCAGCATCGAATATGAGAGGATATTCTTCATCTGTTTTTTTATAGGCGAAATCAGAGACCGCAAATAATATTGAGATATACATTACTGTCTTCTGAGAATCAGAAGGCTTCTTGATATACGTACCATTAGAACTTTTCAATCTAATTCCTGCCTCTTCTGTATCTTTCTTATAAAATAGATGCACCTCACCATGAAAGTCTTTGGTACTAAGACGATCCATGTATAAGTTGGCTCCTTTTTTTAAAGCATTAAGAAAATTGTAGAGGTTTGTTTCTTTAGCTCTTTTCGAAGCCTTTGATATTTGATCAAATGCGATATGAACTTTTTGATACAATCTTGACAAAGAATTACCAGGTTTGAGATTATCCATTTCCTTTTTAATCTGAGCTTGACGAGCCTCCTTTTCATCAAGGTCATGCTTAAGATTATTAATCTCCAATTCGGCTTCACCTTTCTTTCTGAACATATTATTTACGTCAGAATTGTTTTTCTTCATCATTTCCTCGGATATATTACCTGCCTGTATTAACAGACGCGAAATATCTTCCTCGAGTTCTTCTATATCCTTTTTAACTTGTGAAAGTTCTTCAGATTTTCTTCTTACAACCTCAAGTCTATTATTAATATCGTTAGCAATTCCTGCAATCGATGCCTCTTCAGGTCCAGACAAACGATTTGCCAAGACATTAATCTCATCTATGTATTCTTCGGTGAAGAGTTGTTTCTTGCTTAATTTAATTTGTTCCTCTTTAATTCTTGCTCGTTCACTGATATGCTTCTTATATTCATTAAGTTTATTGACCATGAAACGATATGCATCAGAACCTTCTGGAGCTGGAGTATTGCATACTTTGCATCTATGCACTTTTATCATCTCCTCCATATATCTATCATCAGGCATATACCAAGGCAACTGAGCTTCATCATTCAATAATGCTTCATTCTCTTGCTTTAATCTATTTAGTTCACCTTGTTCCTTGCCTCTTTCGAATATGAATTCATCGCGTAATCTTTCTTTCTCTCTACTCAACTTGGCACACTTATCCTTGAAGGCAGAAAGAATGCTAGGAAAGGCGCACATAATCCAGTACTGATCAAGAAGACTTGTGTTTAGATTTACTTTTTCAATGCTCGCTTTTAAACTTGTTGCATCAGATTTTTTTGTTGCTAAATTTTGCGATAATTCATTATACCTATCTCTAGTGTCTTGATTCTGTTCCAAATCTTTGAGCATATTTTCGTATGTATTCACTGCAGTAGTCAAATTCTTGATCTCCTTACGAAGATCTAGTATTTCTCCACTTAACTTGGTTAACTCATTATCGTATAAAGTAGCTTGATCTCTTGTTTTCTCATCGTTCTTACTCTCCTTTCGGAAAGCCTTATCAGCAGAACTTTCAAAGCTTGAAGTCAGGTCTACAAGTTCATCAAAATATTTAATATCAGAATATTTATCAACAAGCATTTTTAATGCTTTTGGTCCGTCAAGCACGTCGAGTCTTGACTCGCCTTTGAACATTGAAAAATGTTGCATCTCAGCATCAAAACAGCGGGCAATCAATTTTCTACCGTCTGAAGACAATCTTCCATCTGCTGTATCTTCCTTGCCTTTGAACTTTATGTCGCTTACCTCATAATTGTCCTCACCTTTCCTTGTAATGACAAACATTTTCTCCACTGACTTACGTCCATCATGTTCAAAATCCATCTTCACTCTAAGATTTGCAGATTCGCCTACTTCGAGTTTAGACTTCCTCATTTCGGAGAAGTTATCTAATGCACGGTTTTTCTGAACATCATCTGTATTTGAAATGTCAAGTAACCACTGAAGAGCCTCAAAAAATGTTGATTTTCCATCACCATTATCACCGATGATCAGTGTAAGGCCATCTCCGAATTCAAATACATTTTCGTTACCATAATAGCTACGAAAATTTTCTATTTCAATCCTACGTATTATCATAGCTTCTTTTTAAGTAAGTCATTTACAGTATTATAGATCTCTTTTTCTGACATCTCTTCGCTTAGCCCTTCAACGATAGTTGCAACAGCGCTTACAATAGCATTTTTAGAGCCTAAAGCATATTCAAGAGACGAAATCTCAGAAGGTTCATATTGGGCGTAGTCCATTAAATTCTCGTCAAGGAGAACTGCCTCAAGAATTTTGTTGTAATTCTCATTGTATCTTTTATTTCTCGCCATAATATATATAGTTTAGGAATTTAATTAATCTAAAAGTGGAACATGATAGAAGTTTAGGACCTCTTCTAATTCTTTGTAAGAATAATCAAGGTTTCTTGATAATGAGGCAAAATCTCTTACTCTCTTTAACTCCGAAAGTATAAGCTTTCGCTCCATCTCATAATCTACACAGTCTGCTCCGATATCTGGAACAACCACAAGATCGTGAATATAAGCATATTTCTTATCCTTATGCGTTCTAAGAATACGTCCTCTGCGTTGTATAAATTGACGTGGGTTTCCCGTACTTGCACAGAATATCGCCATTTCACTCCTTGGCACATCCACGCCTTCGTCAAGACATTTCATAGATGTCAATACTTCAAGATCACCATTTTCAAAATCTTCAAGTATAGCTTCTCGATTCTTTTGTCCAGAAACAAATTTTCTCACAGTTATTGTTTTACTAACATTCATTACTATCTGGGTAAATTCATCAATTAGTTTATCTGCTTCTGTATCATCTTCAACAACATCAGAACTATCGTACAAGTCAGCAATAGACTCTGGCTTTAAGCCTTCTGGAACATATACCAAGGTATATTTGAGATTCCCCTTTTCTTTATAACGCTCCTCAATGATGTTTTTGAATGCTTCTTGCTTGTTTCGCGCTTTGTGAATAATGCGTCTTCTTTTCAAGAGCAGAGCTCTGACTATCTCATCTTCAAGGTCTAGATAACCACCATTGTACCTATAGATTTTTCCAAGTTTCTCTGATATTTCCATGTAGTCATACATCTCGTCATCGCAAAGCCGCACTACATGTGGGAAATAGAAATACTCGCAAAGAAATTTATTCTTAATTGCTTCCTCCATGGAATATACAAAAGTATACTCATTTTCTGAATTGAAGAAACGTCGTAGTTCTCTATTGCCTTTATCGTCAAACTGACGTTCTGGCGTTGCAGACAACCCTATACGTCGCTTAAATCTATTGCTGATACCTTCAATCCTGTCAAGGATCCGTTTTGATCCCATGTTGTGTGCTTCATCTGCAATAAGCAAACATTTCTTAGAAAGCGACATCAAATCATGAAACACGTTATCTCTAGCAAATGAAGCATAAGTTGAAATTACAACATAATTGATAGGCGAATTTGTTGGATTAAAATTCTCTTTCATTGTGAGCCTATCTAACTCACCTTTCCAGTCCTTGTTTTTCGAGCAAACCTTTACAATATGCTGAAATTTGAATTTTCCACATTCTTTCTCCCATTGTTCAACCAATGTTACAGTTGGAACTAAAATTATTGCTTTATAATATCCAAACTGTTTGTAAATCTGCAACAAACAGTTGAGAGATGTAAGCGTTTTACCTGTACCTGTAGCCATGTTGAATAAACCACATTGACTTTTCTTCCAATTGTTAAATGCTTTCTTCTGATATTCACGTGGTTCGTCATAAGGGAATCGAGGAGTCGGTTCTATTTCTTCATTATTTAATTGATCTTCTATCTGCTTAATTATAGTTTCTACTTTACTCTTTGCTTTATTCAGAATTGTAACAATATTTGGGGGGAGATTATCGACTAGACGACGTGAAATCAAGTTTTGCTCATCACGTATAAGCTCATCAATATCTTTATTTTTGAAATTATCTGTTATACCTGCTTTCACATCATCAACTTTCAGATACTCAACAGAATCATCCTTGCCAGCAAATGTTCTCTCAAAGTCTTCCGCAATATCATCTATCTTACAAATATCACCTTGTCCATCCCAATCACAGAATGCTGTAATACTCTCTAAATTTTCAATCAATGCTGTGCGAGAAAAATTGCATGATCCATCAAATGCGACTCTATTTAATCCGTCATAAAAAACGCCACATTTTGTATGTGCTATACCTTCACCATATTTGGGGACAACAATTTTAATCTCAAGTCTATCGTTTTTTATAAGCCATGCCAGACATTCAAAGAAATGTTGGTCTCGTATTGATAATACATTCTTTATTTCAGCTAACCTTTTTAAATCAAAGTATGGAATTGTTACATCCGACTCCCCTACCATAAATGCTTTATGATCATCAATTGATAAAACATCATTAATAATCATTCTCATCTTTCCTCCATTATATAGAAAAGTAGCAAAGCCATCAGATAAGACATTGATAGCAGAAGAAGAAAAGAAGCCAAGCTTAATATCAAACTGGGTAGAATTGCACAGGGCCTCAGAAAAGAAGCCTATAGGCTCCCATTCTGATCTCGACTTAAATCGTCGACTTGCAGGCCACAGTACATTATTCTTAAGCATAAGCCTTTATATAAAGCAATTCGTACACATGATATCATCGCCAAGGATTTCTGCAAGGGTGGTTCCCTTGTTATTGGCTCGGCTTTCCTTCTGACGACGGATGATGTCGAGTTTTACTTGGCGTATACGCTCTGGCTTGATGAGATCTTCAAGACTCTCATTCTGATTCCATGTATAACCATCTTTCTCGAACTCCATCGCTTTCTTAAAGAGATCAGGATGCTGCTCATAGAGCCATATCCATTCTATCTTCTGCTGGAAGAAACAGAAGTAACAACCAGAACGACTGCGGCAATAGGTTCCCGTTTCGCCATCTACTTCGAAAGGTATTTCCTCGTAATAGGCAGGGACTCCCACTCCACTTTCTCTCAGTAATCTGAAAATATCGTCCTTTACCAATATGTCGGTATTATCAAGCAGGGGGAACTCATCCAGTTTCCCCACTGGGTAATCAGTTGTCTTAAGAAACTCGAACACCGCATGATTAAACAACTTAACGTCGTAATCAAGTAATGCATTCATTTTCTTAGAATAAAAGAACTGCTTGGTAATCGGTTTCTTTACCGTATCCATAATCTCTTCCTTGAGGAACCCTTCTGGACAAAGACGCTCGTATATTTCCGTTATCTGTTCCAGGTTCTCATTGTGCAAGAACTTATTGATAACATCAATACTCCAAATATTCTTGCGAAACGGGAATACGGCCTGAATATTGGGCTTTGAAGAGATATAACCATCGCGATCCTCATCGCCACGAATACCAACATACGATACGGCATAATCATCACCAACATATTCCTCGAACTTATCGAGTTTCATCTTTTTGGTACACCAACGGGCTTGAGGAGAAGGCAAGAAACCGCCCATAGCTTTTAAGAAATGATGGAATGGTGTTGGCTCAGGGCTACCTTCGGCAGCTCTAAGTCTTTCTATCTTACCCAGATAGGCTTCCAGGCGATTAATCAGCGTTTCGGTTTCAGCCAACTCGCAACCTGTATCTGAATTATAGTACTCAATCTTTAACGATGGGTACGTCTTTTTCAGATATATGGCGAGAGCTGCACTATCCTTACCACCTGAAATACCTAATATATGTCTTACTTTTGTCATTTCATTTTTTTACTTAATATCGACAGCAATGTACATACGTCGACGTTATTATCACCTGAAAGCAACTGATTGATTTTCTTCTCCAAGTCAGCAGCTTTCGATTTATCTTTCTCTGGTAGAACATAAGTCTGAGTCCGAACACTACTACCTTTGCTAGTTACCATATCGAAAGAATATGCCTCATTCTGCTCTGTATTGCCAACCTTCTTTGATATATCGGAATACTTCTCGCATTCGCGGAAAAGATATACCAAATCATCAGCTAATTTATCTTCTTGTTCATCTCGCAATGAATCAAGTCGCTGTTCGAGAATAGTATAGCAGATTGACTGGTACCACTCAGTGCGGTTATCATACTCAGTCATCACATGGTGATAGAACTCACGTTGCTTACCAGTCAAAAGATAGTCTTTAACATTGGCCAGTCGCTCACGTACTTCAACAATATATTCTGAATAATCATAACTTTGCAAACCAAAGCCTTCCACAAGTCTTGCTTCAATACGATCTATTAACTGAGTGTAGCATGTACGCAGTTCCTTTATGGCCCGCTGTATTATTCTTCCATACTCGTTAATAAACTCTTCTTGCTTCAGTATTTCCTGAGTAAAGCCTAATGCATCGGGCAAATCTTCAAAGAAAGCCTTTTCAGGATCCTTTGCATTTGCAAGTACATCACGGAATCTCATTGTTGACTCATGATCGAATTTACGAGTATGCTTGGTATATTCGTTCAAACGAACATAGAAACTCAAGAACGGCTTGATAGTCTCAATAAAATTCGAATTAGTAATAGCATGCTCGTCGCCAAGATTAATAAACCGGCGATACTGGTTGAAGAAGCCCATCTTCATACCATCTACAGCAAACTTCTTAACTGCGAAATCACCAGGATGCTTCTGTAACAAATCAAAGAACTCCATGTTGACATTTGGCATGAAAGCACCATTTGACACATTGTACAAAGCAAAATCCTGACGCTTAATATATAGGTAGGTTGGAATCCAGAATTCAAGGAATCCTTGCTTTAGCTTATAAGGCTGAGCTGATAGTATCTTTATTAATTCAGAGATTTTTCGCGCCTTATTCTCTGAACTATTTAAGAACTCCTCACAGGCATTCCACAAAGGCATAAAACCCTTGTTGGTAGGCATATCAGTAAAATCGCCATCCAGATGCAATCCTGTATTCTGCAGTAACGATGCATAGATAGTCTTTTCTGGTGGGAACTTGTCGTTAGCAAATCCCAGTCCCACTTCAGAGTTGTGTTCTATCAAATGGGTGAGATAACTCTTTCTAGCAGATGATATGGTACCACTAAGCTTATGCTTATTGAACAGTTCATTAATCATCACGGGCGTTTGGCTATACACTTTGTCACAGACTCTTGATAGTAACTTATTGAAATCACGATGCGATGCTACTTTTTGCACCTTTCCATCAAACACCCAAACAACCCTATCTTGATATGAGAATAGATTATCACTAATTGCTTTATTCAGAAGATTCTCTTCGTGTTCCTTTTGCTTTTGAATCTCAGTAAAGGCCACCCTATCACTTTTATCAATCACTCGTTCCAAAAGGTACAGATATTTCTTGATATTATAAAGATGTTCTATGATAGCCTCAGTATTAGTAAAGTAGGCAAAAATCAACGCATGCTCATTTTCTGCACTGAACTCTTTGATTTGGGCCAACACCTTTTTGTTGGTCGAGAAAATCAACTCAATATAACCATCAGTATCGCCAGTAGGTACAACATCTAAAGGTTCTTCGCGAATCAAATAATCAAAGAATCGTGGTGTTCCTTTTTGATAGAAATGGGCTTTTACAGGAGATATTCTTCGATTAAAGAATACACTTAATTCATCAACAATAGAATCTGGTCGTGCGACCTTCATACCCGCTTCGATAATCTCGGCTTCGAGGTCAATATCAGTACCCTCAAACAAAACCAAACGCTCCTTATAGGCAGCATATCGAATGATTTTCTTTGCTGACAACTTCTGGATAATCTCTTTGGCATTATCCATTGCCATCGCCTCACGAGCATAATCAGTCAGGTTTCTTTCAGTAAGCTTGAAGCCTGCTGTACCGAACAAGTTAAGTAAACCTATTGCCTTAACCAGCTTTGTAGCATTAAGCATCTCGTTTTTATCGCTCCAGTCTTGGCCCTCAACTCGCTCTATCGAAACCTTGATAGCCCCCCAACTCATAGAGTCGGCATTTGCATCTTTCAGATACGAATAGAAGTTGTACAGAATATAGTCGTAAACATTCTGAAGATTATATGTAAGATGGTCATCGGCTTCAAACTCCGAGATTGAATTACTTCCTTTTGCTGCAAGGAATGTAAAAAGCGATCGTTCATTTTGTCCATATCGACGGATAGCCGACGTAATTGTATAAGCAGAGAACAAATCTAATGGGTACAACTGCATAGCCGTATCCACCGAAAAATCCTGTGAGACAAAACGTGTAGATTTTGCTAACTCTGCAAGCTTTAATATATTATCGGTAGCTTTATGGCTCTGCTGCTCTTGTAACTGTATCGATGCCAAATGAAGCAACTGCTCGATCGGTTCTACAAAGGTAATCTCCTTAAAACGGCCTTTAACCTTTGTCCATTCGTTAGTTTGTTCTTTTGTCAAACCTTTAGCATAAGCACCAAAATTCTGGTGTAAGGTTGTTAAAAGCATTATCTGACGAGTAGGAACATTAATCAATTCCGACAACTTCTGCAAGAAATAAAGCTCTTTTTCTGGATTATTCTTAGCAGCATGCTCTAAAACTTTGCCAAACTCATCAATAACAATCAGTAAGAACTTTCCCTTTTTCTGGCATTGATTATAGTAATCCTTCAAACTATCAAGGATACTGTCGGTGGTACCTTCGATATTCAGAGCCCGGCTCAAAAGTGTCGACATTTCGGCATAATCGCCAACAATATTCATTATTTCAAACGCCTTTGCGTCTGAAAGATTCTTGGAATCCAAAAGATATCTCTTCTTGCCAGTTTTCTTTAAATCGGCTTCAAGTGCCAACAAGAAACTCGACTTTCCAGTACCATACGAACCAATGATAGTAAAAGAATGAATGCCAGAATGGAAATCGTTCACAATGTTGTGAATCGCATTCTTAGCATTAGGCGTTACCAGGTATTGCATACCCTCAGCAAAGCCGTTTTCTATATTTGCGGATAAACTAAATGTCCGTGCCATAATAATTATCTAATACATGTTTAACATCCAACTCTTTAATGAATTGAACTTGTTTGATACCAGCTACATCGCTATAAGCGAAATACTGATTATACTCATTTGCCAAAAGCTTCAGCATCTCAATCGTTTCATAGTCCTGCATACAGAACACAAGTCCTACTCTCTCTTGAATCGTATCGAATGAGATTGTATTATCACCTTCTTGCTCCTTCAACATTAACAGGCCATAAAGAAAAACCTCTTTGGTAACCTTACGTTTACCATCCACATTGAAGTAATAGCCTTTTCCCTCTGAGTTCTGGCGAATCAGATCAAGATCAATCAACAATGAAGAGAAATCCTCATTTGATTGTGGTTTACGGGGTAAACAATAATTCTGAAGCAAAACACCAACATCCTTTTTAACTGTATTCTCATTATATAATGTAGCTTTTCCAGCTTCAGCCATTTTCAACTTTACATAAGTCAAAACCTGTTCACGGTCAAAGTTTGAACGTTCTCGCTGTACACCACAGAAGAACATTTTATATAATGTTGCTTCCTCAGAGAATACCAAATTAAAATGGAGCAACCACAAAGTCGCAATATCTTCAAGATACTTATCCTTACCACTTATTTCATCGAAGAGGTAGTCACCAAGCCAAGTTTTTTTATCGCTCTCGGTAATACCAAACGCTTTTAGCCAGAAGCGAATTGAAGCAACCATATTCTTCCCTACTCCCAATCCGATTACAGCCTCAGGGCTATTAAAATCGTTACCTGAAACGACGAAATCATACCCCTTTTTAAGCCATAACGACTTACAAGGGAATGACTCGTGACCAGAAAACGCGTATCTCGCGCCTTTTGCCTTACTATTTACATTCATCGTTTTTAGTTCTAAATGTTGTTGGGGAAATAAAAAAAGCGCACCCTCATCCCTTGCATACTTACATCCGAGCCGTCGGCAAACAGGCCCTAACACGATACACAAGGAAAGGGTACGCCTATATAGGCGTATCCCAATCCCAAGAGGTCGTGTTTCAAACTAGTTTTGCCGACTATTTGGATGTAAACCTCATCAGAATTTTGAATACTCAATTTCTGTCCCGCAATGTCCTGCAAAGTGGTCCGCACTCACATTAGAGAAAGGTTTCTGCCTTCACTGAGCACAAAGTTCAATCAGGCAGTTGCCACAATGCAGGGACAAAGATACAAATAAAAAGTGAAATCAGCGTAGTTTTTCGGATATTTTATAAAAAAAGACACAAAATATTTGGAACTTATTAAAATATTCTTAACCTTATAGCGCCAGAACGCCAGTTTTGACTATCCAGTAAACATGCGAGACCATATGGATGAAAATGCCGAGAGGAACAATTAAACGTTGTATTCGAGATTTTCAAGTAAAATGGGCACAAAACTCAATAATCTATCACTTTTCAGCATAACCACATTATAATCAATAAGATAACTTGAGTGATAGATTATATTCATCTATCACTTTTTTAGGGGTTGATGCAAAATTTATTGTAAAACGTTTGTGTTTTACCAAAAAATTTTGTACCTTTGTAGCATCAAATTAATCAACATAAAAATGAGAATAACTATAATCAACACAAACAAAAAAGAAAAGAGTTTTACGCGTGAGGAATTCGATGAGTTTGTAGTTAATTTGAGGAATGGCACCTACCGCCAGCAGTATGTCCGCGACTTCAAGAAGGAGGTCTGTTTTGCAGCAGAATGGGTGAAACAGAACGGCGAGTTGAAGGTGAAAAATCACAACTGTCTGATGCTGCTGTCTCTGGAGAACCTGCGTGACATGAGTACCGTAGAGGAGTATAAGCGCATGGCCGCCATGCAGCCCTATACCCTACTCTGCTTCATGGGGCACGACGGTCATTCGCTCCACATCGTATGTCCTTACGCGGTTTCGGATGGAAATCCGTCAGAGACAGCATTGCTCAACGCCTTCCGCAAACTGCATTACATCTATTCGTCGCAGCTCGGCACACTACTTGCAGAGCATGAGCCCAGTTTCGCGACGGCATGCAAGGTCAGCTACGACCCGCAGCCATTCTACAGCCCATCGGCCATCGCCATCACCGTTTCGTCAGAACCTGAAACGACACCAGAGTTCCGCCCAATACAGGAGGACATCAGCGACTACAACTATCCAGAGGAGATTCCCGGGCTCAGTCTGCGCGACAGTCGGATGCGCCGATTCCACGATTGTCTGGATGCTGCCATCGAGAAATATTATGACTTGAAGGGTGATGAGCTTTTCGCCAGCGCCGTTCTCGAACAGTTGGCCGACGGTTGTCGCATCATGGGACTGCCCCAGGCATGGTGCGCCCGCGTAGCATCGTTCATCCCCCTGCTCACCAACAGCCTCAGCCGAGAGGCCATCGAGAGCGTATTCAAGACAGCCTATCTCCGTAAAACCCTGAAGACCATCCCGATGAGGTTTACACGTCCATCAGCACTGCTGACTTTTAAGACCGAGGCCTATATGAAGGAGCACTACACCCTGCGCCTCAACGTGATGACGGGCACGCCCGAATACCGCAAGAACGCCGTGGGCTACGGTTTCCAGCCGCTCGACCAGGCTGCCCGCAACACCATGGCCATCCAGGCACTGAAAGCGGGTGTTGAGTCGTGGGATAAGGATCTGAACCGCTATATCGACTCAAACCTCATACCCAGATACTACCCGATGGAGGATTATCTGCGCCACCTGCCTAAATGGAACGGCAAGCACGACTATGTAGGTGAGCTGGCTCGACGGGTGAAGACCGACAATAAACATTGGGAGAGCGACTTCCATACATGGATGCTCTCGATGGTGGCCCAGTGGCTGGGTAAGGACCGCCAGCACGGCAATGCCATCGTGCCCATGCTCATCGGTCCGCAGGGGTCTGGAAAGTCCACTTTCTGCCGACGCCTGCTGCCAGAATACTTGCAGATGTACTATAACGACCGCCTGTCGATGAAGAACGACAACGACATCTTCCTCGCCATGTCGGGCTACGCGCTCATCAACATCGACGAGTTCGATGCCATGTCGAAGTCGCAGCAGCCCATCCTGAAGTATCTCATCTCGAAGCACGACGTGAAGTTCCGTCCGCCGTATGGCAAGACGATGGAGGAGCGCCAGCGCTTCGCCTCGTTCATCGCCACCACCAACAACCGACGTCCGCTGACCGACCCTACTGGTTCG
>JAEEGJ010011784.1_pt1 | contig 22008 bp, 25 predicted proteins | sample 8958761 | NCBI WGS metagenome assembly JAEEGJ01 (sample SAMN16246546, study PRJNA631951) | gut metagenome | biome: gut microbiome; feature: rumen; material: RS-attached | host: Bos | place: Iran: Karaj | collected 2018-10 | reverse complement strand
TGTAAATTCAATATATTTTTTTTCATAAGGATGACCCATCTGTCTCAAATCCATGAACAAAATTTCACCACTACGATCACGGTAGGTAATATTGCCTTCGGGGCGCTTCTCTACCCTCGTTTTCTTATTTTTATTTAAAATCCAAATAGTCACAGATATATTAGTTGTATAAAACATATTCTGTGGCAAAATGATAATTGATTCTACTACATCATTTTCAATCATTCTCTTTCTTATTTCATACTCATCACCACCAGCCGATAACGCACCATTAGCTAGCAAAACGACTCCAACTCCATTTTGTCCCAGCTTTGAAAGCGTATTTAATAGCCATCCATAATTTGCGTTACTGGAGGGAGGGGTGGGATATCCATTCCATCTCGGATCATCATTCAGTTGATTATCTTCTCGCCAATCCTTCTGGTTGAAAGGAGGATTCTCGAGAGAAAAATCAGCCTTTAAGTCTTTATGCTGATCATTTAAAAACGTATTTGCCGCCTCAGCACCAAGGTTTGCAGAAATACCTCGAATAGCAAGATTCATCTTTGCAAGCCGCCGAGTGGTGTCCGTTAGTTCCTGACCATAGATGGAAACACTTAGTCTGTTACCTTTGTGTTCATCTACAAATCTCATAGACTGGACGAACATACCACCCGATCCACAAGCTCCGTCATATACTATTCCGGAATAAGGCTCTATTAACTCACATAAAAGTGCAACGACCGTTCGAGGAGTATAGAATTCCCCTTTACCCTTTCCTTCCTTCAAAGCAAACTGTCTAAGACAATATTCATATACCTTGCCAAACACATCTTTATCATTCCCTACTTGAAGCTCTAAGCCATTAACCAAATCAAGTAGTGACGATAATCCACTAGGATCCATATGTAAACGAGAATAATAATTATCCGGTAACGCCCCCTCTAAGGAAGGATTCTTCGTCTCTATTTCATGAAGTGCAGTGTCAATTTTTATAGCAATATCGGGCTGTTTGGCATTCTTCATAATAAATGCCCAACGCGCAGATTCCGGAATATAAAATACATTATCCTTAGTGTAAAATGGCATCATCTCAAGAAAGGCTTCTTGACCATTAGCTATCATATGCTCACGATGCTCATCGAATCGATCATTCGCATATTTCAAAAAAATCATTGATAAAACAACATGTTTATACTCGGAAGGCTCAACCTTTCCACGGAGCTTATTTGCAGCATCCCAAAGGGTCTGCTCGATAGGCTTTTCCTCTTTTGTTTTTGCTGTTCCTCTTGCCATTTTTATTTCCTCGCTCTAAAATTTTTTTTAGCTTTTTAGCTTTTATGCCGATCTTAATGTATCAAATCACGTGTACAATATTTAGGACTTTATATACTTTCCACTTTTAATTCTTTTATCAACAGGCTTCTCCGCGTCCTTCGGAATAGCCCAGGCATGTCCAAACTTAACCACTCCGGGAACCTTTCCCTCATTACAGATGGTCTGAACTCGTCTAACCGAAAGATTCCATGCTTTTGCCGCTTCTTGAATTGTCATGTATTCCATAGCACTTCCCCTATGAAAACCTATTAATTGTCACATTATACATTATATGCGCAGAAGCGCCGAAAGTCAATTGAAACCCAGTGTTTAATACCCCCCGGTACTTCGGCGTGTCTTACGCGCAACGGTTAAAATTTGACTCTCAATTATTGGCAATTAAACATATCGGCAAAACTTTTTGAGGCAAAAAAATTCGAGGTTTTTCAACCTCGAAATGTAAATATAGCCCTCTAAGCCGCATAAAATCTGGCTTTCAACAGATTAACTTCAGAAGCATCAACACCGTCTATACTTACTACTTCATAGTACCAGGTTTCCATATCTTTATTCTTACGCTCCTATCCCCAAAATATTCTTTTCCATGCTCCTTAACAGTTCATGTGACTCATCTTCTATATAAGACAAATACGTAATTACCAGCCCATCATTTGGAAGTATATAGCATTTTTGCTTACATTTTCCGTTTATGCTGAATCCGTCTCTGTATTTCCATATATAATACCCGTATCCGCCTTCGCGGTTCATCTGTCTTATTGATGTGGCAATATCAACATACTCTTTTGAAACTATCCTTTTGCCTTCAAATGTTCCGCCGTTATACAAAAGAATTCCGAACTTGCTAAGATCATGGACCGAAAGCTTCATGGCTGACGCGCCATAAAAGTATCCTTCAGGTGATCTGCTATATTCGTATTTTTCTATTCCGAGAGGTTTAAACAGACGTTTTTCAATAAACTCTCCCAGATCACATCCTGTCGCATGAGTAAGGCACACCCCTGCAAGATACGCGCTTATATTGCTGTAGTTAAACTCTTTTTTATCAGGCTCTATCCTGCTGTTTAATGAAAACTCAAGCCAGTTGTCCCCTTCTGCCCGAAACTCAAAACCCGCAACCGACATCGTAAGCAGTCTTTCCAAGGTAACTCTTCTAAACAAATCCTTCTGTTCATCAGATATCGTTTGCATTATTTGCCCCGGCAGATAATCCACTACAGACCTGTTTAGATCTATCAGTCCTTCATCATATGCTATCCCAACCGCAACTGAAAGAACAGATTTTGTTGCAGAGAAAATCTCATGAAGTCCACTAGTGTCTCCCCACGTATGGATGAGTTCATTATCCTTATAAACTTCCGTCCCAAAGACATTCCATTTATTATCTGTGATATCCCTAACAAACGCTTCAAAATTCATAGATACTTCCTTGCCCATTCCTCTAATTCATCCATTGATGCTCTTGCCTTGAATCTTTGGCCTTCTTCAACCGCAGCGCCTTTTGCGATGTCTGCGATATTCTTTCCCGAATCTCCGATGCCGCTTGTCCCTGATGTGGCAAAAGGAACTATCCTCTTTCCCGAAAAGTCATAAGACTGGGCAAATGTATCTATTATCGAAGGTTCACGATACCACCATATCGGAAATCCGATAAATATGACATCATATTTATCCATATCTTCAACATTAACTGCGATTTGGGGTCTGCACGATCTGTCCTTCATCTCAAGTGAGCTTCTGCTCTTTGGATTTATCCAGTTAAGATCAGATCTTGTATACGGCTGTTTTGGCACTATCTCAAAAAGATCAGCACCGATAGATTCCGCAAGATTTATTGCAAGCTTCTTTGTTACACCGCTTGCCGAAAAATATGCCACTAAGCTCTTTGCCATTATCATTCTCCTTTAATCACATGTTTGGACCGGGAACCTCAGGGTAGCTGGCGATATCAGGACACAGTGCTCCCAGGCATATCCCCTGTAGCGGATCCTCGCCTGTTATCTCTCCCATGTCATCAACCAGACTCTCTTTTGAAAAATCATAAATGTAATGATAATACTCTATCGCATCGCCTTCCTTATGCTCATAGTTTAAGACTACAAGGCAGTTGCCCCTGCAAAAAAGACTGTTCGGCTGATCACCCTTTGGAAGATACTTATCAACGATATCTATACCGCACCAGTACGCAGCCGTCTCATCTGTGATATCGGTACCTCCGTACTCATATATCTTTCCGTCCTCGCTGTTATAAAAGAAGTAATATTTCTTCCATGTATGTCCCATCCACATATCATCAGCAGGATAATACTCCGCATCATATCCGTCATCCACTATGGCAAATCTGTCTTTGTCGTTTTTATCGATCACTATCTCTCCCTTAGCGGAAAAGACTGCCTCAACAGCCTTGCCGTCAGATACGTACCATGCATCTGTCAAAAGCGCCGTTACATATACTTCGTCAAAGAGAATATAGTCGGTATTTCCGATATTCATTATGCGGTCCTTATCAAAGAATCCCATTCCGAGTGTTTCCTTGATCATTTTGCATCCGTCTTTTCCAACAAACCAGACCTTGCCTGAAGCTACTTTCTTCTCGCCGTAGTCTTCAACTATCTCTCCTATTATTGCAAAGGCTTCTTCTGTGCCGTCACCGTCAAAGTCTCTCTGGTCAAACATGACAATCTGATCTTCTTTTACGGAAGCCTCCTTGATCAGATCAGCCTTTAAACTCGGCTCATCAGCCTCGACTTCCTTACTGGGTTTAGCTTCCTCGGTAGGCTTTGCTTCTTTCTTTGTTTCCTTAACTACAGGCTTGGCAGGTTCTTCCTTTACATCTTCCTCTTCTTCATCTTCTTTTATGACTTCAACCTGTTCATCCTCTGAACTTGTTTCATCTTCATCTTTTGAACATGCAAAAAGGCAAAAGATACAAAGGATCATTATAAAATATACAGATAGCTTTTTTCTCATCTCTTGATTCCTTCCTTTACAGCTTTATCACTACATTGATATTTTTATCTACAAGCTGCCTAAAGCTTTCTCCGTCTTCCTTATCACCCACAAGACTTCCGTAGTGAGTCGGTATTGCATATATGGGTTTGATCTTATTTATGAGTGCTGCTGCCTCTTTATGATTCATCGTATACGTACCGCCGATCGGTACCATAGCAATATCGCATCTCACATTTTCGGCTTCCTTTGTCGCATCCGTATCTCCTGCGATATATATCCTTGTGTCGTCTGTGTTTATGATATAACCGACCCATCCCGATCTTTTGGGATGAAACGGTTTTATCCTGTTATAAGCCGCAACAGTCTCAAACAAGATATCCTCAGTTTCATATCTTTTTCCGGGTTCAACGCATATGAGATTTTTAACCGGCGTACTTTTACTTATACGCGCTTCAATAGGTGCGGGAACAACCAATACCGTATTATCATTCATTATCTTGAGTATATCCGGCACAGACAGATGATCATAATGATCATGAGTTATAAAGATATAATCGGCATCATGGGATTCATGTCCGATATCGAGCGGATCGGCATATATGATCTTTTTTGACTCTATCCTTATACTGTTTTGTGTATTTACTGATATATTGGAAATCTCCATACCTTCTCCTTATTCTTCTTCGGTATCATCTTTCCTGATATAAGGTTGTATATAAAAATGATAAAAGATACCTATGAACATTCCAAAGCTTGCCTCTACAAGAACAAGACAGGCAATGTTTTCCAGTAACCTTCCACCGTCTTTTATACAGTTTATGTAATATATGAAAGCAACTACACAGATAAAGACAAAAAACAGACTCAGCAGAGTAAAGAATATCGGTGTCATCCAATACCTGAATCTTCCAAACCTCTCCTTATCTGTATAACAGTATGTCATCACACACAAAAACACAGTGATCACAATAAAGAGACAGGTCAGTGCATTCAGATAACAGTAATTCTTAACAAATGCAAATATTGATAACGCCAATCCCAGTAATGAAAAGATGATCATTACAGCGAGAGTCGCCTTATACTGTACAGGAGACTTTATATCAGGTCTCCTAGCATGATCAAAGATTCTAGGCTTTTTAAATATCGCAGGCTCATCACCTTTTATCATCTCCAAAAGGCCTTGGGCAGCCTCTTCTTCGGTATCATAAACACGCGGGTTTGTCTTATGTCCGTGCTCTCCGTAGAATATCTCCCATTTCCCGGTTTCAAGTTTTATGAGATTGAAGCATTCTTCACAGTACGGACTTTCCCCTATATGAACCGACCGTTCGTTTAACCCCATCTTTTTCAGTTCTGTTTTAAGCTGTTCTATATCCATATATTTACCCCCTCTGTTTCCCATTATAATAGAAGGATGCGTCTTTGTCATGATAGGCAAAACAAAAGCTCAGCATCATAACCGTGACCGGTTTCGTTGCTGAGCTTTCTCATCTTCTGTTTTTCCTTTTTTCGATCGTAAGCCTTGGCGCTTGGTACGCTTCTTGTCACGGGATTTATATCTCCCCATGTGCTTCGCATACCGGAATAATATTCCTTCTTTGCCTTCTTACTTCGCTTATCAAGCGAAACATACTTTTTCATAATGTTTTCCTCTCTTTCTAGATATAATATCTCACTGTCCTTTTTACCGATGACAGATAGCTTCCTCCAAACAGGTTGTAGTGGTTTAAAAGATGATACAGATTATACAGATCTTTTCTGTCTTCATATCCCGGCTGCTTTTCAATCTTTTCATAGTAGCCTTTGTAAAAGTCGTAAGGCATCGAACCGAAAAGTTCAGTAAATGCCATATCAGCTTCCGCATGACCGACATATACGGCAGGATCTATCAGTATAGCTTTTCCGTCTGATCCTATCATGTGATTGCCGCCCCACATATCACCGTGAAGCAGTGAGGGGTTATCCGGCTCGATTAGGATATCGTCCAGTCTGTCCATCAGCTTTAGCATATCCCTTAATATTTCCTTGTCAAATGCATCCCCTGCAATCCTGACCTGAGGTTCAAGCCTGCACTGTCTGAAAAATTCTATCCAGCTATCCTTTGGAGTATTTATCTGTTTTGAAGCTCCGATATAGTTATCATGAATAAATCCGTACTTTCCTGCAAAGCCGGATGTATCAGCCAAATGCATTTCGGCAAATTCATGACCCATATTAAGCCAGGTATCCTTATTCTGAAAACCTTTTACAGGCTCCATCATAAGAAAAGATATGCCCTTATCCTTATCCGTACCCTTACAGTACAGTTTTGGTGTCCCGATAGTATGAGTACTTGCTATGGCAGTTAATCCTTCCTCTTCCGCATCAAAGAAGCCTTTGTTTTTGATCGTATTGATCTTTACAAAGACTTCATCTTTGTTTGATAGCGAAAGGATCTGCGTGGTATTGATATCGCCTCCGATAACGTTTCTTCTGCTTTCAATACCCGTATCTTTTCCAAAGCATCCCTTTATGGCTTCTTCAATGGAATCATATGCTTTAAGCGGCATCAGAAATTGCTCCCGTTCCATCCCCAGTCAGGTGTTGCGGAGTACTTGATATACATATGATCTGGTGCGATCCCTAAAACATCCCCGTATATCTTTGTTATCTCAGCTGTCATCTTGTTGAATGCATCCTTATTAGGGCCGCCAAACAGTCTTACCTCGATGTAAGCAACGGGCTCACTGTTATCGCCTCTGAAATAAAGATGATACTCATCCTCAAAACCGGTCATGAGCCAGTTTTCGCTCTTTCCGGGTATGAGTGATATGGCCTGTCCGAGTCTTGTCTTTAATTCCTTTTCCTGTTCGTCTGTGATCTTTACACTGACCTTTGAATCAATAAATGGCATTTTTTACCTCCTTATGATCATTTGTATTCCCATATATAAAGTGAACCGTCCTTGCCGCTTTGGTCAATTACAAACAGATGGTCATTTCCATCTTTATCAGTATACATGAAACCGTTATTCGGTATCGATCCGTAAAAATTTATTCCGGCACAAACAGGCTTATCCTTTGTAAGCATGTCCAGCTTAAATCTTTCCTCATACAGAAATTCGATATGTCCGTCATCATCAATATTCTTAGTAAAGAGTTCGACTATCTTAAAGTTCTTTACATCCTCCTTAACAGAGAACAGTACATGTGTCGTATACTCAGCGGTATTTTCCGGCTCGTATGAGATATACTCCGTGGATTCATCAACCACATCATCTGCCCATACGACCGAAACCTGCGATCCGCCAAAAGGCGTCAGATCAAGAAGCTTAAACTCATAGCTGTTTGCCAACTCCCAGAATTCCTCACCTGTCTTGTCTATCTCATCTGAAGCCGATGCATCAAATTCTCCGCTCGTATTGTGATAGTATGCGATCGTTCCATCACTCTTATCATCTGAGAAATAGTAATCCTTCCAGATAAAGTTCTTTGAATCCTTATCAAGATAACATTCTCCGAAAATACTCGTTGCAGCTCCGCCAGAACCGAAATAGAAGAAATTGCCGTCTCCCAGCCACCAGTATGCGCTTCTCACCCAGCCTTCGAGAAACTGATAAGTTTCTGCTCCATCATATGAGTATCCTGCAACAATGTAGCATCTGTCCTCTTCGCCGTATTCGGAATAGTCATCGTTTCTTCCGATCAGAAGCTCCGGTATGCCGTCTTCATTGACATCGATGATCTCATAGCCAAATGATGCCAGCATCTCATTCTTATCAGCATACATCAGCTGTTCTATGATGCCCGTGGGAATATTGGCATATTCTTTATCTGGATCAAATCCGTTCTCTATGGTAGTTCTTATCCTGTCAATAACAGGAGCATAAACTGCTTCGTAATCCACGTCAGGTTCTGAATCTTTTTCAGTATCTTTATCTGTAACCTCAGGTGTGACTTCTTCTGCAGTCTCCTTCTTTTTCTTATCCTTATCCTTTTTCTTTTCCTTTTTGCTTTCTGTCTTTGATTCCTCTTCAACAGTCTCTTCAGTATCGTTTTCTTTTTGAGCGCATGCATTAAATGTCATGCAGATTGTCAATGACATTATTAAAGCTAAAAGTAATCTCTTCATCTGTCTGCTCCTAGATATATAAATACCAGAAATATTATAACATACGAGCGACTTATGCTAAAACTTTAAACATTAAATCAAAATGGAGAGAAGCTATAACGCTCCTCTCCATTCATCTTCCTTAAATCCTGTAAGAACCTGTTTATCTGTGACTAACAGTGGTCGTTTAACCAGCATACCGTCTGATGCAAGCAGCTTAAACATTTCATCCTCGCTCATATCGGAAAGCTTCTTTGAAAGCTCCATTTCACGATAAAGCTGTCCGCTTGTATTAAAGAACTTCCTTAGCGAAAGTCCGCTCTTCTTATGAAACTGTCTTAATGTCTTTTCATCAGGATGATCTTCCTTGATGTCGATCAGCTGATACTTGACACCATTATCATCCAGCCATTTTAAGGCTTTTTTACAGGTTGTACATCTTGAGTAGCAGTATACTTTTATCATTTGATAAACCTCCGTTAGCTCAATTTTCAACCATTAAGGTTATTCTTGAGTACCTTTTATTATTCTGTCATTGTTCAAAAGTACCATAACCTGCGACAGCCTCATCTATGGTCATGGCACCGGTTCCAACTGAATAAACCGCCATCCTTAACTGTATAACTGCATCGTCCGTCAAACCGAATTCTTCCGGTGACATGATCCTCTCTTTCGGAACATCTCCGAACGCAGCATACATGCTGTTAAAAGACAGGTCCTTGGTCGGAGACATAAGCCCCTTATTCTGCGCCATCTCGTTAAGTTCTTCTGATGTGATCAAGAACCGCATAAACTCATTGGCCATGTCAAGATTACTGCTGTCCTTGTTGACAGAAAACTGCAGATTCGGCATGTCAAGGAAATTTGCTCCATCATCCGACATCGGAACAGGTACAAAGGCATAAGTGAAAGGATTGGCTATAAAAGCATCGGAACGACTTTCCCTCTTCTTTGTTCCTGAAACGGTATCTCCGGTACATACCATCATAGGAACGTCACCTTCAAAAAAGCGAAGTATCACGGCATCATAGTTGTTTTCTATCTCATCACATGCATCAATGTCCACACAGCGATCGTCCAAAAACTGCACGATCTTCTCTAAAGACGGCCTCATATACTCTCCTGCTGAGGGATCAAGGTCATTGAGTTTTTTGACAGCCTCTGCATCATTCGCCACAGTACCGCAGAAGAAAGGATAAACAGACAAAATGAAGAGTGATGTTGTCTCCTTTTGGGAGAAGCCCATCATCGGGTTTTTATAGCCCTTTTTGCGAAACTCATCACAGACTGAAACAAGCTCCTGATAAGTCGTAGGCACTTTTATCCCTTCTTTTTCAAAAAGACTCTTGTTAACGAGCATGCCGTATGTGTTTGAGAAAACCGGGACCATAGGAAGCTTTCCATCGTTCGTATTAAGAATGATATTGCTTCGTATGCAGTTTAGATCAAGTCCAAGTGCGGGATCAGACAGATCCTCGGCATGATCTATAGAAGACTGATACTGCTCTCTGCCATACATCCATGAATAATTGACGTAGATATCAGGGGCATCATTCCCGTTAAGGACCGTACCGATCATGTTGTTATAATCATCGACCTTAGTGAACATCAATTCCACATTGGGATAATATTCGTTAAAACGGTCGAATTCAGCCTCTAGCGCCTCAAAGTTGTCATATCCTCCGGCTACTTTGATATGGCAGCTGAGCGAAGTATCCAAAGCAGGCTTAAAGCCTTCCTCTGCAACCGCTTCGGGCTTTACTGTGCCGCAGGCTACCAGTCCGAATACCATCAGCACAGTCAAAATCATACACATTGTCTTTTTCATTATAGTTTCCTTCCTTCTCTGATCCTTCGAATTTCCTTTATGACTAATTTTATATCCACGGGCTTAGCGATATGCCCGTTCATTCCCGCATTCAGACATTCCGTAACGTTTTCAGAAAATGCATCCGCCGTCATGGCAACGATCGGAATCGAAGCAGCCCAGTGATCCTTAAGCTTACGGATCTCTCTGGTCGCATCAAGACCGTTCATTATTGGCATCTGTATATCCATGAAGACTAACTCATAACTGTCTTTTTCGGCATCACGTAGCATATCCAGACATACCTTTCCGTTTTCTGCACGATCTGTATTGATCCCGAACATCGCAAGCATGGCTGAAATGATCTCCCAGTTGATATCATTGTCCTCTGCTACAAGTATGTGCATGCCCTGCAGGTCGGAGTGATCATCCTCAGGCTCCAAAGACTTAGACTCTTTTCCTATAAGAGCATTGATCTTATCATAAAGCGTTGATCTGAAAAGCGGTTTGCTGACAAAGCCGTTTGCACCTGCTTCTTTTGCTTTATCTTCAATATCTGACCAGTCATATGCAGAAATGAGCAGGATCGGAATATTTGTATCTATCTGTGCACGTATCCTCTTGATTGTTTCAACTCCGTCAATATCAGGCATTTTCCAATCGATAATTACAACATCGTAATCCTGTCCGGAAAGATGTCTGTGTTCGATCATGCCGATAGCTTCCGTTCCGCTCTGTGCACATTCTGCCACAGCACCGAGAGAATCAAGAGTGTCAACAGCCGTTTGAAGCATGACCTCATCGTCATCCACGATCAGAACACTGATCGAGTCAAGCTGCATATCTTCCCTCTGCTTGTCGGCCGCAGGAATATCCAGTGTAACGGTAAAAGTTGTCCCCTTGCCCAGCTCACTCTCGCATTCGATCGTTCCGTTCATCAGTTCAACCATCTGCTTTGTGATTGCCAGGCCAAGGCCTGTTCCCTGAATGCTGTTAACTCTGCTGTCTACCTGACGTGAGAATGGCTGATACATGGTCTCCATGTATTCCTTACTCATGCCGATACCGGTATCTGCCACAACATAAACCAGTCTTACACATCCGGAAGTCGGACTGTTCTCCTCTTTCATATCTACACTGATCCTTCCTCCGGGTTCAGTGTATTTAACTGCATTTGAGAGAATATTTATATAAATCTGGTTCAGACGAAGCTGGTCTGTATAAAGGTATTCCTTTTCCATCCTGTTGATACGGAAATTGAATTCAAGATTCTTTTCCTTGATCATCGGCTGTGAAATATTTACAAGGTTTTCTACCGTTTCAACAATTGAGAATGTCAATGGATTCAGTTTCAGTTTTCCGCTCTCAACCTTGGATATATCAAGTATGTCATTGATCAGTGTCAGCAGATGGTTGCTGGCAAGACTGATCTTTCGAAGACTTTCTTTTGTCGATTCCGCATCTGTAAGGTTTTTCTCGGCGATGGTCGTAAGTCCCATAATGGCGTTCATAGGGGTTCTTATGTCATGGGACATGGTAGAGAGGAAGTCTGTCTTTGCCTTATTTGCAAATTCAGCTTCTCTTGCCGCGATCTGAAGACGCTTGTTCAGGAAAAGCATGTGAAACAGATCACAGATAAACAGGATCATCAAACCGACAGAAACGACTCCAAATAGCAGCCAGTTTTCCTTTTCCACTTTAAGATCCTTTGCCGGTATGAGGCCTAAAAGTGTCCATCCGGCGGTGGCATCAACAGGTGTAAAGGCAAGTATGCATTCTTCTCCATGTGAATTAAGCATTGAAACAGATCCCGTTGATGAAGTAACACTTTCAAACAACCTAGTCGCTGATTCGGGGTCCGTCTGATTGTATGATTTATAGAACTCAAAAAAGTCGGAGTTTTTAAAGCTGTATCCCTTGAGGATATAATCACCGTCGGTGTCTATCATAGACAGCTCGGCATTCTCAAATTCTGTCTGCGGATAAATCCATTTCTGCTCAAGCTCAGAGATCGGAAGCACCCTCAGTAATACTGCAGGCTTAAGAGTCTCGCTTTCCGGATCATACAGAGTAACCATGTTGCAGAAAGCCAGTGACTGCTCGCCGTTCATCGGGTTGGTATAAGCCCTGGTAATGTTGATCGACTCCCCGATCTCATCAATCCAGTCAATACTTTTTAAAATATCCACCCTTTCATAGGAAACATCATAGTCATCGACTGTGTTCTGTCTCGGACGCGTAGAAAGACCTTTTAGTGTTTCAGAGGATATCAAATGCGCAGAAGCGTTCGGAAGCACATGTGAAACACGGATATATTCGATCGCTTCTTCCATGGTCATGGTCTTGTTGCATATATAATGCGCCCATACATCACAGATCCTCTGCTCGCCTTCCAGGTAGTTCTCCGTTACCTGCTCCATGGTGACCGTCGTGTTTTCAAAGTACTCTATCTGCCTCTTATAGGAATCCTGGCTCGCAAATCTTGAGTAGAGAACAACGAAGATCAGTATTGAAGCTATGATTATTATATTGACACCAATAATTAAAATCTTTCTCATGTTACTATTGCGGTCTTGTCGGTGCACCCATCTGTTTAAGTTCCTGTTTACGTTTATACATCATCTGATCCGCTCTCTCAAATACGTCATGAACGAGCTGGTCATCATTCGTAAGCTCAGAATAACCGATTGAAATAACTACCTCTTTCTTTTTGATATTCTCCTCTATGACACGATTTATCTCGGTTATCACTTCTTTCATCGTATCATAGCCTTTCTCCTGAAGAATGACTACAAATTCATCTCCGCCTATCCTGTAAACTGCTCCGTGATTAAAATACTCACAGATCAGCGAACATGCATCCTTGATAAGTTTATCTCCGGCAGCATGTCCCAAAGTGTCGTTTACAATCTTAAGTCCGTTTATATCGCATACCACCACAGCTAACTTATCTATCTCATTCTGTCTGATCTTCTGGTTAAGATGTGCTTCCGCTTCCGAATATGCATGTTTATTTCGAACACCCGTCAACGAATCGGTATTGGCCATGTTTCTGAAGTTGTCGGTGTTTTCCTTCTCTGCTTCAAGATCCTTTTTTGACAGAGCTTTCAGCATGAATAACAGAACAAGGAAGAACATGGCAGAAAAGATCATTGTGAAAGCTATCTGCCTTTTGCTTGTTAAGAGACTTCTCTCACTGATACTGCGTATTCTGTCCTGTATAACACTCTCGCGGATAAGAACCACCATCATCCAGTCCGTTTCCTCTATCGGTACATAGACTAAAGTCTCTTCTGTGCCGTTGGCTGTATAGGTTATGCTTCCTTCCACTTCATTTGAAAAATTGTCACGGTTTTCATTCAAGGTCTCTTCATCGATGACATCTTTTATCGCCGTAAAAAGATTGTGTCTTGAAACATACGGACCAAGTTCGGTACCCGAAATGTTTTCTCCGTTTTTGCTGTACAGTCCGAAATATGTTCTGCCTTCATCTTCAAAAGCAAGCAGATTTACTATCTCTCCGATATCTATCTGAACAAAGCTTGCCTTATACCTCTTGCCTGCTATCATAAGATCCGGTGTAGGAGCCGCCAGGCAAAGCTGTTTTGCAGAGCCGTATATTGAAACCGTGCTGACACTCTTTTCATCCATTTTTTCATCTGAAAGGAAATCATGACGGCTGCCGCCTGTATAGGTGGTATATTGTGTATGAACGATCTTGTCGTTATCTACAAGAGCAAAGCGGTCAAGTGATAACAATGCTTTTATATTTCCCAGCGTTGCACGCAGTTCTTCTTCCGATCCGATTTTCTCGTTATTAATGTAGGCCACAGCTTTTTCCATATGGTCAAAGTTACTGTTTATCAGATTGGTGATCGTTTTTGCACGACGGTCTGCCATTGCTTCAAGATAAAATGAGCTCACCTCGGAAACAGCTTCATTTGTAGCTGAAACGGTCTGTCTGGAAGACAGGATCGCATTTGAGATGATCATGGCCATAAGTATGACACCTCCTACGACAGCCGTCAGTATGAAGTTCTTTTTAGTTATCCGTGTTTTCATCAGTCATCACCATACAGCAGCTCAAGCATTATAGCTGCATCTTCCTGATAAATTACCGTTGTTGTCTCATCTGTCTTTTCTTTGAACAATTCGCCAGGCTTGTTGCCGTCTGCGATCTTTACTGCGGTCTGGATTGTATCAAAACCGATTGAATAGCAATCCTGAACTCCGAGACAATAGATGACCCCATCTTTCAGATAATGCAAAGCTTCCTGGTCATGATCCATACCGACAATGACCGTATTGCTGCCTGTTTCCGTTACCGCTCTGGCAGCACCTACAGGATTACTCATGTTACAGCATATGATCCCGTCAAGATCAGGATTATCTCCAAGGATCTTCTTTGTAAGCTCATATGCCAGGTCAACAGAGTCCATATCATACTCTGTTGCGACTATTTCCATATCGTTATACTTTGCTATAGTATCCTTCGCACCACGGGCTCTGTCTTCATGACATGGTGCGCCAACGCTTCCAACAAGGATAGCAACCTTACCCTTGTAATCAAGCTTTTTACATAAAGCCTCGGTCAGATCCGCACCATCTTGATAATTATGCGTATTTCCGACATAAGCTATCCTTTTACTACCCTCGTGTGCATCGGAACTTGAAAAAGTCATAACCTTGTATCCTGAATCCACCATCTCATCAATGATGGGAGAGATTATCTCTGCATCAGCCACATCTACACCGATAACATCAAAACCTCTCTCTTTAGCTTCAGAAAGTCTCTTCTTCTGATCGTCTGCGGAGGCTGCTTCCGGAGCCATGTACTCATACGTGACTGTTATACCCTTTTCAAGATACTGCCTCTGTGCATCTTCCATGCCAAGAGCAACCGCATCCCACCAGGGATGGACCGTTTTATATGTAAAATAAAAGTTATAATGATTCTTTTTCGGCTCGTAATTGTCCAATTCATGATCAAAGTCTACTGCACTGCTTACCAGATTTTCTGATCCTGAAGCTGAGCCATTCGCATCGTCTGATCCTATTGAAACTGTATTCTCATCAGAACCGGTATCGGAAGAAGCAAAAGAACATGCCGACAGAAAAACCGTCGCTAACAGCACGAGTGATAATATGCGGTTTTTTCTGAGAAGATTCCTCATAAGAATAGCCTCCGATTAATTACACAATTCTACCGGTAAACTGCCGAGTTTTTATGATCTTGGATCAAATAATCCTGTTATTGGTATATTTCTAAATATAATACTCCATTATATTTTTACATACATATATTATAATATACTTTTTTATGTAACAAATCTTTACAGATTAATATAAATGATCACCGTCTTTGACCATAGCATTTAACTTTACAGCCTCCTTTAAAAGTCATGATCTGTCGCTCACCCTGGCCTGTATTCTTTTCAAAAAGAAAATGGACTAGGCATCTGGATCTTTTCTTATCCAGTTTGCTTTGTCCATTGTGATTTTTCACATGTATGCATGTCATTTATTACATTAACTGTTATTTTCAATATCCGATCAGGCCATAACCAACGATACCCATTACTGCTGAGATACATATTAAAATGATCGGGGTCACCTCTTTTTTGATCATCCGTGAACCGTACAGAATGATAAAAAGCAGCCCGGTTATCACTATTGCTCTTATATCCGCCAAACGCTGCGACATTCCAAAACAATTATTGCATAACATATATACTCCGGTCGCAAGAATGATCCCCGAAATGCATGGCTTTAATCCACTGAGTGCCGCTTGCATAAATTTGTTTTCCATTGCCTTTTTTAGAAGGATCATTATAAAAAGAATGATAAGAAATGCCGGAAAAACTACTGCTGCTGTTGCTATAGCAGCTCCTGGTATGCCGCCTTTTTCAGCCCCGACATACGTCGCCATATTTACCATGATCGGTCCGGGTGTACTCTCGCTGATCGCAATAATCACGGATATCTTATCATCATCCATCCAGCCGTGAGCAAGTACTACATCACGTATCAACGGAATTGCCGCATAAGCTCCGCCAAAGGAGAAAATTCCGACTTCCAAAAACCCTATTAACAGATCCAGATAGATCATTCAGAGTTCCCTCCTTTCTTTGTTATCATCTTTACAAACAACACAAGAATGCCCACAAATGCCGATAACAGCATAAGAAACATGGATGAAATATTCAGATTATTAACATTTATCAATATCATTACGCCAAAAGCACATATAAGCACGCTTATTGACAGAAACTTTTTATCAAGCTTCTTTATCATCTTTACAGCTGCATCGATGATAAGAATCCCAACGGCAAGTTTTATTCCGTGAAATGCATCGGCTATCCATCCAATCTCAAGAAAACCATCGAGATATCTCGATATTATATAAATGATCACAAACGACGGCAGGGTTACTCCAAGCGTGGCTGCTATAGCTCCGACGAGTTTCCCCTGTTTATAGCCGACAAATGTTGCACAGTTAATGGCAATAGGTCCCGGTGTTGATTCAGCTATCACTGTTATATCCATCATCTCATCGTGTGTTATCCACTTTTTCTTCTCTACGCATGCATTCTGGATAAGCGAGATCATAGCGTAACCGCCACCAAAAGTAAACAAACCTATCTTAAAAAATGTCAGGAATAACTCAATTGCCACAATGCCCTCCACAATGATGTTCCTCATGATGATCACTGCATTTATGTCCCTCACCATGATGATCGCATCTAACATCCGGATTATAATCGAGTCTGCCTTCTATTAATGCTTTCACTGCCTCGTCCGCACTGCCGGATACGCCTCCGTAAAGTTTAATTCCCGCTTCACTGAGAGCCACCTGCGCGCCCTGGCCAATACCTCCGCAGATCAGAGTATCGACTTTGCCTCCAAACAGAAATCCTGCGAGCGCACCATGTCCCTGACCGTTTGTATCTACAACTTCTTCATGCACTATCTTTCCGTCTTCAATGTCATACACCTTAAACTGCTCTGTATGTCCGAAGTGCTGAAAAACCTCCCCATTCTCATAAGTTACCGCTACTCTCATTTCGTTGTCTCCTTTTTCTCTTATACTTCTGAAGCTCTCGCTTTGAGATATGTTAAACCTCACATTACCGCCGGAAATGACAAGATTTCTGCCCTCTACAAGTACTTTGGCTATTTTCTTTCGAGCGCTGTCATACATTGCTGTCACTGTAGTTCTGGCAACGCCCATCATTTCAGCACATTGTTCCTGGGTCTTCCCTTCAGAATCCAGCAATCTTATCGTCTCAAACTCATCAAACGTCAGCTGTATCGCATCCTCACCGGCATTTTCAGTCGGTGCAAATCCAAACTGTCCCGGAAGTCCTGATATTCTTCTGCATTTGGTATTTTTAGGCATGGCTTATCCTTTCTGACATATGTCAAAATAAAATATACTCCTTTTCTGACATATGTCAATATAAAATCAAAAAAAGAATTACTTGCTTCATTGATTTTGTAGAAAAAAAGAAAATTAAAAAGACCTCCCAAATGGGAGGCCTCAAAATCAATATTTTCTTAGTTCAAGCTCTTCATAGTCGGGATTATTATGTAAACCTATCCCAAACCGCTCATAAAGCCTCATATCAGCCCCGATAAAGGATTTCAGCACTCATATATCCTCATAATTACACATATCGGATTTGACATTCTGCTGTACCGTTGAATGACCAACGGTATTTTTGATGTACAACAATTCTTGTTTCCAGGATCCCCCGCTCGGACCCTTCCTAAAAGATATTGTCGTTGTTCAAATTATCAAATATTTCTTTCTTCTTCTTTTCAGAAACCTCTGCGTAGATATCCAGCGTTGTCTGAATGTCCTTATGTCCCATGACAGACTGGATCACCTTTACATTGGTCTCATTCTCACAGAGCCTGGTACAAAATGTGTGGCGTGTAATGTGGCAGCTAAACCTCGGTATCATAACCGGATCCCTGTGCTCACGCTTGGCCTTAACCTCTTCCTGGGCATTGTGATCATCGACAATGCGCTTGATCTCACGATTGATGCTCGCAGGGTTATGAAGATTGCCAAAGCGGTTACAAAAGATGAATCCGCTCATTCCATCCAATTCCACAAGCGAATGGTATCCGTACTGCTTCTGGTTCTTCTTCTCAAGTTCCAAGGCTTCCTTTACCTTTTCCAGCATCGGAACGGTACGGATTCCAGCCTTTGTCTTGGGCAGAGATACCTGAAATTCGCATCTGTAACCCTTATCACTCCTGGGATAATAGGTCACGTTGTGGTTAATGCTGATCGATCCGTTTGTAAAATCCAGATCAGACCACCGAAGGCCGATAATCTCTCCCACTCTGCAGCCAGTTCCAAACATTGTTACGAAAAGGGGCTTCCATCTGTAAAACTCCGGCTTGTCCAGATAATCCAGAAAAGCTCTCTGCTCTTCTATAGAGAGCGCATGTCTGGGTTCCGGTCTTCCCTTCAGCTTCTTCTTGATCTCACTGATAACCTCATCGGAGGGGTTACTTCTCAGTATGTGATCTCTCACTGCAAGCTGAAATGTCGGGTGAAGCACACTGTGTACCGACTCTACCGTACTGACAGATAAACCTTTTTCCAAAAGAGCCTGGTAAAATGTCAGAACATCCGAGTACCTTACCTCAGTGATCTGCTTCCTGCCGAATCCTTTTCGCACATAACGGTCGTAGGTGTAAACATAGTTGGTCATCGTTGTACTTCGAAGCTCGCTCTTGGTGGCGATGTAGCGGTCAAACACATAGTTGATATCCGCTTTTGCCATGACATAGGCTTCGAGCCTGTCAACCCTGTTGCGTTGAAGCTCCAGCTCTTTGTCCCGGAGGTCTTCCAGCGTCTTGGAATACAGGTACTTTCTCTTACCAAAAGCATCCGTATATGAGAAGCTGTATAACCCCTTGCTTCTAACGTACATTTCACCCTTATGCAACACGCGACCCTTGCCATCTTTCCTAACTTTCGCCATTTTTCTTTCCTTTCCCGACAGTCAGGAAGAGGGAATAGCAAGACTTAGTGTTTGGAATCTATCATCTTTATGATGCAGTTCCTAAGCGCCTGTGTTATGGTGAGGTTATCTTTTGCTGCACATTCCTTCAGCTTTTTGTACTCTTCTTCCGTGAGACGGGCTGATACTTTAAAATCCTTCGGATTCTCAGCCTTTGGTCGTCCCATCTTAGCCAAAGTGATGCACCTCCTTAACCTGACCATATTATACTTTTTGTCTTCCAACAAGTCAACAACTTTTTGTGATCCAAAAAGTAGGGCAAGTCCGTCTATTTCCAATCCTCCTTGCAATACTCAAGATACTTATTGATCTCCTTGACGGAGTATAATTTCTTACCGGCTGCATCTATACCAATCCCCGCCGCTTTGACAAGCTTACGGAAGGTGTTTTCGCACATGCAATACAGCTTGGCTCCTTCCTTAATATCTACATAGTATCTCTCGGGAAGTTGTGCTCTTGCCACAACCTGAAGACACAGATACTTAGGTGCGATCATAGTCACACCATCATCAAAGGTGATCCGTGCTGTTTCTTCCGACGCCCTTCTCGCCATAATTACCACGCTCCTCTCGCTGTTTTTTAGACATAAATATCTGTCCATCAATATCTATCTGTTCGAAGATAAACATTGATCGACAGATATTAAAATGTACCTGATAATCCCGCACAAAAGTACATCTCTTTTTGCTCAGAACGATATTTCTTATTCTTTTATAAAAAAAATACTTTGTACCGGTACCGGGTATACCGCATTGGTTTTCCACCAGCTTCTTCAGCCCCATCTCCTGTTCGGGAAGTATCATTATAAAGAGCACTGTCATAGTCCTGAAGCTCCCCAGCTCCATTTTGACCGGATATTCGACGCTCCCGCGCACGCAAAATGAATCCGCTTTTATCATATATAAGCGAATGCGATCATGGCGTATCCGGCTCACGACTCGGTACTCCCTCTGTTATACAAAGCATTGCTATTCAGTTGTCAAAGTACAGGCCCGGCACCTCACCGGATTTGGATAAAACACATTGGGCTTTGTCTGCCCTAAAAGCACATAAGCGCACCACGGTACTGTTGCAAGACCGTTGCAATTATTATGTACTTTATGAGACCGACAAACGACAGAAAACCAGATCGGTATCCAGATGTCAATTATTCCCTTGAAACATCAAACTTGTCTCTAATCACCCCTACGAATTTGATCCATACAAGCTGCATTAGATCATCCATCGGAATGTATCTGACATCCAGATCGAAAACTGTGGATGCAATCGTTCTGAAACACTTGCGACCATAATTCTGATAATGAGCTATGATCCTGCTCATAGCTTCATTGTCCCCTTTATATGCTTTCCTGATTACATCCGCGCTTACATTTTCATAATCTTCATATCTCCTTTTACTCATCAGCATCCTCCATGTACTTTCTTAAAATCTCATATGCCCTGTGCTTATAGTTCCGAATACTCTGCTTCTTCAGATTCATCAGATCTGCTATAGCCTGGTCTGGCATATCGAAGACATACGCATATTCGAGGATCTGCCGATGTTTTCTTTTCAATTTTGCAATCCCGGAAGCAAGAAGTTCATTTTCAAATAAGACTTTTGTTGACCCAAGGGTCACGGCAACCTTCTCGAAATCCGGAGCAACCTCCGGTGCTGCCAAGTCCTCATAATCATCAATATTGACCAAATGAATCCGATCTTCATGCTTCACATATTCCTGCAACACATTCAGGATCACATTTTTGATAGTATTCTTTGCGAAATGGTCAAACTGAGATTCCAACTTCTTCTCTGCCGAAACAGACTTTCGTTTCTTTTTCATACGTGCCTGCCTTTCCCCAGACACCGATCTCGTTTCCCTGTCGATAGAGCATCTTTGTAAAAAGCAGCAGGGCATACTCTGTTTTTTGAAAATTTTTCAAAAAATCTTTTCCGTGCTGCAATCTACTCCCCGTATGGGGAATAGAAAAAAACAAGCGCCCGACCACTTTCAGATCAGACGCTTTTTAGAATCATATATGCAGTTATACCTATGGTACGGCCCATCGGACTTCACCTCCCACCAGCTTCCTTGCTTATGGAAGGCGTACCCCTCCATAGTAGAAGTCTATCAGAGTAGCTGTCCGATAATCCCGACTCATTTGTGCATTTTCCCTTGTTTTATCTATGGGTCTCTGTTACAATGATGGCGGATAAAACACAATCAAAGATCGATGCACCAAAACTGTTGTAGCCCGCTTATGGGTCTATGGCAGTTTTTTTATTTTTCTGACCCATAGATTAAAAGCAAAAGACAATACGCCGGATACGGCGTTATGAGTTCTAAGCAGCCGCCCTATGGCGGCCAGAACTCGCACAGTCCCTCCGGGAGCTGTGCATTTATCGCAAGCACTGGTGACCAACGGTCACCCACGCAAAAACGGCACATTTTTCCTGCCCGGAAAACTGACCGCTTTTGGTGCTTGCAGGGGATATCCCCTGGCCCCTTAATTTTGCTTCGTAACGAAGCCATAACCTTATGCCGGTAACGGCAATATGCTCATAAACACCCGCCCTATAGCGGTATTCGCGGAAAGGATATAAACATGAAGAAAAATAGAACCAGAAACAACAAATATACGCTCTATCTGAGTGATGATGAAATGCGCATATTAAACGCAAAGACCAAGCTGCTGGGAATGAATTCCAAGGCACAGTTATTGCGCCAACTTTTGATTGAGGAGAAGCTGTATGTGGTCGAGTATAAAGAGCTGCATGATTACAATATCCAGCTCGGTAGAATCGGTACAAACATCAATCAGATT
>JAEEGJ010011782.1_pt1 | contig 22011 bp, 13 predicted proteins | sample 8958761 | NCBI WGS metagenome assembly JAEEGJ01 (sample SAMN16246546, study PRJNA631951) | gut metagenome | biome: gut microbiome; feature: rumen; material: RS-attached | host: Bos | place: Iran: Karaj | collected 2018-10 | reverse complement strand
GCAGACCGTCAGATGGTTATGGTTGATGCTCCTGTAAAGGGTGCAGCCAAGGGTATCCATCATCTTAAGGTTCGCATGGCTACCGAGGGTAAGATCCAGGTAGACTGGCTTACATTCAAATAATCTTCCCGACAGTGTGACATGAAAACCAAAAACATACTGACAGTCATCCTGACCATGCTATTGTTTGCATGGTCAGGATGTTCTGCTAAGAATAAGCAGACTGAGTGTATCAATCCTCTCACTTATACCGATATTCCGGATAATGACTGGATCAGGGTAGGTGATGACTACTATATGGTAAGTACTACCATGTATTTCTGTCCCGGTGCTCCCATCATGCACTCAAAGGATCTGGTACATTGGGAACTGGTAAGTTACGTTTATGACTTTCTTGAAGATGATGATGTCTATAACCTTCGAGGAGGCCGTAACGCCTATGGCAAGGGACAATGGGCTACATCACTCCGTTATGTAGACGGTACCTTTTATGCCCTGTTCATCGCAAATGACCAGAACAAGACATACATCTACAAGACAAAGGATATTACCAAGAGCAACTGGGAACGCTCGGTTATAGACCGTCCCTTCCATGATGCATCCATGCTCTTTGAGAACGGTCACCTCTATGTGGTATGGGGTAACGGTGAGATACGTATCATCGAACTTGAACCTGACGGTAGTGCCATAAAGGCCGGAGCCCAGGAGAAGATAATCATCGACTCTCCGCGTCAGGGTTATAACTTGCGTGCCGAGGGTGCCCATATCTATCACATTGGTGATTATTACTACGTGCTTGTCATTGACTGGCCAAGCGGCGGTGTACGTACCGAGACCTGCTGGCGCTCAAAGGAACTGTTCGGTCCGTATGAGAGCAAGACCATACTGAGCGGTGCCTTTGACGGCCGTGGAGATGGTGTGGCTCAGGGCGCCATAATTGAGACCCAGAACGGCGACTGGTATTCTATCATGTTCCAGGATCACGGAGCCGTAGGACGTATTCCTACCTTGCAGCCTATGAAATGGGTTGACGGTTGGCCTATATTGGGCGATGACACCAAGCCTGTAAAGCAGTTTACAGTCAATCTGCCTGAAAGCGGAAAGAACCGCACATGGGACAATGACGAGTTCAAGTATAAGAAGAATGAGCTGGATCTGGTATGGCAGTGGAACCACAAGCCCGATAACAGCGCATGGTCTGTTACCGAGCGCAAGGGCTGGTTGCGTCTCAAGACCGGACAGGTGGCTACCAATGTGACCGATGCCCGCAACACCCTTACCCAGCGCACTGTAGGTCCTCGTTGCTACAGCGAGGTACTGATGGACGCAAGCGGCATGAAACCGGGCGATAGAGCCGGTATAGTTGCCTTCCAGAGCAATTACTGCACCATCGGTGTGGAAGTGGCCAATGACGGCAGCAAGAGTCTTGTGGCAATGACACACCGTAATATGGGTCGCCGTCGCGGTCCACAGGCTCAGGGTGCCCAGCAGCCCAGTCCGGATACTGAAGCATTACGTATTCCTCTTACACAGGATAAGGTTTGGCTCAAGATACGCTATGTCTTTACTCCTCAGGAGGAGGGTGAGCGTGCCGACCAGGCTTTCATGAGCTACTCACTTGACGGTAAGAGTTGGACTGATGTCGATGCAGTGCTGCAGATGTCTTTCAGTCTGGACTATTTTACCGGTTACCGCACAGGTCTGTACAGTTATTGTACGACCCAAGCTGGCGGTTATGCCGACTTTGACTATTTCCGCCAAGCAGTGTTTTGATTGTTAAAAAAAGATAAGTATTTAACTTCGGCACTGAATATTTATATTAAGGATGAAACGTGAGGAAGATAGCATAGTGAACAGCCAAGGATCTCTTTCAGTTAGCGACGAATCCATTGCCCGTCTGCTATGTGATGACAATCACGTAGAGGAGGCCGTACGCCTCATCATGAAGAAATACGGAGAGCCGTTATATTGGCACATTCGCCGAATGGTGGTGGCCCATGATGATGCGGAGGACTGTCTTCAGGAGACTATGATAAACGTTTACAAGTACAGGAGTACCTACTCCAACGAGTATCCGCTTTCATCATGGCTCTACAAGATAGCTACAAATGAGAGTCTCAAACTGCTCAAGAACCGTTCCGGTTACAACCTGTCGGTCGATGACCTGGGCGACTCTTTGAAGGACAGCGTACGTGAGGAAGCAAGTCCGGATGCCGATGAGACCCTTATACTCCTCCAGGAGGCAATAGCTCTCCTGCCGGCCAAGCAGAAGATGGTGTTTAACCTCAGATACTATGATGACAAGAGTTATGAGGAGATTCACCAGATAGTAGGAGACAGTGTGAATACACTCAAGACCAACTATCATTATGCAGTACAGAAGATAAAGGATTATATACTAGAACATCAGTTATGAAAGATTTTGATCTGGAAAGTTTGAGCAGAGAGATGCCCTACAGAATGCCTGAGCATTTCCTGGACGACATGACTGAACGTGTCGTGGCCCAGATTGGAAAGCAGCGCAAGCATCGCGTAGAGCGCCGGATTGTGGCTTTGTTCGCAAGCGCAGCAAGCGTGGCTGCAGTTGCACTGCTGTTCCTGCATCCCTTTGGCGGCGGGTTTGATATACCCGACTACGAAAGCATTTCACAGTGCGCAAGCGTGGATGAGGTGCTGCAGAATATGACAGCCGATGAACTGGGTGTCTATTCAATGATGAGCAACTACTACGGTAATTGATTATGAAAAAGCGTTGGACAGCATTGTTGATTCTGGCAGGTTTGCTCCTGACCTCTCCGTCAGTTATGGCGCAGGACAGGGACGAGCAGATGATCAATGCGTCCCTGCGTTTCATTAAAGAGAACGCAAATCTCACCAAGAAGGAGTACGAGAAGTTTGCCAAGATCTACATTGAGTATAACGAGCAGCTGGTAAAGCTGAACCGTGAACTCAATCCCGAGTCGCGTGAGTACATGAAGCGTTGGCAGGAGATTAACTCCAGCTATATGCAGAAACTTGACAAGGCTCTGCCTGATTCTACCCGCCAGAAGGTGGGTATTGCTCAGTGGGAACTCGGCCAGAAGGTTTGGGGCGAGAGATCAGAGCAGACACGTATCCATTCGGAGCGTCAGTTCCAGATGATGGGACAATGGAACATGATGAACCCTCAGTTCATGATGCAGCCCCATATGTTTGATTTCCAGCGTTACCGTCAGCGTGAGATTCAGCAGGCCGATGAGCAGCAACAGCAATGGTGGGAGAATTACTGGCGTAACTGGGGTGAACCCGACACCGCCATGATCCGCCGTATGCAGGAGAACCGTCGCCGCTTTGAGAGCCGCGACAGTATCTGGCAGCAGCGTCGTCAGCAGTTTGCTCCTCAGGGTCAGTTCCCTCAGGGCGGTCAGCCAAATCAGTTCGGCCCCGGATTCGGTCCCAGTTTCGGCCCTGGATTCGGTCCCGGATTCGGACCTGGATTCAATCCTCAAAGAGACGGCCAGCAGAACAGTGAGCATAACAGTCAGCAGTTCCCGGGCCAGCAGTTCCGTAGAGGAACGCACTAAACAGAATCTTTTTTACTGATACAAAAAAGAATAGGAGCAGATTTCTGCTCCTATTCTTTTTCTTTCTGATTGGGATTAGTGCTTATCCTCGTTGTTCTCATAGACGCTCTTGGGAACAATCTCTATGAAACTGAACGGGTTAACACCTGTACCGCCGCTGTATACCTGACGCATACGGATCCAATAGTCTGTGTTGGCTCTCATATATTCGTTGGCAATAATCTTTCTGTAGCAGTCACGATCGTCGCGAAGAGAATTTTCTCCATTTCCATATGAGTCCATTGCCTTCATATAGCCACGGTTACGCATACCACGGTCATTGGCTTCAATCATCTCTTCCTTGTCTTCTCTTTGCTCATATTGACTGTCTTTTACCCAACCTATACGTGAGTCTTCTCCATTTATTCTAAGATCTATAGGAATGCCTTCAGGAATCCAGCTCCAGTTGCGCCAATCCATACCCTTGTCGGCAGGTTCATACTGGTGGAAATAATACTGTACGATACCACGGTCTGCATTTGCTGAACTGGAAATGGCATTGTTCCAAACACGGATTTCATAGTTACCGTTTGAAGGTACAGGAGGCAGTTTGAAAGCCAGGTCGTAACTTCTCATAACTGTCATCTCATCTCCGTTGAATGTTCCGAACTGGGGACATCTGTAACGTACAAAGAACTCTGTCTGTGAGTCAACCCATTCAAAATTGGTGCAGTAGCCGTTCAGATATTTATATACTATACCACCATTAGCCTCCGGTTCATAGCGGCCACGTCCACCGCTGTTGATGAAATCAGGTGAGAGTGTGCAGGCCATGATTCTCATTCTGCACTGAAGAACGGTATTTCTGGTATAATCATCATAAAGCAGCAATTTCTTTACAAAGTGATACTCTCCGTTCTTGCAGAGTTTTACGTATCCTTTGTACTGACCTGTTTTCTCATCAATAATCTCAATACCCGGAGATACCAGTTTGGTTTTGGTTGTTCCCTTGCGGTTAATGAATATACCGATGCGGTCTTCCAAACCGCCGTTTCCGCTATATGCTGAACTGATACGCATAACCGAATGGGGCATCAAGGTCTCATAGAAGTCCTCAACATCAAATGAAGGTTTGTCTTTGTAGTTAGTTATAATTTCCGTCTTGCTGGTATTTAACTGATCGTAAGACAGCCAGCAAGGCAGAATGTGATATGAAAGGAGTTTGTTGAGAGAACTACCTCTGTCTATGTCATCCAGATCCTTGCCCTCGGGATAAACTTTCTTGGCATATTCACGCAACTCGTCTACATTGTGGATATTATAATCGGCTTCCAGAACAGAATCGGTTACAACAAAAATTGTGAACTTGAATTCACGTTTCGGGGGAACAACCTCCAAGTCTTTCTCACGAGAGGTACTATGGAAGTGTGTGTTTGCACCGGTCTTAAGTCCTGTCTCAGTCCACTCCTCATCTACAACTGGATAATCGTCATCCCAGTACTTGCGGAGGGTATCTCTAAGATGAGTGGTAAAGATAGCAGATGTAAAGATGCTGATGTTGGGGTTCATTGCCATCAAATCGGCAATAAAGTCATTTGACTGTCTGATAACCTTATCAACTCTATGAACAACTCCGTTCAAAACGGTATCGTCAGGTTCTGTAATGGTTGAGTTCTGGTTCAACAGATACTTAAGAACGATTGATGTTGAATCTTCACCTTTGACAGTTTTGAGTATTACTCCGTCCTCAACTACGGGAATGGTATCTGCATAGCATGTGTAAGACATGTAACGGTCGAGCATGTTGGGATGCACCAATACGCCGGAACCTGAGAGGTCAGTAGCGTACATGGTGTTATCGAAGAGGTGTGTACGGGCAATTGTGTCACAAAGTTTGCGGTTGGCAAGCACGGTCTCAATGCTCTGGAAGACGGCACGTACAGAATCATTCTGGGCTTGGTCACGTCTCCACTCGAAGAACTCTTCCATTGCGGCGTTGTCAGGAGCGAAGCAGGTATATGTTCCGTAAGTTCTCATCTGGCCCCAAAGTTCGGACTTCTGAAGAATGGCAATAAAATAAGAGAAATCGCCGTGGTATTCTTCTTTTCCGGTTAGATAATCGGCTACAGTCTCTCCTGTGCTTGTGTAGTAGGTTCCCGGGTGCTGCTCACTCCAGAGATCCTTGCAGGATACGCTCAGACCGATGATGGCAGTGGCAAAAAGAGCCATTGCGGACTTTCTGATTAGTTTTTTGTTGATTTTCATATCTTTGGTTATTAATTATTTAGTCCTATTAGGGTTATGGTACGTATGCGGCTTCGCGCGCCCGCGTTCATGCACATGTACTTTATATAGCGCGTAAAGATAACAAGAATTTCAGAAAGCACAGCTATGAGGAACGGTTTTTTTGTAAAAAAAGAGCGTCCCGGCCCCATTCTTGAGACCAGGACGCTCCGTATAATGACCGTATAAATTACCAGTTCATGCGATAGTTGCCGCTAAGGTGCAGCAGGGCAAAGAGATAAATGAGACCGTCGTAGTAAACGTCATAGTAGCCGTCTTCATAGGGCTTATGCTCCAAAGAGAACATATGCTTAACCAGTTCCTGGTTGTACTGGCTGTCACACATAAGAGCTGTGGTGGCCATAGTGCCTACAAAACCGATAGAGTGACGCAGGTTGGGACGCCAGCGGCCGCCGCCCATGGGGCGCTTTGACTCATCGCCGTTAAGAGCGAACTGATCCTTGAAGTCATAAATGCCATAACGGCCTACGATGGCGTTCTGGAACTTCTGGGCATACTCGGTCTGCCACTGGGCATCCTTGTGATACCATGTGAAGTCCATTGCAATATTCATAGGAACGCGCCATGAGTCATAGTGGAACTCGCTTCCGCGGTTGGGCGTGCCGTCAAACTGGCTCTGGTCGGGGTTGATGCCGGTTACAGGGTCGCAGGCGCGGTGCAGGTATGCACGGGCGCTGTCGGCCAGTTCACGGTACAGGTCCTCACGGCCGTCCTGTGCTGTCTCGGCCCAGATCTCATAGAATGCGGGCAGATGGTATGAAGGATCGGTCCACAAGTTGGAGCGGGTATCGGGGCAGAAATTGATGAGCTTGTGGTCCATATTGATGATGTTGGTTACACCACCGGTGCCATCCTTTGAGAAGAGGTCGTTAAGCAGTTCCTGAGCCTCGGCCAGGTAGTTGAACTCCTCATAGCTTCCCCAGCGGCGTGATGCCAGCAGGAGGTCAGTTACGTAGTAGAGCTCACCGTCACTGGCAGAGCCCGATGCGGTGCGGCGGCCGTTGGTGCGGCATGACCATGCAAAGAGTCCGTGTGAGGGACCGTCCTCGTTGTGACGCATGTAGTGCTTTGACCAGCGCCATATCTTGTTGAAGAGTTCAGGCTTGTCAAGCTGTACGGCTATCATCATACCGTATGACTGGCCCTCGGTACGAACGTCGTTGTTCTTTACGTCCGATACGTAACCCATCTTTACGATCTTGCCGTCAACCTCGACGTCTACATCGTGGTATGAACCGTCCTCAGCCTCGAATACGGTTGAGTAGATGGTCTGGATCTTGTTGTCAATCTCCTCCTGGCTGTAACCCAGTTCCTTGAGGTAGTTGCGGTACTTGCCGGTCTGGGCGTATCCCTTCTTGGCGGGAGCCAGCTTTGATGCGCTCTTGCTTGATGAACATGAGGCTAAGCCCAGCAACAGGCAGAGGGCAGCCATGAAGATTGTGGTTGTCTTGTTTGTTCTCATTTTGTTAAGTAATTGGCTTTGTTATTGTTGAATGTATGATTTCCAGCGCTTGTATGCCTCATCGTATGCGGGCATATCGGATGCCTTGGGCTCAATGACACGGATCTTCTGCAGTGATGCGAAGGCCTCGTTGTGGTCATTGTAGATATGTGCACCCATACCTGCACCCTTGGCGGCACCTATTGAACCGTCGGTGTCGTAGAGCTCGATGGTGGCTCCGGTTACACCTGCAAGTGTGTCACGGAACAGGGGGCTGAGGAACATGTTGGCGTTGCCTGCGTGGATGGTGTTCACGGACATTCCCATGTCCTCCATTATCTCGATACCGTACTTGAATGAGAATACGATACCCTCCTGGGCTGCGCGAAGCAGATGTGAGCGGTTGTGGATGTTAAAGTTCACGCCGTTGAAGCTGCAGCCGCGTTCCTTGTTCTCAAGTACACGCTCGGCACCGTTACCGAACGGAAGTACTGATACGCCTGCTGCGCCGATGGGTGCCTGGGCAGCCAGGTCGTTCATTTCGGCATAACCCAGTCCCTCAGGTACTATGTTGCGTTTCATCCAGGCATTCAGGATGCCTGTACCGTTGATGCAGAGCAGGATACCCAGACGGTTGAAACCGGTCTTGTGGTTTACGTGGGCGAATGTGTTTACCCTTGACTTGGGATCGTAGCTGATCTCACCGTTGACACCGTATACAACACCTGATGTACCTGCGGTTGAGGCGATTTCACCGGGCTCGAATACGTTCAGTGAGAGGGCGTTGTTGGGCTGGTCACCTGCACGGTAGGTCACGGGTGTGCCCTCGGCCAGACCGAGTTCCTTTGCTGCGGCCGATGTCAGGCGGCCCTGCTCGGCGAAGGTGGGAACGATCTTGGGTATGAATGTACGGGGAATGCCGTAGTAGTCGAGCAGGAAGCCTGCTACATCACCGGTCTGGAAGTCCCAGAACATACCTTCTGAAAGGCCTGATATGGTGGTTGCAATCTCACCGGTCAGTCGCATTGCGATGTAATCGCCGGGGAGCATGATCTTGTCGATTTTGTCAAATATCTTGGGTTCGTTCTGCTTTACCCAGGCCAGCTTGGATGCGGTGAAGTTGCCGGGGGTGTTGAGCAGGTGGGTCAGGCACTGTGAGCGGCCCAACTCCTGGAATGCGTTCTCGCCTATGCCTACTGCGCGTGAGTCACACCATATGATGGCGGGGCGCAGTACCTTCTGGTTCTTGTCAACGCAAACCAGTCCGTGCATCTGATAGGAGATTCCGATTGCCTTGATGTCCTTGACATCGACCTTGCACTGTGACATTACATCGGCAGTGGCTGCCTTGAGATATGACCACCAGTCGTCAGGATTCTGCTCAGCCCAACCCGGGTTGACTGCTTTGATGGGTGCTTCACTTTTTGGGGCGAACGCGGTTGCAACGCAACTGCCGTTCTGGGCATCTACAAGACTGCACTTCACTGAAGAGCTGCCTATGTCATAACCTAACAGATACATACTTTTTCCTTATAATTGATTGTAATTTTCCTTGCTTTGCATTAGGGCTAACAAAGGTAGTCATAATAACCGAAACCTCTATCGTACAGTGCTATTTTCTTTTGTGGCGTGTGGACGTTTTGACGTGATTTCTGCGTACAAACGTATTATTCAGTCCAAGCGTCCACGAATACGCCCGAACCTGCGTAAACAGTGGACGCACCGACCGGGAACCCGCGTGCAAGCGTATTCTTTTGGTCGGAGCGTCCGAGCTTGTAGGATGTCCCTGTGATTAGAAGGCGTACATTACAGAGAGCAGGAGGCGGTTGTTGCTTACGTTGTGAGTGTCTGAAACCTTGCCGTTAGCCTCGATGGTCGTACCGTAAGCTACGGTGGTCAGCTCATACTCAACACCCAGATTCATGTTGCCCACGGTGTACTGAACGTTGGGAGCTACGCGCCACATGTTGTCGATGGTTCCGCCCTCGGCAGCACGTATGGTTCCGGGGATAAGGTCCTTGCCAGCACCCCAGTTGCTCATGTAACCTCCAAACACGCCGAACTTGAGGGCACCGCCGTACTGAACCTGAGCCCATGATGAGGAGGCTGCCAGCGGAGCAAAGCGTATATCACCGGCATCAAGGTGGTCAACCTGGCCAAAGCCCGTGCATATGCCAAGATGTGACATATCGTGACCTATCAGGGTCTTGGCCTTGACGGCAAGCTTATCCTTGTTGTACTGTGCCTGGATCATTCCGCACAGACCGTTCAGGTAGTATTTTTTGTTGTTGTCGGCATAGTCGATATATGGTGCAGTGCGCTTGTATTCAAGTCCGCCGCCAACCTTGAAGTCACCCAAGGTCAAGTCAACACCCGCATAAATCATGGGCATCATTGACCAGCGGTTGTAATTATAAGATTTTCCGGCTGTGGCATAACCGAACGATCCGTTTGCAGCCTGGAAGATGGCGGCACCTGTCAGCTTGATGTTCTTTTTATCACCCATAAAGTACTCATAACGGAGTTGCGGGCTGCGGTTAAGGGCGTTGAAAGGTGAGCCGATGGCAATGCCCACGGTGCTGGGGAACAAGTCGTTCATGGGATGCCATGTCTGACCCAGTGTCAGTGTGCTTTTTTCCCAATCCAACGCAATAAATGCGTGACGGTAAAGTATGCTACCGGGAGATGAGTGTCCTGAGAACTCAAGCTCTGCCTTTGCACGGCTGGCTGCACCGAAGATTTCGGGGCCCTTCAGAACAAAACCCAGACGGGCCATAGTGCCGAACCATGAACCCTGCGGAATTGCTCTCTCGTCATGCTGATCGACCAGATTCTCTAAGCGGTCTGTAGGATACAGATAGAGGAATCCTTCTGCACCGGCAACGCTCTCATGTGTATTTATCCATGACTGTGCGGCAACAAAGCCGTACCAATCAATTGTTGCTTTCTGCTGTGCGTTTACACTCACGGGGAGCAGGCCGACTATCAGAGCCTGCATTACAATCTTTCTGATTTTCATTTTATGGTTGTTAAATTGGACACTTAGACAAAATAACACGGTAATACGTTGGTTTCATGTCGGAACGTCCGCTGTTTGCGCAAGTGCAGGCGTATTCTTGGACACTTGGGCTCAGAGAATACGCTTGCTCGCGGAAAATGTGTCGGAACGTCAGAATTGTATTGTGTATACTTTACCACTTTTTGTATCAATGCTCTGGTCCTGGCCGTTCCAGCTGATATTGAGTTTGCCGCCCACTGTGGAGCGTACCTTTACGGTTGCGGGCTTGCCATCCTTCCAGGTGAGTTCCTCCAGCACGAATCCGCCGCGGCAGCACAAACCCTTAACCGATCCGTCCTTCCATACATCGGGCAGAGCGGGCAGAAGCACAATCTTGCCGGTGTGGCTCTGAACGAGCATCTCGGCAATACCTGCGGTGCAGCCAAAGTTTCCGTCAATCTGGAATGGCGGGTGTGCATCAAACAGGTTGTTGTATGTACCGCCACGACCGCCGAATCCGCGTCCGCCGGCAGGCTTGATCTGATCCTGAATCAGTTTGTAGGCGTGGTTGCCGTCCAGCAAACGGGCCCACAGGCAGACCTTCCAGCCCATTGACCAGCCGGTTGACTCGTCACCGCGTGCCTCAAGGCTGGTGCGTACGGCTTTAAAGAGGTCGGGAGTACCATCGGCCGTGATCTGACGTCCGGGGTACATACCCCACAGGTGCGATACGTGACGGTGGTTGTCCTTGGGATCGTCCCAATCCTCAAACCACTCCTGGAGTTGTCCCCAACTTCCTATCTTCATGGGAGCCAGACGACTCTTGATTTCACTGAGTTTTTTTACGAATTCACCGTCCTTTTCGCCCATCAGAGCTGCAGCTTCAATCATGTTGCCAAAGAGGTCGGCCATCATCTGGTTGTCCATTGTGGCGCCGAATACGGTGGTTATGTTTCCCTTGCCCAGAACGTCCTGTACATGAGGCGCGTTCTCGGGTGAATATGACGGTGCAATCACCAGATACTTGTTGCCCGATACGGGTTCCTCAACCAGAAAGTCTATGAAGAACTCGCAGGCACTCTTCATGATGGGATATATCTCCTTAAGGTACTTGGGATCCTGATTGAACAGGTAACCGTCCCATATCTGCTGACAGAACCAGGCGGCACCGGTGGGCCACATGCCGTTATATGCACCGTCCACAGCGCCGGTTGAGCGCCAGATATCGGTATTGTGGTGCAGGGTCCAGCCGCGGCAGCCGTACATCTCGGCGGTCTCCTTTCCGTGCTCGGCGCAGTCCTTTACCAACTGCAGGAACGGATCAAATGTCTGGGGGATGCCGCATACGAATGCGGGCCAGTAGTTCATCTCAACGTTGATGTTGGTTGTGTACTTACCGTCCCAGGGAGCCTGACGGCTCTCGTTCCAGATACCCTGCAGGTTGGCGGCCTGTCCGCCCGGCTGCGAGCAGCACAGAAGCAGGTATCGGCCAAACTGGAAATACAGAGTAACCAGCTGAGGGTCAAAGTTGCTTGCAAACTGAGCCACACGCTGATCGGTAGGCAGCTTGGCCTGATCATTGGTTCCCAGGTCAAGAGTAACTGTACCGAACTGTTTCTGATACTCCTTGATATTATCGGCCAGAACGGCGGCATATTTCTTCTTGCCCTTGGCGAAAGGCTCAAGCCAGCGGTCGGCGGCCTTGTTCTCATCGCCGCTTACGCTCTGATAGTTCACAAAGTTGGTTCCTATCGATATGTAAATGGTCACTGCATCGGCACCGCTAACGCTCACGGCATTATCGGCGGTGGTCATACTGCCGCCCTCCGGTATGATCAGGGTCTTGTCGGTGAAACGGATCTTACCCTCAATGCCCTCGTGGTCATCGCCCTTGCAGGATATGGTCATCACTGCCTGCTTGCCGGTAACCTCGGCCGAGCGTCCCAGAATCCGGTCATCACGATACGGCAGGTTGTAACTGGCCTTGAATGAGAGAGCACCCTTGGCCGATGCCGTCAGACGCAGTGCAATAACCTGGTCGGGGAACGATACAAAGCACTCGCGGGTGTACTCCACACCGTTTGCCTTAAAGCGGGTCAGAGCCACTGTGCGGGCAATGTCCAACTCCCTGTAATAGTCGGTGAAATCGGTGATTCCGTCAAAATCCAGCATCAGCGAACCGGCAGTCTGATAAGGCATTCCGTGTGCGCTCTTGGATGATATGTACTCGTCGCAAAGGGCCTGTGCATCGGAACGGCGTCCCTCCCAGAGGGCCTGGCGGATCTGCTCCAGTCCGTCCTTGGCGGCGAAATTGACGTTGTTGTGCGGGCCTCCGCCCCAGATTGTCTCCTCATTAATCTGGATACGCTCCTGTGCGGGAGTACCGAACACCATGGCACCCAGGCGTCCGTTACCCAGCGGCAGTGCATCGGTCCACTGTCTGGCCGGCGCGTCATACCACAGTTTCAACTCCTGATTCTGCGAGCAGCATGTAAGTGACATAAGGGCCACAACTGCAAAAAGCAATGATTTTTTCATAATCATATAGGGTTAGCTACATTATAGGTCTCAAAAGTACTCTTTTTTAACGGAACAGCAGGCATATCAGGCGCAAAAACACTCAATACGCCAGACGCTCCGACCAAGATAATACGTTAGCACGCGGGTTCCCGGTCGGAGCGTCCGCACTTTACGCAGGTTCGGGCGTATTCTTGGACGCTTGAGCTACGCAAATACGCTCCCACGCGGAAAACACGTCAAAACGTCCACACACCGCAAAAGAAAATAGCACTGCACGATAGAGGTTTCGGTTATTATGACTACCTTTGTTAGCCCTAATGCAAAGCAAGGAAAATTACTATCAATTATAAGAAAAAAGTATGTATCTGTTAGGTTATGACATAGGCAGCTCTTCAGTGAAGTGCAGTCTTGTAGATGCCCAGAACGGCAGTTGTGTTGCAACCGCGTTCGCCCCAAAGAGTGAAGCACCCATTAAAGCAGTTAACCCCGGTTGGGCTGAGCAGAACCCTGACGACTGGTGGTCATATCTGAAGGCCGCCACTGCCGATGTTATGTCACAGTGCAAGATCGATGTCAAGGACATCAAGGCAATCGGAATCTCCTATCAGATGCACGGACTGGTTTGCGTAGACAAGAACCAGAAAGTGCTGCGCCCCGCCATCATTTGGTGTGACTCACGCGCAGTAGGCATCGGCGAGAACGCATTCCAGGAGTTGGGCCGCTCACAGTGCCTGACCCACCTGCTCAACACCCCCGGTAACTTCACAGCCTCCAAACTGGCATGGGTAAAGCAGAACGAACCCAAGATATTTGACAAGATTGATAAGATCATGCTCCCCGGTGACTACATCGCAATGCGACTGACCGGTGAGATTGCAACCACCATATCGGGCCTTTCAGAAGGTATGTTCTGGGATTTCCAGACAGGCGATGTAGCAGGTTTCCTGCTTGACTACTACGGCATACCCCGCAACTTCATCCCCAAGATCGTGCCCACATTCGCCGAGCAGGGTCGCCTGACCGCCGCCGCAGCCAAGGAGCTGAATCTGGCCGAGGGCACACCCGTCACCTACCGCGCCGGTGACCAGCCCAACAACGCACTGTCACTGAACGTATTCGAGCCCGGTGAGATTGCATCGACCGCAGGTACATCAGGTGTTGTATACGGTGTGAACGGTGAGATCAGCTATGATCCCAAGTCAAGAGTAAATACATTCGCCCACGTAAACCACAAGACCGGATTCAACCGTCTGGGCATACTTCTCTGCATCAACGGCACGGGTATCCTGAACGCATGGATGAAGCGCAACATTGTACCGGAAGGTTTAGGTTATGCCGAAATGAACGACCTGGCTGCCCAGGCTCCCATCGGCGCAGCAGGCGTATCTGTACTGCCCTTCGGAAACGGCGCCGAGCGTGTACTTGAGAACAAGGAGCGCGGCTGCAGCTTTAACGGCGTGAACTTTAACATCCACAACCGCTCACATCTGCTTCGCGCAGCCCAGGAGGGTATTGTATTCTCATTCAAGTACGGCATCGAGATAATGGAGGATATGGGAATGTCTGTGAACACCATCCACGCCGGCAACGCCAACATGTTCCTCAGCCCCCTGTTCCGCGACACACTGGCAGGTGTAACCGGAGCCACCATAGAACTTTACGATACCGACGGCTCAATAGGTGCCGCAAAGGGCGCAGGTATGGGTGCACATATCTACAATGACCACAACGAGGCCTTCGCATCACTGCAGAAGATCCGCGTCATAGAGCCCAAGGCATCCGATATGCCCGCATACGATGAGGCTTACCAGCTCTGGAAATCATACATTCAACAATAAAAAGCCAAATTACTGACAAAATGAGAACAAACAAGACAACCACGATCATTTTGGCTGCCCTCTGCTTAGTCCTGGGCATTGCCGCATGTTCATCATCCAAGAGTGCATCCAAACTTGCTCCCGCCAAGAAGGGATACGCCGAGACCGGAAAGTACCGCAACTACCTGAAGGAACTCGGATTCAGCCAGGAGGAGATTGACGGAAAGATTCAGGAAATCTACTCAGTCATATTCGAGGGTGAAGGAGCCGCTTACCACGATGTAGACGTTGAGGTGGACGGCAAGATGGTACCCATGGGTTACATATCGGACGTAAAGAACAACGATGTTCGTACCGAGGGTCAGTCATACGCAATGATGATAGCAGTCCAGATGGACAAACCCGAACTGTTCAACCGCGTATGGCGCTGGTCAAAGCACTATATGCGCCACAACGAGGATGGTCCCTCACACGGCCTGTTTGCATGGTCATGCCGCACCAACGGCCGCCGCACCGCTTCAGGTTCAGCCAGTGACGGTGAGCTCTACTACGTAACTGACCTTCTGCTGGCATCACGCCGCTGGGGAAGCTATGAGGAGTTCAACTACCTGGCCGAGGCACAGGAACTCCTGAATGACCTCTTCTCAAAGGACGGCACAGGTGGTGTAACCAACATCATCAACATGGACCACAAGCTCATCAACTTCTGCCCCGATACCCGTTCAAACCTCTGGACCGATCCTTCATACCATCTGCCCGCATTCTATGAGATCTGGGCCGAGACAGCCAAGGACGGCCGCGAGGCACTGTACCGTGAACTGGCCGACAGCGCTCGTGCATACCTGCATCGCGCCTGCGACCCCGTTACCGGCATCAACCCCGACCAGAGCCAGTTTGACGGCACTCCCAACCGCGGCAGCGAGTTCCACTATGACTCATGGCGCGTACCTATGAATATTGCAATGGACTTCACATGGTACCACAAGGATGCCGCATGGCAGACCGAGTATGCCACCAAGTTCCAGAACACCATTCTGGGCCGATACGGCATCACTGAGTTCCCTGATCAGTTCGCACTGAACGGTGATGTATCAGCACGTCCCATGGGCGGCGGCCGCTGGCGTCCCAACCTGCGTCACTCAATCGGCTTTGTAGGCACCATGGCTACAACCGCTCTGATGTGTGACAGCCAGTACAACCAGGAACTGGTTAAGCACATGTTCTCACTCAAGCACGAGCCCTATGAGGACGGTTACTATGATGTTTACTACGACGGCCTGATTTATCTGTTCGCCCTGTTGCACCTGAGCGGCAACTACCGCATGAACTGGTAAAAAATACATATAATATACCAAAGCGTCCCGGCCTTGCCAACAAAGACCGGGACGTTCTTTTTTTATAAAAAAACCTCCCTTGATATCCATGCTTTACGAAAATCTTGTTATCTTTACGCGCTAATAAGTACGTGTGTGCATGAGCGTAGGTATGCGCGTTGCATATGTACCATACCCTAATTGGACTAAATAATTAATAACCAAAGAATATGAAAATCAACAAGAAACTGTTCAGAAAGTCTGTACTGACCGTAGCAGCAACTGCATTAATCGGTTTGGGAGTATCCTGTACCGATCTCTGGAGCGAGCAGCACCCCGGTACTTACTACACATCAACCGGTGAAACAATCGCTGACTACCTTACCGGTAGACTAGAGTATCACGGCGAGTATTCCTATTTCGTAGAAATCCTCAAGAAAGCTGAGCTTTGGGGACAGATGAGAACCTACGGAACATACACCTGTTTCGCCCCGAGTGACACTGCAATTCTGAGTTATATCAAGGCCAGATACGACGAGGCCAGAAACGACTCAATCAGGGAAATCTTCTCAAGCATAGACAACGTGCTTGCCAACAGGGAACTGTGCGACACTCTGGCAAAGACCCACATCTTTAACAACACGATGTTTGCAACAGACCTGAGCGGAAACGGTGTTCTTGAACACCCCAACATGCTGGACCGTTACATAACATACTACTCATATGCTGACTCATCAGTATTGGTAAGAGATGATAACGGCAATGTCATCAAGGCACATGACGGATCTGATTCAACAATGATCCGCCTCAGATACCTCATCAACATGCAGGCTTCACTGGTACATGCCGATGATACTGTAGAGAACGGTGTAGTTCATCAGATTGACAAGGTTATACGTCCTTCAAACCAGTTCCTTCCCGGTCTTATCAAGGAGAACCCCAACCTGACCATCTTCTATGACGCTCTCACCAACACCCGTCTTATCTATGAGATGCAGGATGTATACATTGACAAGGACTATCCCAAGATTGATTACGAGTGGACCGAGCAGGCTCTGCGTGATAACTACGGCGGTATCCATTACAATGAGACCGCTTTTGAGAAGGGTTCAAACGCCGACCGTATAGCATACCCCGAAAAGAGAGAGTTCAAGTTCACCATGTTCGTGATGCCTGACACCGCTCTTGCCGAGTACAACGATGAGTATACTGCAGCTGCCGGTCTTAACGGTATCCACAGTTATGCAGACCTCAGAGCATATGCAAAGGCTGCCTATCCTGAAGATGCAGACAAGGCAGACTCAGTTCCCGGCAGTTCAATCTATAAACTGATTGCTTACCACATCCTGCCCTGCTGGCTCTCATATGACCAGTTCAACACATCACAGATTGAGCTCCGTAAGCGTCACCTCAAGTTCCAGGAGCATGACATGGAGGACTTCTATGAGACCATGCTGCCGCATTCAATAATGCGTATAAGCACACCTTATCCTACAAATGATAAGCCTCTGGGCATTTACATCAACCGTCGCGGTACCCAGACAACAGGTCTGATTTCAGAAGGTGTCAGAATTGCTGAGGCTGCAAGTGAATACAACCTGCCTGACAAGCTCACCAACATCTGCGTAAACGGCGGTTATCACTACATCAACAAACTGCTTGTATATGATGAGTTCACCCGTAAGACAGCTCTTAAATGCCGTATGAGAATCATGTGCTGCACACTGTCACCTGACTTCATCAACAGCGGTGGTCGTGGCCGTCTTAACAAGAAGGGAGACAACATCGACAAGATGTCAATGGCATACAAAAACGGATTCTGCAAGAACTTTGAATGGGTAGAGAACCAGACAAGATTCTTTGTAAGATACCGTGACGCATCATTCGGCACATACAACGGTGATGAGCTTACCGTACGCGGTAGTTATGACCTTGCATTCAGACTGCCTCCCGTACCTTATGACGGTACATATGAGATCCGTATCTGGAACAACTCACTTGCCGGTTCAAGCAACAACGACCGTGGTGTAGTTCAGTTCTACACACACCATTATAATCCTACAGTTGATGCTGATCTCTACTGGCGTGACTGGGATTGGGAGCCTCAGGGAATTCCTATTGACCTCCGTATCGGTGGTAATGACGGCCGAATCGGTATGGTTCCCGATAATGATGACAGATACGAGGGTATGACTAATGCCCAGAAGGAGGAAGCCATTTATCTGAACGACCGTGCAATGCGCGTTCGCGGATACCTTAAGGCCCCTGACTCATACACCAAGAGCGGATCAACATCATACAGTGGTGATCCTATCCGTACTGATAACGCATGCTACAGAAAGATCATGTGCACTGAGTACCTCAAGGCCGACAATGACTACTGGGTACGTATGCGTCAGGTATATGAGGATGACGGTGTATTCCCCTTCAGCTTCATCGAGATTGTTCCTAAGGACGTTTACGAAGGCAATGAGGATATGCATTAATCCTCATTACCTTAACAATAAAAATATCGGAGCAGGAATCTGCTCCGATATTTTTTTATCCTTTAATGAAAGATTTGATTAATGTGATTCTTCAGGTCTATACTGGGGGTTACCGAAACCGGGGGCACCGCCTCCGAATCCGGGACCACCAAAACCTGGAGCACCAAAACCGGGACCTCCAAAACCAGGGCCGCCAAAACCGGGGGCACCAAAACCAGGATTAAACTGCTGGCGACGCTGCTGCCAGATACTGTCACGGTTTTCAAAACGTCTGCGGTTCTCCTGCATACGACGTATCATTGCCGTATCAGGCTCACCCCAATTGCGCCAGTAGTTCTCCCACCATTGCTGCTGCTGTTCATCAGCCTGCTGCATTTCACGCTGACGGTGACGCTGGAAATCAAACATATGGGGTTGCATCATGAACTGAGGGTTCATCATGTTCCACTGTCCCATCATCTGGAACTGACGCTCTGAATGGATACGGGTCTGCTCTGATCTCTCGCCCCAAACCTTCTGACCAAGCTCCCACTGGGCAATACCCACCTTCTGACGGGTAGAGTCAGGCAGAGCCTTGTCAAGTTTCTGCATATAATTGGAGTTGATCTCCTGCCAACGCTTCATGTACTCGCGTGATTCAGGCTGGAGTTCACGGTTCAGTTTAGCCAACTGCTCATTATATTCAATGTAAATCTTGGCAAACTTATCGTACTCCTTTTTGGTGAGATTTGCGTTCTCTTTAATGAAACGCAGGGACGCATTGATCATCTGCTCGTCCCTGTCCTGAGCCATAACGGATGGCTGGGTCAGGAGCAAACCTGCCAGAATCAACAATGCTGTCCAACGCTTTTTCATAATCAATTACCGTAGTAGTTGCTCATCAATGAATAGACACCCAATTCATCGGCTGTCATATTCTCTAACACCTCATCCACGCTTGCGCACTGTGAGATGCTGTCATAGTCGGGTATATCAAACCCGCCTCCAAAGGGATGCAGGAACAGCAGAGCAACTGCAGCCACGCTTGCTGCGCTTGCGAACAAAGCCACAATTCTGCGCTCTACGCGATGCTTGCGCTGCTTTCCAATCTGGGCCACGACACGTTCTGTCATGTCGTCCAGGAAATGCTCAGGCATTCTGTATGGCATTTCTCTGCTCAAACTTTCCAGATCAAAATCTTTCATAACTGATGTTCTAATATATAATCCTTTATCTTCTGTACTGCATAATGATAGTTGGTCTTAAGCGTATTCACACTGTCTCCTACTATCTGGTGAATCTCCTCATAACTCTTGTCGTCATAGTATCTGAGGTTAAACACCATCTTCTGCTTGGCCGGCAGGAGCGCTATCGCCTCCTGGAGGAGTATCAGAGTCTCATCGGCATCCGGACTCGCTTCCTCTCGTACGCTGTCCTTAAGCGAGTCGCCCAAATCATCAACCGACATGGTGAAACCGGCACGGTTCTTGAGCAGTTTGAGACTCTCATTGGTTGCTATCTTGTAGAGCCATGATGAAAGCGGATACTCATTGGAGTAGGTGCTCCTGTATTTGTATACGTTAATCATTGTCTCCTGCAAGCAGTCCTCAGCATCATCATGGGCCACCACCATTCGGCGAATGTGCCAATATAACGGCTCTCCGTATTTCTTCATGATGAGGCGTACGGCCTCCTCTACGTGATTGTCATCACATAGCAGACGGGCAATGGATTCGTCGCTAACTGAAAGGGATCCTTGGCTGTTCACTATGCTATTTTCCTCACGTTTCATCCTTAATATAAATAACCGGCGCTGAAGTTAAATTCTTATACAATTTTAACTTTTAATATGCCGCTTGATGAAAGTAATCAAAGTCAGCATAACCGCCAGCCTGTGTAGTACAATAACTGTACAGACCTGTACGGTAACCGGTAAAGTAGTCAAGACTGAAAGACATCTGCAATACGGCGTCAACATCGGTCCAGCTCTTACCGTCAAGCGAGTAACTCATAAAAGCCTGGTCGGCACGCTCGCCCTCCTCCTGAGGAGTAAAGACGTAACGTATCTTAAGCCATACCTTATCCTGTGTAAGAGGAATACGTAATGCTTCAGTATCAGGACTGGGGGCGTTTTCAGCCTGTGGCCCGCGACGGCGTCCCATATTACGGTGTGTCATCGCCACAAGGCTCTTGCTGCCGTCATCGGCCACTTCTACACCAATGGTGCAGTAATTGCTCTGGAAGGCAATTATACCGGCTCTGTCGCCCGGTTTCATACCGCTTGCATCCATCAGTACTTCGCTGTAGCAACGGGGGCCTACGGTGCGCTGGGTAAGGGTGTTTCGGGCATCGGTCACATTGGTTGCCTGCTGACCGGTCTTAAGACGCAACCAGCCCTTGCGCTCGGTAACGGACCATGCGCTGTTGTCGGGCTTATGGTTCCACTGCCATACCAGATCCAGTTCATTCTTCTTATACTTGAACTCGTCATTGTCCCATGTGCGGTTCTTGCCGCTTTCGGGCAGATTGACTGTAAACTGCTTTACAGGCTTGGTGTCTTCACCAAGTATCGGCCATCCGTCAACCCACTTCACAGGCTGCAGTGTAGGAATACGTCCTACAGCACCGTGATCCTGGAACATGATTGAATACCAATCACCGTTCTGGGTCTCTATGATACCGCCCTGAGCCACACCGTCACCGCGGCCGTCAAAAGCACCACTCAGTATGGTCTTGCTCTCATACGGGCCGAACAGATCCTTTGAACGCCAGCAGGTCTCGGTACGTACGCCGCCGCTGGGCCAGTCAATTACAATTACGTAGTAATAATCACCGATGTGATAGATATGGGCACCCTCGGCACGCAGGTTATAACCCTGACGCGGAGAGTCAATTATTACCTTCTCCTCGGCACCGGCCTTGATGGCTGAACCGTCGGGCTCAAGTTCAATGATACGGATCTCACCGTTACCCCATACCACATAGAGATGACCATCCTCAAAGAGCATGGATGCATCGTGGAAGGGACGGTTTATGACCGAACGCTCCCAATAACTCTTGGTAATGTCCTTGGTCTTGTAGATGTATGTCTTGTTCTGGTCATTTGCAATGAACAGGGCATAGAAGGTTCCGTCTACATAACGGAGTGAAGTAGCCCACTGTCCCTTGCCATAGGCATTGCGGCCGTTACGCAGGTTATAGACATCATCATCCTCAAGGAAATCATAAACGTAACTTACCAGTTCCCAATGAACCAGATCCTTGGAGTGCATGATGGGAGCACCCGGGCAGAAATACATGGTGGTGCTTACCATATAGTAATCATCACCTACCCTGATCCAGTCATTATCCGGAATATCGGTATAAGTCAGAGGATTGATACACTCTGTCTGCTTATTCTTAGCAGAACATCCTGACCATGCAAAAATAAGCATGGTCAGGATAACTGTCAGTATGTTTTTGGTTTTCATGTCACACTGTCGGAAAGATTATTTGAATGTAAGCCAGTCTACCTGGATCTTACCCTCGGTAGCCATGCGAACCTTAAGATGATGGATACCCTTGGCTGCACCCTTTACAGGAGCATCAACCATAACCATCTGACGGTCTGC
>JAEEGJ010011780.1_pt1 | contig 22013 bp, 19 predicted proteins | sample 8958761 | NCBI WGS metagenome assembly JAEEGJ01 (sample SAMN16246546, study PRJNA631951) | gut metagenome | biome: gut microbiome; feature: rumen; material: RS-attached | host: Bos | place: Iran: Karaj | collected 2018-10 | reverse complement strand
ACTATGTTCTTGCCCTTTGCTTCGGGCCTCTTTGCGATCTGGGTCGCTGTCCATATCGCGGCACCCGCCGACTGTCCGAGGAAAAATCCTTCCGTAGCCACGATCTTCCTGCCGGCTTCATAGGCGTCCTCTGCGATGACATCGAAGCACTCGTCATAACGGGCATCAAACTGTGCAAAAAGCGAAGGAACCTTATCGTCGGGAACTCCGTTGAACTGAAGCACTCCGTCAATGGTATTGCGTTCGGGGAATTCCGGATTTTTAAGCGACTGCTTGTGGGGCTGGGCTCCGATGATCTTGACATCGGGATTTTTTTGTCTGAGATATGCGGAAAGACCTGCAAGGGTTCCGCCGGTTCCTACAAGCTGTACCACATAATCGACTTTCCCGTCCGTATCCTCCCAGATCTCGGGACCTGTCTTCTGTATATGTGCCCTGGGATTGGCGGGATTAGCGCACTGATCGAGATAGAACCAGCCTTTGGACTTGGCGAAATCACCCATGACTTTTCCGAGTCCTTCCATCGAAAGACCGGTTTTCAGCATTTCGGCAAATCCCGGAACATCAGTGACCTGAAGAAGTTCCGCACCGAGTGCCTTGAGTATGAGTGATCTTTCGATCGAAACTCCGGGCTGGATCACCGCAACGAATTTATATCCCTTGGCATTGGCATACGTTGCTTCACCGATTCCCGTATTACCGCTGGTATAATCCACCAGAGTCATTCCGGGTTTGATCTTGCCTTCATATTCAGCCTGCTCGATGATATTGAGTGCTGCTCTGTCCTTTACGCTTCCCGAAGGATTAAAGTATTCGATTTTTCCGAGGATATTTGCCTCAAGCCCTTCACTCTCTTCATAACGATGAAACCTTACCAGCGGTGTATTTCCTACAAGCTCCGTGATCGAATCATATATTCTTCCCATTATTTTCTACCTCTTTTCTTCTAAAATCAGTAATTATATTCAACTACCTCTATGAGACGTTCATCATTAAGTAACGCCGCCAGAGAAAGCAGGCTCCATGCATTTCCCGCAGTTCCTATATACAGTCCCGAATAAGTATGTACATCGGTCGGTATCGTTCTCCACCAGTTTCCTACCCATCTGACCTTGGTCTGAAGCTTGTAGATGTCATCACTGTCGTCTATCTGTGCCTCGCCTATGACGGTCCTTGCGGTGCGGATCGCATACTGCAGGAATTCATCCTCACCCGTCAGACGGTATACGGAGATGAAATGCTCCAGCAGTCCGGGTGTTCCGCAGCACAGCGCCTGGCTCTTCCAATAGCCTCTTGAGAAATGTTCGGGTGCTCCGGCCTTTATGATGCCCCTCGATAATCTCTTTACCTCTTCGAGATAATTCTTATCCTTTGTTATCTCGTAAAGCTTCTCGAAAAGGAGTGCCGTTCCCGCGGGTCCGTGACAAGTGCTGAGATAATAGAACTCTGTGGAAGGTCCTCTTTCGAGACTGTCGAGATAAGGAACAAGTGCCGCACTCTCATCGCCTACCTCGATGCCCCTTATGTAATCGGCCGCATCCTTTGCTCCCTGCAAAAATCTCTCCTCTCCGGTCAGCTTATAAAGAATCGTAAAGATCCAGCCGACGCCCGATGTTCCGTGCGCAAGTCCGACCCAGAAAACATCTGCGGGGAAATCGATTATCGTAAGGTCTACAACATTCCAGAACTTTCCTCCGTTCGGAGCGGGCTTTCCTTTCTTAAGGACGTAATCTCCGATCTTTAATGCAGCCTGTTTGTATTTCTCATCCTTCGTGACCTCATATACGGAAGTCAGATATGTTACGAATCCGGCATCTCCGCACAGATCGTTCTGCTCGCTGAAATGAAGTCCGTCCTCATCCTCCGTTCCCGCGGAAAGAAGGTCGTCTGCAACCTTTCTGAGGTAATCAAGATACGCCTTATCACCGGTCAGTTCATACAGCTTAAGTATGAGATATGCGCTTCCCGTGGGGCCGTTGTAATATCCTGCGATCCATCCCGGCATGTTCTTGACGTGAACCCTCTTATCGGAATTTCCTATAGCGTTATATGCCCTGTCATAAAAAACCTTTCCCTCATCGGTTGCGATTATGTCCGCGGCAGCCGCCTTCGCCACCTCAAGGTATTCATCCTTTTTCGTAACCTGATACAGTCTCAGGTAAAAGAGTCCGATGCCGGCGGATCCTCCGTACAATGCCTTCTCGGTGAGCATCGGATAATCCGAAAAGTCCTCGGCCGAATCCGGGCTCTGGACCCATCTTACGCCGTTTTCCGTCTTTCTTTCGGTGGTCTTTATCCAGTCTGCGGTCCTCTCTGCTATATCAATGTAATCCTGTGCTTCATACTGTTTGAACAATATATTTCTTGCCATATGCATCCTCCTTAAATCCGCTTTGCAAGCAGTTCTTTTATCTTTATGTGCTTATTATATTTCGCATTTTTCTGTCTGTATAATTGTTATATTTTATTAAACGTTATAGGTTTTGCTTATAGCAAAAATGTGCGCAGCAATGTGAACCGGAACGCCGGAAAGACAGATGCCGCATCGATACAAAGGATAAAGACGCAAAAAAACGGAAGGTACATGATGTACCTTCCGTACTTTGCGAGGTCGTTTTTTCTTTTTCTTAATGCTTATCAGTTGTTGAAGAGGTCGGTGGAATAATATCTGTCTCCGCTGTCGGGAAGAAGAGCAACGACAGTCTTTCCTGCGAACTCGGGACGCTGAGCTACCTTGATGGCCGCCTTAAGTGCTGCGCCTGAAGAGATACCTACCTGGAATCCTTCTTCAACAGCGATCTCCTTACCGCCTTCGAATGCTACTTCATTCTCGATGGTGATGATCTCATCATAGATCTTGGTGTCGAGAGTAGCGGGAACGAATCCTGCGCCGATACCCTGGATCTTATGAGCACCGGCTTTTCCTTCAGAAAGAACAGGTGAGGTTGCGGGCTCAACTGCGAATACCTTGACATCGGCATTCTTTTCCTTGAGGAACTTACCTACACCGGTGATGGTTCCGCCGGTACCTACACCTGCTATGAATGCGGCAACTTCTCCGTCGGTATCATTCCAGATCTCGGGTCCGGTTGTCTTGTAGTGTGCCTCGGGGTTAGCGGGATTATCGAACTGTGCGGGGATGAAGCTGTTCTCGATCTGCTCATGGAGCTCGTTAGCCTTGGCAATAGCTCCCTTCATTCCCTTAGCGCCCTCGGTGAGAACGATCTCGGCACCGTATGCCTTGATGATGTTTCTGCGCTCAACGCTCATAGTCTCCGGAAGAACGATGATGATCTTGTATCCCTTGGCTGCTGCGATGGCTGCAAGTCCGATACCGGTATTTCCGGAAGTGGGCTCGATGATGGTAGCTCCGGGCTTAAGAGATCCGTCCTTCTCTGCTGCCTCGATCATTTCCTTAGCGATACGGTCCTTAACGGATCCTGCAGGGTTGAAATACTCAACCTTAGCAACAAGCTTTGCCTTGAGGTCATATTTCTTCTCAATGTGGGTGAGCTCAAGAAGAGGGGTGTTTCCAATCAGTTCGATTGCGCTTTTATAAATCTTAGCCATTATAGTTTCTCCTTATCCTTTATATCTTATCCTATATTATATGCTTATCCTTATTGTATGGTGTTGTTATTACTACATTATATTAATTACAACAGAGAAAACCGCTTGTAAACATTTTTCCTCCTAATTTATTTATTCCGAAAATGCCTGTTCCAGATCTCCTATGAGATCATTCACATTTTCAATTCCTACAGATAATCTGAGAAGCGTATCGGTTATTCCGAGTTTTTCCCTGATCTCCGGATCAATATATCCGTGAGTCTGGATCATCGGGTATGTGATAAGTGATTCGACTCCTCCGAGGCTTTCCGCAAAGGTTATCATCTTCACCTTCGCCAAAACTCTCTCGGCCGTTTCCTTATCCTTCGTCCTGAAGGATATCATTCCACCGAAGCCTCTGGATTGCTTTTTGTTTACCTCATATCCGGGATGGTCTTCAAGTCCGACATAATATACTTCCGTGACCGAAGGATGTCCTTTCAGCCACTTTGCAATCCTGACCGCATTTTCCTGCTGTCTTTCAAGTCTGATCGCAAGGGTTTTTATTCCCCTGAGAACAAGGAACGAATCGAACGGTGCAAGACAGGGTCCCATGGTCTTATACAGGAATGAAAGTCTTTCGTGAAGCTCCTCTGTCCTTGATATGACGAAGCCTGCCAGCGTGTCATTATGTCCTTCAAGGTATTTGGTTCCGCTGTGAACGACTATATCCGCTCCGAAATCTATCGGATTCTGGAAATACGGTGAAAGGAAAGTGTTATCGACTATCAGCAGCAATCCGTGTTCATCGGCGATCTTTCTCATCTCCGCCAGGTCTGTGACTTCCATCATGGGATTGCTTGGCGTTTCTATATAGAGTGCCTTTGTATTTTCCCTGACCGCCTTCCGTACTTCGTCCGGAAAAGAAGTATTTATATAACTGACACTTATGTCATGGCTTTCTTTTACCGCGTCAAACAGTCTTACCGATCCGCCGTAGAGATCCTCGGATGCTATTATATGCGATCCCGGAGTGAAGAGTTCGAGCGTGAGCCATATGGCTGCCATTCCGTTGGTTGTTGCAAGGCATCCGCGTCCATGCTCAAGATCGTTCACAACCTGCTCGAGATCATTTCTTGTGGGATTACCCACTCGGGAATAGTCATAGCCTGTCGATCTTCCGATGCCCGGATGGGCAAAGGTGGCTACCTGGAAAATAGGTGTTATTATGGAACGGTAGGGGTGATCCTTTTCCAGCTGACCATTCCCGTGTATACAGATTGTTTCGATATCTACGCTCATTAAAACTCCGGTTTGTTCATTTTATTACAGTGCCTTTACTGCTTCGAATCCCTGCTCGAGATCCCAGATGATGTCATCGATATGCTCGGTTCCGATTGAAAGACGGATGGTAGCCTGGCTGATGCCTGCTTCTGCGAGCTGCTCGGGAGTCATCTCTGCATGAGTGGTGTCATAAGGATGGATGACAAGGCTCTTTACATCGGCAACATTTGCAAGAAGCGAGAAGATCTTAAGTCCGTCGATGAATGCATATGCTTCTTTCTGGCCGCCCTTGATATCAAAGGTGAAGATCGATCCGCCGCCGTTGGGGAAATACTTCTCATACAGATCGTGCTGAGGGTGATCCTTAAGTGAAGGATGGCTTACCTTCTCAACAAGAGGATGGTTTGCAAGGAACTCTACAACCTTCTTGGTGTTTTCCACATGACGCTCAAGTCTGAGTGAAAGTGTTTCAAGTCCCTGGATGAGTGCCCATGCGTTGAAGGGTGAGATTGCCGCTCCGGTATCACGGAGAAGAATGGCTCTGATGTAGGTAACATATGCTGCGGGTCCGACAGCTCCTACGAATGATACTCCGTGATAGCTGGGGTTGGGCTCCGTGAACTGAGGGAACTTTCCTGATGCGGCCCAGTCAAACTTTCCGCCGTCAACGATAAGTCCGCCGAGTGTTGTTCCGTGTCCGCCGATGAACTTGGTAGCGGAGTGAACTACGATGTCTGCTCCGTGCTCAAGAGGACGAATGAGATAGGGAGTTCCGAAAGTGTTATCGATGATGAGAGGGATCTTGTGAGAATGTGCTATCTCAGCGATTTTCTCAATATCGGGAATGTCTGATCCGGGATTGCCGAGGGTCTCAATGAAGATGGCCTTGGTCTTGTCATCAACTGCAGCGGCAACCTGTGCGTGATCGTGTATGTTGACGAACCTGGTATTGATTCCGTAGTTGGGAAGCGTATTGTCGAGAAGATTGTAGCTTCCGCCGTAGATGCTGTTCTGGGCTACGATGTTATCGCCTGCTCCTGCAACCGCGAGGATTGAATAAGTAACTGCTGCCGCACCGGATGCAAGTGCGAGTGCTGCGACGCCGCCTTCAAGTGCTGCAACTCTCTCTTCGAGAACACCCTGGGTGGAATTGGTAAGTCTTCCGTAGATATTGCCGGCATCTCTTAAGTTGAATCTGTCAGCTGCGTGCTGTGCGGAATGGAATACATATGAAGTGGTCTGATAAATGGGAACCGCTCTGGAGTCGGTTGTGGGATCAGCCTGTTCCTGTCCTACGTGAAGCTGCTTGGTTTCAAATTTGAATTCGTGGTTGCTCATAATTAAGTCCTCCTCTTATCCTTGATCTCATCTTCGTTTCTGTTGTCCGAAGAAATTGTTTTTTGTTTATGCTGATACGATACAACAACTTTTTCATTCTGTATAATTCATAAAATTAAGAGCGGGCTATAAGCAGAACTTATAACCCGCTCTTTCAGTATCCATCAGCCTTTCAGAGGTTTTGACACTCAAATTATGTGTTGTTTTTGATTTATTTTTTCAGATCTTTTATCGCAATCTCAAGTCTGTTCAAACACTCTTCCACGATCTTTCTCGGTGCCGCAAGATTGAATCTTTCAAATCCCTCACCGCTTTTTCCGAATATGAATCCGGCATCAAGCCAAAGCTTAGCATCTTCTCTTACGAATCTTTCCAGATCTCTGTCACTCAGTCCGAGTCCCGAAAAATCGACCCATGTCAGGTACGTTCCTTCCGGGTGAGTCATCTTCAGCTGCGGCAGCCTTTCTTTAAGGAATCCTTCCATAAACAGGATGTTTTCGTGAATGTAATCAACCACTTCATCAACCCATTCATCACATTCGGTATAGGATGCTTTCATGGCCGCAAGTGCAAGGAAGTCAACCTGTGAATACCCTAACGCTCCGAGTTTCTTTCTGAACATGCGTCTCTTACCCTGATCGAAGATAAAAATAGGTGATATCTGAAGGCCCGCAGTGTTGAACGTTTTGGATGGTGCCGTTGCAAGAACCGTGTTCTTTCTTACTTCATCGGATATGGATGAGTAGCTTACGAACTCATTTTCTTCGTAGATAAAATCCGCATGTATCTCATCTGCAATGACAAGAACATCATGCTTAAGTGTTATCTCCGCTATCTTCTCAAGTTCTTCTTTCTTCCATACTCTTCCGACCGGATTATGAGGAGAACATAAAATATATATCTTTACGTCATTTTCGATTATCTGTTTTTCGAATGATGCGAAATCAAAGCTGTATCTTCCGTTATCATCCCTTACCAGTTCATTGCTTATCAGTTTTCTTCCGTTATCAAGCACAGCTTCCGAAAACGGATAGTACACGGGCTGAGATATCATGACCGCATCTCCGGGTTTACTGAATGCAAGGATCGCGGTAGTGATTCCGAACACTGTTCCGGGTGTGAAGATTATGCTCTCGGGATCCGGATAGAATCCGTGTCTTCTCTTATACCATTCGGACACGATCTTCTTATCCGCTTCCTTCGGTTCCGTATACCCGAAAAAGGCACCATCCGATGCCTTCTTCAATGCTTCGATCACCTGAGGCGGTGTTTTGAAATCCATGTCCGCAACCCACAGAGGAAGTTCGTCTTCACTGTGATGTCTTTCCCTTGCAAAATCCCACTTCAGTGAATTGGTATTTTTTCTGTCGTAGACTGTATCAAAATCGTATTTCATATGATCTCTCTTTATTTCTTTCTTCTGTCGAGTTTCTTGGATATTCTCATTCCGAGAATCTGGAAGAGCTGGACAAGGAGTATCAGGATTATTACGGAAGGCCAGAGTATCTGGGGCTGGAATCTGTTATATCCGTATCTGATCGCAATGCTTCCGAGTCCTCCTCCGCCGACGGCGCCTGCCATAGCGGAATATCCGAGTATGGTTCCGAATGCGATCGTCGCACCTACAAGAAGTGATGTCCTTGCTTCGGCTATAAGAACTTTGAAGATTATCGTTCCGTTTCCGGCTCCGAGACTCTGTGCCGCTTCGATCACTCCCTTGTCGACTTCCTTGAGTGAGCTTTCAACCATTCTTCCTATAAAGGGCGCAGCGGCTACAACAAGAGGAACTATCGTTGCACCGGTTCCGTAACTCTTACCGACTATCGCTCTCGTGACAGGAATAAGCACCACAAGGAGTATTATGAAAGGAAAACTTCTGAGTACATTGGTCACAAGATCAAGAAGCTTGTAAACGATCCTGCATGGTCTTATGCCCTCTTTGTCGGTGACGGCAAGGATTATACCCATCGGAAGTCCGAGAAGATATCCGAAAAAAGTTGACAGTCCTACGATGATCAGAGTGTCCCTGAGGCCATCAATTATCATCTGTATTTCCTGCTGATTCAGCATATTCCTTCACCTCCTCCGGATCCAGTCCCTTTTCTCTGAAATACTCCACTATCCTGTCTGCTTTATCGTTATCCGCCGGAAGCTGGATCAGCATCTCTCCTTCTGCTTCACCGTTAACCGTCTGCGTATTTGCATAAAGTATATTTACGGGAGTCTTGGTTTCTAGAACTATATTCCCGAGTGTCGGTTCATAAGCACTTCCGCCGTGGAAACTTATCCTTACCACACGCTCGGATGTCATCTCCAGAATATGTTCGCTTCCGCTGAATACGAGTCTTCTTGCTTCCGCGGTCTTGGGCGATCTGAAAAGCTGCTCAGTGGTTCCGCTTTCAACAAGCTTACCGTGTTCGAGAACGGCGACATGATCGCATATCTCCTGGATGACACTCATTTCGTGAGTTATGACTACGATGGTTATTCCGTACTTTTCGTTTATCTCTTTAAGAAGAGACAGTATCGATTTTGTTGTCTGAGGATCCAGCGCGCTGGTAGCCTCATCACACAGAAGTATCTCCGGCTTTGATGCAAGCACTCTTGCTATCGCCACTCTCTGCTTCTGTCCGCCGGAAAGCTGTGCGGGATATGCATTAGCTTTTTCGGTAAGTCCTACGGCCTCCAGATATTCGAGTGCTTTCTTCCTTGCATCTTTTTTTCTGTGACCTGCTATCTCCAATGGAAAAGCGACATTGTCAACTACACTCCTTTGCATGAGAAGATTGAAGTGCTGGAATATCATTCCGATCTTTCTTCTCTCGGTGCGTAGCTGTCTGTCGCTTAATTCGGTGAGGCTCTTTCCGTTTACAATGACTTCTCCCGAAGAAGGTCTCTCCAGAAGGTTCATACACCTCACGAGGGTGGATTTACCCGCCCCCGAGAGGCCTATGATTCCATAGATGTCCTTCTTTTCAATCTCCAGGCTTACATCAGTAAGAGCTGCCACCTCACCTTTTTCGGAGACAAATTTCTTATTCAATTGTCTGATCTCTATGATCTTCTCGCTCATGGTACGATATCCGTCCGGTTAATGTCAGCGCTTTGTAAAGCTGCCGATTATTTGAAGGGCACAACTGCTCCGTCATAAGTGTCGTTGATGAACTGAACTATCTCATCGGACTTAAGAACTTCTACGAGTGCCTTGATGCCTTCGTCGTTCTCATGGCCTTCCTTTACGGCAATGATGTTAACGTAGGTCTGTGCTGCGGTAGAATCATTGGATTCATATGCAAGTGCATCCTTGCCTACCGAAAGCCCTGCTTCAAGTGCATAGTTTCCGTTGAGGACTACATATGCGGCATCGGGGATCGCATCCTTAACGCTCTCTGCTGCAAGCTCGATGATCTTGACCTGAACATTGTAAGACTCGATATCGTTAACGGTAGCGGTGAGTCCCGCACCCTCTCTGAGAGTAAGGATTCCGTTATCCTGAAGCAGAAGAAGTGCTCTTGCTTCATTGGTGGTATCGTTGGGAACTGCAATCTCATCACCGTCTGCGATATCATCAAGGCTTGACTTGGTTCCTGCGTAGATTCCGAAAGGCTCATAATGAATACCGCCGGCATTTACAAGGTGTGTTCCCTGCTCATCATTAAACGAGTTGAGGTAAGGGATGTGCTGGAAGTAGTTTGCATCGAACTCTTCGGACTCGACTACGTTGTTGGGCTGAACATAATCATCGAATACGGTGACCTTAAGTTCCCAACCTTCCGTCTCAAGGATCTTAGCTGCTTCTGCAAGGATCTCCGAATGGGGAGTCTGGCTTGCCGCTACTGTGATGGTTCCTTTGAACTCAGTTGTCTGATCTGCATTTGCATCAGTTCCTGCATCAGCAATCTGATCGCCTGCGTTTGCAACCTGATCATTTGAAGGTGCTGCAGTCTGTGTATCGGATGTATTTCCGCATCCTGCAAGAAGGCTTCCTGCAATTCCTGCTGCTGCGATGACGCTTACTAACTTGTTTACAAAATTCTTTTTCATAACTTTCTCCTCCTGTGACTTTGGATTAACAAATCCGTTTTTGTTTTTTTATTTTGATTTGTTATGAATGGATTATCACACCGCAATACCTTTCTGTAAAATACTCATAACTTATCGCCTGTTATAGTTTGCGCTTATAGCACCGATAAGCAAAAAAGAAGGACCGCTTTCGCGATCCTTTCTCTTTTTATGCTATTCTCATTTCTTCCAGCTTGCCTATTATCGCTCCCGCAAGTTCCTTATGTCCGTTCTCATCGAGATGTTCGTCATCCACAGAGCTTGCTGTTGCATAATCACTTGCCGCCAGGAATCTGTTTCCTCTTTTCTGTGCTATCCTTCTGTATTCTTCCTTCAGATGTCTGCTTGTCTCGACCGAAACATCATTGAATTCCGGATCCTTCTCCGGATTTCCGACATCTTCACCGAGACGTATCGGAGAGATGACCAGGATGTTCTGCGGTTCGATATATTTTTCCAATTCATCGAGGCACTTCTCAAGTCCCTCTCCTATAGTCGTGGAATCCGCACCGTAAAATGATTTGCAGTCATTTGTTCCCAGCATGATGACCGCTCCGTCAAGCGGATAGTTCTTCTTCAGCGATATTGGAAGAAGTTCCGTTCCCCTCAGATGAGGGCGTTCCCTGTCTTCGAATACGGTTGTCCTTCCGCAGAGTCCGTCTTCGATAAGATTTACCTGCTTCAGTTTTTCCTGGACTATGCTGGTCCATCTCACTCCCCAGGGATATCTGCCTTTGTTTCCGGGAACAAGCCCCCACGTATTTGAATCTCCGAATGCGAGTATATTAGCCATAGTGTTCACCTCATAAAAACACAAAACATTTATCTTTATGATCCTATTATGGCTAAACGTACGTTATATGTAAATTTCGCAAAAACTATCGCCGATTATAAAATAAGGCTATCACGAAGGATAGCCTTATAAACAATATTCATTACTTTACGGCTTTGAGTTTTTTGATGAACAGTTTGCCCATATCGCTTATCTCGCTGCCTTTTCTTGTAATGTATCCGAAAGTGAGAATTTCCTGTTCCTTGAGCTTTATGACCTTTATGTCCGATGCATTGAGACTGTCACCGAGCATTGCCGCTCCCACGGCGTATCCATCCAATCCAAGCATAAGTTCAACCGAGGTTGCTCTTTCGTTCGTATAAATCGCCTTCTTATAATCGTATGTCGCAAGAGCTTCTTCTCTGTAATAAAATGAATTATAATCGCCCTGATCAAATACCATGCACGGATAATCCCGAAGATCATCCAGGGATATTTCTTTTTTCTTTGCCAGAGGATGATCTTTTTTCAGATATACATAACTGTTCCTGGTGAAGAGTTCATGAAATTCAAGGGATGCATCCACAAATATCTTCTTGAATGTATTTTTGTTGAAATCACTGAGTGCAATGACTCCGATCTCACTCTTCATATTCTTGACATCTTCGATAACCTCACCCGTCTGAGTCTCTCTGATGTAATACTGATATTCGTCAAGATCGAATTTTTTTACGGTTTCAATAAATGCATTGACTGCGAAAGTATAATGCTGCATCGAGACGGAAAAAGTGGGCTTTTCAATTCTGGAATCAAGATATTTGTTCTCGATGATCTCAAACTGTTCAACAGCATGCCTTGCATAGGCAATGAATGATGCTCCGGCGGAAGTGGTGACTACTCCGTTATGGACTCTTTCGAAAATCTGTATTCCGAGTTCATTCTCAAGATCCCTTACGGCACTCGAAAGCCCCGGCTGAGAAACATAAAGCCTGTCGGCCGCTTTTCTCATCGAGCATTCTTCGTCGATAGCTATAACATATTTAAGCTGCAGTATGGTCATATACAGATCTCCTTTTCAAATCTGCATACATAATACCATACTGCAGCCTGCAGTAAATACTTTTTAGTCTGCACTCTCAGCCGGCCTTTTCTTCCGACAGGCGCCCTTTTTCCATACGGTAAAGGATATCGGCCCTTTCTTCCACAAGGCTGTCATGGGTTATCAGAAGTATTCCCCTACCTTCGTCAGCCTGTTTTCTGAAAGCATCCATGATCCGTGATGCATTTTCCGGATCCAGTTCTCCGGTCGGTTCATCCGCAAATATATATTCATGATCTCCGGATATTGCCCTGACGACCGCGGCTCTCTTCATCTCTCCGCCGGACAGCGAACTCGGGAAAACATCGAGAAGATCTTCTATTCCCAGATCCTTTACGTAACCGGCAAGTTTTTCTTCATTATTTCCTGAGCTTCCGGAAAATCCTTTCTGAAGTTCTATGTTTTCGCGTACCGTAAGGCCGCCGATAAGACTCTGCACCTGGGGGACTATTCCGATCTTTTTTCCGCGGAACTTATCCCTTTCTCTGTTTTTCAGGCTTAGAAGCTCGGTATCATCAATACGCACCGTGCCGCCTTCGGGAACTATCATTCCGGCAAGGATATTTAAAAGAGTGCTTTTTCCGCTTCCGGAATTACCCGTTACAACCGTGATCTTTCCCTTCGGAACAGATATGCTCACATCATCCACTGCCCGGAAAGTCTTCCCGCGTCTTACGTATTCTTTTGTTATGTTCACGGATTCAATCGACATATCAGTTTTCTCCGTCCCTCATAAGAACATAGCAATCCGTCCTTCCGGCTTTTGCTCCGGCGATGATGCCGGGAATCGCTCCGCTTATTAAAGTGATGAGCAATGATAACATGGATACTTTAATGATGCCTATGGGTCCCGGCCCGTAATACGGTAATCCTATCGCATCAGCTATATTCTTGCTGAAAGGAAAAACGGTAAGTGAAGCCAGGATGATCCCCAGAATTGCTCCGGCACCAGACATGATGATATTCTCCAGAAGTATGAGTCTGAGTATCCAGCTTTCGGATGCACCCATCATCCTGAGAACAGCCCATTCTTTTCGTCTGGTGTTCACGCGGAACACGCTGAGTATTGCGGTTACGAGTGTGACAATGATGACCATGATCCAGGTTATGACCGTCAGTATTTTGGATATGATACCGATACCGTCCGTGACGGATGAAAGCATATTCTTGCTCTGGACAACGCTGACCTGACTGTTTCTCGATATTCTTCCGGCAACAACTTCCGCATCCGAGCCTTCTTTCACGCGTATGAGAAATGCGGATACATACCTGTCCGTTATTCCCTCATCCGATCCGTCTCCGAATTCGATGCCCTTTTCGCGTGCATCGGCAAGCATCTGCTCCATGACATCAAATGTGACATAAACAGACTTGTCCATTCCGGTTCCGGTCCTGTTCAGTCTTGCACTGACATCATATGTTCTTCCGAAAAAAGTAAGTGTATTATTTCCGTCAAGTGCAATATTGGCTCCCACTATAAGATCTCCGCTGCCGAACCGGAGCGAATAATCCTCCGAGATCCAGGGCGAAGTCACAAAATCCGTTTTCGGATCATATCCGATTATCTGTATCGGTACACTGCAGCATGAGGCATTGAGACTCGCAAGATATATTACCGGCGTAACTTCCTCAACACCGTCCATCGCGCGGAGTTCATCCTCCAGTCTTCTGTCCATCGAACATTCAACCGGTTCACCGCTGAGTATGATCCCCTGGTAGCTGTTCTCCGAGCCTCTGGGAACAACGGCAATATCCGCACCGAGCCTCTCACGCAGGTTCTCCATTCCGCGTGTAAGGCTTGTGTCAAGAATGCGTCCCGCAAATACGGTAAAAGATAAGAGAAGTGCAAAAAGAAAAACAGCAGATGCTCCGATCGATCCGTATATCAGTTTTTTAAATGCCACTTCTCTTATCTTCAAAATCTTTTACCTTGTTTTCTTTTCTATGGATATGTCTCTTGCGATCAATAGAGCAAGAATCACGGAGACTGTTATATCCAATGCACCGATCACTATAAGTGCGGGTTTGGTCGTTGATACGCAGTGCATCATAGGACTTCCGCACACCCCGATGATAGCGGTGGGAATCAGTATTATCACCAGACCGAGTATTGCCTGAACCGCGGAAAGTGCGATCCTGATCTTGTTCTTATCTATAAGGATTATCGCTATTCCCACTATGGCGGCGATGATACCGACTGCAACTTCCGCATTTGCGGCATAGTAACATTTCATCTTCATTTCCGCAGCAGAGCAAACGGGAAATAATGTTCTGGGACCTATTGCCGCAAGTAATCCGAGCACTGCCGTGATCGCGGCAAGTATCTTATTTTTCATATTGGTTCTCCTTAGATCATGTATTCGATATTTTCTTCCTGATGTGCAAAATCAAGTTTTTCCAGAATGTGATTTCTGTAATAGGTAAAGTTCTTATCACTTCTGTTTCTCGGATACGGAAGATCTATCTTCAGGTCTTCGATGACACGTCCGGGTCTCGGAGACATTACAATGACTCTCTGTGAAAGATAGATTGCCTCGTCAACATCATGAGTGATGAGTACCATGGTATTTTCTTCCGATTTCCAAAGATCGATAAGCGCATCCTGTATGCTCATTCTCGTGAATGCATCAAGCGCACCGAGAGGCTCATCAAGAAGAAGGACATCCGGTTCATTGGTAAGAGCTCTTACAAGAGCAACTCTCTGACTCATACCACCCGAAAGCTGATTCGGATAAGTTTTTTTGAATTTTTCCAGGCCTACCTGCTTCAGAAGTTTCTCGGCAAGCGCGATCTTTTCCTTGTCCTTGATCTTGCCTGTCGATTTAGGTCCAAACAGGATATTGTCCCATACCGTAAGCCAGGGAAAGAGCGCATGGTTCTGGAAAACAAGACCCCTTTTCTCACTGGTTCCGGTAACCGTTTCTCCGTCAAAGATCACTTTTCCGAGAGTGGGGTTTTCAAGTCCGGCGATGATCCTGAGCATTGTAGATTTTCCGCATCCGCTCGCACCGACTATCGAAACAAATTCACCGGGTTCGATCGAAAGATTGATATGATCCAGTGCGGTCAGCGTCTGTTCTTCTTCAGTTCTTCTGAAGATCTTCGATACATCTTTTATTACTATTTTTCCGACTGCCATCATACACCTCCGTCCTGCCAGCGAAGCACTCTCTTCCTTATAAGTCCGAGCAACGAATTTACAAGTATGAAGGTGATACAGATGAGTATGATCGCACCGTACATCTTGGTAAAATCACCCCATCCTTTCTGCCAGTTGATATACCATCCGAGTCCCGCTTCAACACCCATCATCTCGGCAACAACAAGTGTAAGACATGCAATGCTCATTCCCTGTGTAAGTCCGGTGAATATCCCGGGCATGGATGCGGGGATGACTACTCTGGTAAGTATTCCCAATTTATTCGTACCAAGTGTCTCTGCAGCTTCATAGTAATGCTTCTGTACATTTTGCACCCCGGTCATAGCGGATATCGTGACAGGAAACCATACACCAAGCCCGATCAGGAATGCTGCGCCTCCGAAAAGAGAGGAGGCCAGCATCATGACGATCGGCATATATGTGGTGGTCGGAATCGCACCGAGCACCTTGGTTACAGGCTGAATCCAGTAATGTATCTTTTTGGACCATCCTGCGAGTATTCCGCTCGCAAGTCCGATAGATACTCCTCCGAAATATCCGGTAAACATCAGCTTAAGCGAATGATAAACGCATTCCCAGAGCTTGCTTCTGTCCGATACCATTGCATCAAGTACTCTTCCGACCCATGGAAAATATGGAAGTGCAAGGACACCGGTCTTGAGCGTTGCAACATCATAGGCAGTAAGCAGAACAGCAATTGCCGTGTAAAGTGCACTCTTGAATCTTATCTTCTCATAAGCTCTGAACGAGACATATGAAAGTATTATCCTTACAGCATGGAACAATGCCAGCAGCCCTACCAGAAATGCATAAACCGTCGATGGTTTATAGTTCTTGATTCCGGGAAATAACAGATGCTCGAACAGATGTATCAATGTAAAGATCAAAGGAAGAAAAACCGTACATCGTCTGAGGATCCTGTCCTTGGCGGTCAGGTCTTTCTGCTCGAGCAGGGATAATTCCCTTTCCGATATATTTCCTTTTTTGATTCCTGTCTGTTCAGCCATTATCTATTCTCCGTTATCACTCGATCTTGGTCAGATCATATTTTACAAGGAACTGGTCTTCCGCATTCGACAGATCGAAATCCTGGGGAAGAAGTCCGAGATCTTTATATTCCTGTCCGATGACATTGGTTGTTCCGATAAGTTCTTTGGTTCCGAATCCGTAGTGAAGTAGGTTTATGAGTTCTATTCCCATTTCCCTTGTACAGGATATGTACTGCTGATCGAGAAGAAGATCTACGGCCTGCTCACGGTTTTCTTCACTTTCCTCAAGCCACTTGGAAGCTCTGTATACGGCTCTTGTAATCTTGTATACGGTTACGGGATTCTTCTCAACAAAGTCCTTGCTGAATCCGAGCGAACAGCAAACCTCACCTTCGAAGTCGGGATCATAATCCTGGGAACGGATGATCTTGGTGTAACCGTCTTCAACGAATTTGTAGATTAGCTCATCACTTGCAACGATCGCATCAACCTGTCCTTCCTGAAGTGCCGCAAGAAGTGTTCCGGCATCAAGAGCGACCCATGTGAAATCATCTGCGGTAAATCCGTCGTGATTGACGAATCTGAGTCCGATGTTATGGAAGATTCCTCCGATTCCGCCTGCAACACCGATCCTCATGCCCTTTTCGAATCCGTTAAATTCGGAATCGGTAAGAGCAGCTGCAGAGGCACATCCGGAGTGAAGAGCGAGTGTACTTACAACCTCTTCACCGTTCTGGTAGTAAAGGAGCCAGTCGGATAAAAATCCGATCGCTACGGTAAGATTTCCGGATGCAAGAGCATCTCTTGCGGCATCTCCGGAGATCTGCACGAATTCAAATGATTCTATTCCTTCATCCTCTACAAATCCGAGATACTTTGCTACAGGAAGTGCTACGGGACACAGCGAACCTGTATAGTTGACCGTTATGGTCTGTCCGTATGCGGGTTCCTTTTCATAAAGTGCATTGAGTTCTTCTTCACTCAGAGCGGAATAATCGATAAGACCGTCTGCATTAATGACTGCTCCCTGAGCCTGTCCGAGTGCAAAGCCGGACGAAGAAGATCCCGAGTCACTGCTTCCTCCGCCCGTACAGCCCGTAAGAAGTAATACCCCCGCAGAAAAAAGTGCCATGAGTTTTGCAGATATTTTTTTCATTTTCTTTCTCCTCTTTTTTGATTTAATCTTTGACATATGCGAAGGGATCCTTCTCATACCAGGATTTCTTATAAGGGAATTTCACATGCTTGGATACTTCCTTGACATAGGAATCATTCTCAAGTGCAAATGCAAGCTGCCTTGCGACCTGGAATACTCCGTTATACCCGAAATATGCTCCGCCGACGTCAAATTCGGGAACCGTGACCGCACCAAGCTTTGCGGGCTCCGAAAGGCCGTTTGCGTGACACAGTACGATATCCGGTTTATATGTCTTGACCTGATTTACAAATTCATAAGGCTGGTCACTGATGACAACAGGAACATCGGGATGATCCTTGGTGAGTTCTTCGAATGAAGGCTCTGCATTGGAGTCATACAGAAGTCCGATGACCGATACTATCTCCATTCCGAGATCATCATGTATAAGCGATGCTTCGACTGCGCTTCTTACAGCTCCGCCCGAGATCATCACGCGCTTGCCTTTAAGTTTTTCCTTGAAGGGTGCGATAGCTTCGATGACGAGCTTTTCTTCGTAATCCGCAAGTCTTTCCGCTTCAGCCTTCAGTCCGAAATGCTCTCCGATATCCACGAGCCACTTTCTTGTTGCCTTAAGTCCGAGAGGCATTCCCATATAGTACGGAACATCGTATTTATCCTTGAGGTACTTTACGAAGTAATCGTCATGCATCCAGCAGAGACTCACATTGAGAGCCGATTCGGATACGAATCTGATCTTGTCGGCATTGCTGTACTCGGGAAGTACATTTACGTTCAGGTTAAGTCCGTTCAGAATCCTTGTAAGTTCGTTTTCATCCTGGGGTCCCATGGACTCGAGCGTCATGACGTTTACTGTATTTTTCTTTTTGTATTCGTAACCTGCAGCAAGGAATCCGGAATTAGGATCTGCAGGATTCAAAGGAACATAATCCTTATACGCTATTGGTTCAAGCTTAATATGTCTGATCAATGAATGATAGAAAGCATCATATGCACTGGATACATACTTTGATCTGAATCCCGGACAATGAATTGCAGTAACCTGTGCCGAAACCACTTTACTTTCATCGGATACAATCTTCTCTACATCGTCGCCTATTATGTTAGGCGCACATGTTGATAATACGAAGATGAATTCCGGTCTGAATGTTTTGTCAGCGTATTCGATTGCTTCTCTGAGCTTCTTCTCACCGCCGTTTACTATCTCTGTGGTTGAAAGGTTGGTAGAGATCCAATTAACCGGTTTGGGAACAAGTCCTCTTGCTGTCTTACCTGCATTGGTGGAATTAGTTACCATATGTATCTGATGACCGCATCCAATGGGACCATGCATTATAAGAACAGTGTTCTCAATAGGTGCCGACATCATTACGGACAGGAACATCTGACATGCGGAACTTCCCTGCCAGAAATCTCTGTCTCTTCCTTTGAGGCAGCAGTTTCTCGAACATTCAAGAAGATCACAGCTGCATCCGTGATATGTGTCGGTCGCTTCAAGCCTTTCCTCTCTGGTAGGAGGTATGGCTTTTTCTACATATTTATTCTCAAGTTCGCTCATATTTCCTCCTATCTGCCTGAGACCGGAACGGTAATAAGATCGGTCAACAGATTAAGTCCGCCGTTATATCCGGAATATCCGCGATATGTGATCACTCTGTTTGATACTGGATAAGATACCGCGAAATACAATGCTCCGATATCCTGAGCCGCATATTTTTCAAGTGAGCTTCCCACTATATAAAGAGGTCCATGCTGATCAAAATATCTCTGTCCCTGATTGCGTGCATGTCTCTTATTGAGTGCCCATGCTATCTGTTTGGTATCCGATTCCCTGATAAGTTCGCCGGGAGTTTCGGATGCTTTAAACGCTTCTTCGAACTTCCTAGCCCTGGGCTTGGTCAGAAGATCGGTTACAAATACATCATCAACCTTCCAGCCGAGTTCTCCCTTCAAAAACTTTGCAAGAGGGATCGCATAATTGGAATTGGTTACCGTAGCTCCGTAGTAGAAGAACTGTGAGTTGATAACCAGATCCAGTGTTTTGATAAAATAGTTGTAATATCTCTCTTCTTCCGAAGCGATGACTTTCTCGAGAAGTTCCTTATTGATATCGATGTGTTCGGAAAGTTCTCTGAGGAAAGCCGTTGTCTGTACCGCGCCTATCGGAAGATCCGTTATCCAGGAAGGAGTTCCGTGCTTATCTTCAAATTTCTTTTCGAAATCTACTCCCCACACTCTTGAGAAATGAATATTGAGTGATGCCTTTGATGCACTGAGTATGTTTTCGAAGGTCTGATCGGGTGTGAAAAATGTATTAACCCTAAGCCCTAAACCTTCAAGTATTCTTTTTATCTCTTCAAGGTCACCTCTGTATGAAGGATCAAAATTTGGAATCAGTCCAAATATGTTTACCAGCTTGGGATCTTTTTCATCCGAAACAGGTACATAACTGTTAAAGACTCCTTCCAGAACACGTTCGTATCCTGAATAGGCATCCCCTTCGAAGCTGGGAGTGTTGACCCCGATGACCGGTGTTTCGGCATCCGAAAACTCATCCACAACCGCCTGTACATCATCTCCGATGATCTCGGTCATACATCCGGTTACTACTACGAAAAGTTTTGCTTCCAAGAGTTCCTGAGCAGATTTGATCTCCTGTCTTAGTCTGTCGGTTCCTCCGAAAACTACATTTCTTTCTCTGACGGCACTTGAAGGTATCTGTGTTCCTCCGCAGTATCCTTCCCCGTTATATCCCGAGAGATTTCCGATGGATCCCGCAAGGTTTCCGGCACATCCTTCCGCAGCATGTGATATAGCGATCACATCAGGCAGTGAGGACAGAGTTGCCAGAGCGCCTCCCTGTGCGCAGGTCGTTCTCGGTCTTTCTACGATTCCTTTTGCTGAATTTCCCATTTGTCACCTCTTAGTGAGTATCTGTAGGATACTGATACAATACTGTTGAAAGATATCTCTCTCCGGTATCCGGAAGGAGTGCAACTATTGTCTTGCCTTTGTTCTCCGGTCTCTTCGCAAGCATAAGCGCTCCTGCGGCTGCGGCTCCGGAAGATATTCCGACAAGCAATCCTTCTTTTCTTCCGAGCAGTCTGGATGTGTCTATTGCTTCATCGCCTCTGATCTGAAGAATCTCATCGATCACATCTTCTCCGAAGACCTTGGGAACGAAGCCTGCTCCTATTCCCTGTATCTTGTGGGGTCCCGGATTTCCGCCGGACAGAACCGGTGATTCAAAAGGTTCCACCGCAACGATCTTCACATCGGGATTGAGCTTCTTAAGACCTCTTCCCACGCCGGTTACGGTTCCTCCGGTTCCTACTCCCGCAACAAAGATGTCTACTTTGCCATCCGTGTCATTCCATATTTCCTGCGCGGTCGTATTTTCATGAGTCCTTGCATTCGCACCGTTTTCAAACTGCTGAAGTATCACGCTGTTCTCAATCTGTGCATTGAGAGCTTCTGCCTCTCTGATCGCACCTTTCATTCCCTGAGCTCCGGGTGTGAGTACCACCTGCGCTCCGAGTGCGGTTACGAGAGTTCTTCTTTCGATGCTCATCGTATCCGGCATTGTAAGTATCACATTGTAGCCCTTGATCGCTCCGACAAAAGAAAGTCCTACTCCGGTATTTCCACTGGTGGGTTCTATGATTGTCGAACCGGGTTTAAGAATTCCCTTCTCCTCGGCATCTTCTATCATTCCGAGTGCGATCCTGTCCTTGACGGAACCTGCCGGATTAAAGTATTCGACTTTGAAGTACACTTCCGCATCCGTATCATTTTCCTTCAGGAATCTGTTTGGTTTTAACAGTGGTGTATTTCCCACGAGTTCCGTAAGATCCTGTGCTACTTTCATCTGCTTCTCCTCCGTTCATGCATCAGATCCTGTAATCGTTCTCGATGTTATCCATCAAGCCGTACTGCATAAGGATCTCTTCAAGTCTGTCCTGGGTCATCGGTGTAGGTACCGTAAAGAATGTATTGTTCTCGATTGCTTCCGCCAGATTTCTGTATTCACCCGCCTGACGGGAATTCGGATCATACTGTATTACTGTCTGTCTGTGTATCTCAGCTCTCTGTACTATGTTGTCCCTGGGAACAAAATAGATGAGCTGAGAATTGAGTTCCTTGGAGAACGCCCTCAGGAGTTCTTCCTCACGGTCTACATTTCTGCTGTTGCAGATGATTCCTCCGAGCCTGACTCCTCCGGTCTTGGCATATTTGGCGATTCCCTTTGAAATATTATTGGCAGCATAAAGGGCCATCATCTCACCGGATGCAACGATGTAGATCTCCTGTGCCTTGCCTTCTCTTATGGGCATTGCGAAACCGCCGCACACAACATCTCCGAGAACGTCATAGAATACATAATCAAGGTCATCGGTATATGCTCCGAGGTTTTCAAGCATTCCTATAGATGTGATGATTCCTCTTCCCGCACATCCGACACCTGGTTCGGGACCGCCGGACTCAACGCATCTTGTTCCTCCGAATCCGACACTCATGATCTGTTCAAGTTCGAGATCCTCACCCTCTTCTCTGATGGTGTCGAGAACAGTCTTCTGTCCCAGGCCGCCCATAAGAAGTCTTGT
>JAEEGJ010011778.1_pt1 | contig 22018 bp, 9 predicted proteins | sample 8958761 | NCBI WGS metagenome assembly JAEEGJ01 (sample SAMN16246546, study PRJNA631951) | gut metagenome | biome: gut microbiome; feature: rumen; material: RS-attached | host: Bos | place: Iran: Karaj | collected 2018-10 | reverse complement strand
AAAACTCAACATTATCTATGCCTCAGTTTTATCATGGTCAAGAATTTTTATCCGTGATATGTGCTTGAACTTAAGGCTGATGACTAAAGCAATTTCTATGCTTTAACCTTTATATGTGGAGTATTCAATATGATGATGTTTTTTATGCATATGGCTGTTGTCACAGCCAAGTTAGTTTGTCATCAAAACAGTCCACTAAATTGTCAAATTCTCAGCTCTAAAATTTTCCTGAGTAACGGATCCTAATTTTGCTGGTTGTTGTTGCTTTCTTCCTTTGTCAAAACCTTTTGGCTTATATCTTTGCATATCCGCAGTGTACGCAATTTGAACCGGCAAAGATCATGGAGTAGGCCTTTACCTGTCGATCCCGGAATTCAAGAGCAGACTTGTATTTAGCAACCTGCTCTGAAGCTTCCTTAATCAGGCTCTGAATTTTTGAATCCGAGGCATCAGTCTTTGTAACATACTTTAATTCAATAAGATATGTGCATTCGTTAATTTTATCTTCATTTACGGTGATAACCAGATCGGCAAATTTTTCTCCTTCACCGACCAGTCGCAGGGATTTCTGCATTTCTACAAAAACACCCCGCATGGAATCCAGCTTTGTAAAAAGCGTAAGATTAAGAGCCATCTCGCTCATGTGAGTCAGCACCTGGTTGGTGAAAATACTGCTAAGAAATTCCGTGCAGGATGTGGCAAATGTTGAGATGTCATCCTCCAGGTTCTGCAGTGGCGATATATCCAATATCGAATCAGTAAACACCTTGCTTGGCTTTAACCGCATATCAGCGGTGCACTGTGCAAACAGTTTTGACATGAACAGGTTCGGAATTTTGAGAGGCAGTTTGTCATTTGGAGCAGGGCTAGTATCAATTGTGAGATAACCAAGATAGTAAAGCATGGATAGCAGCTGTATGCGGTTATATTTTGCGTCTTTGTTGAGATTGATGTTCTCAGCAAGTTCCTTTAATAAAAACCGATCCCCGCTAAGATAGATTCCAATAATTTCATCGGCAAGTCCATCTTCTGCAATAGCAAGCAGCTGCTGCAGTTTGGAACCGTCATGGTCGGAGGCCGGATCCAGATAATCTTCCGGAGGGAGAAAACGTCCTTTTATTCGCATCTCGTCAAGGTAATACAGGCACATTGACGAATTGAATACCGTTTGTTTAGCTTCCTGACTGAAACAGTAACCGTCGTACACAGGTTTCATTCTGGCTATGACTTCATCTGCACTGATCCCAAGTTGTTTAAGATCAACAAGCTGCGGGATCAATTTAGCAAGTTCTGCTTCAGTAAATCCTGCATATTCATTAAAACAGACTCGTGATGTAACATTGCGGGAAATATTGAATCCGGATGTAAGAGAATCAAGAGATACGGATGACACTCCGGTAATAAAGGTTTTGGCGATACAATTTGCATTTGCCGCAGCTGCCTTAATGGCGGCATAGAATGCTTTCAGGAATCCGTTATCACCGGTGATGGTACGAAACAGTTTAATATTCTGTGAAAGGATCTGATTGGCAAAATTATCGTATTCGTCAATCATTACATAGAGTCTACCTATACTGCCTTTAGTAAAACAATTTTTGGCATACTTCGAATAAGCGGAGGCAAAGTTATTAAACAGCGTGACCGAGTCTGATTTATCAAGTTCACTGTAATCGAATACGAAATCAGGATAGCGGATCATAAAATCGTCAATGCCGGTTGCAACAGCTGAAAAAAAACTGTTCAGCATGGAAGTATTGCTCTGGGAATTAACCATGGAAAAGTCAAAATTGATAACATGGTAGGTGTTATGACTAGAAAGGTTTGCTGTATAGATATTCTTTCCGTTAAAGATTTCCTCATATCTATCTTTGTACGAGATGTCGTAGAAGCATTTCAGCATTTGAACAAAGGTACTTTTACCGAATCTTCTCGGACGCAACAGAACCGGATAGCGAGGAGTGTTCTTTCTTTCCAGTTCTTGAATAACAGCGCTTTTATCTGCAAAGGCAAATCCAAGTTCACGGAATGATTCGTATGCAACCTCACCATACGGAGTACATAACAGTTCAACCTTATCTTCGCTCATAATAAATCCTTAATCCATTTTTCATATATCATTGCGATACACTGCAAAGGCAATTTGATATTTTCTTTTGTCAGTGCACACATGATTTAAATCTCTTACTGTCAGATATTATAGGCAGTTGCCTGAAATATCAACATGAACAGTCGTATTGTGGTATACAGATGTTCAATATTTTCTTTAATCATTCTTTGTTGTTAGTTTTCAATATTTTCTTTTGGTACTTAATTAATTGGCAGAATCAGTGTTTATTAAGATGATTGGCTTCTAGTACGTCGAAAACGTAGTTTTTCTGTCATGGGGAAAACAGAACGATTCTGAAAACCCTTGAAATCAAAGGGTTTTCAGAGTTTGATACTTTTTGGGGCATGCTTGTACACAGAGATTTTGGCTGTATGTGAAAACATATCAAGGCTGATGGATACAGCATAGTTGTGTCTACTGTTTTGCTGTTTCAGGCTGGTTTGTAGATAGTATCTATTACTACTGACAAGTAAATATCCTCAGAACTATCTATAATGAACGACCTGGCTGTTTTAAATGAGCCAAAATAATTACGGGATGTGCCGATGAGATCAAAAAGCCCCTGCCGGAAGCAGGGGCAAAATATTATTACTTAGAGTTTTGTACTGAAATCAGGATTAGTGATTCATGATCCAGTGAGTTAAGTCTAATACCTTGTTAGAGTAACCGATTTCGTTATCGTACCAAGAAACTAACTTAACGAAAGTATCGGTTAATGACAGACCAGCAGCCTTATCGAAGATAGAGGTGTTGGTGTTACCGATAAAGTCTGAAGAAACTACTGCATCTTCAGTGTAAGCTAAAATACCCTTTAATTCGCCTTCAGAAGCTGCCTTGATAGTAGCGCAGATGTCTTCATAAGAAGCTGGAGTATTCAGGTTGCAGGTTAAGTCAACTACAGAAACATCTGGAGTAGGAACACGGATAGAAATACCGGTTAATTTGCCGTTTAATGCTGGGATAACTTTACCTACAGCTTTAGCAGCACCAGTAGTAGAAGGGATGATGTTCTGAGCAGCACCACGACCACCTCTCCAGTCTTTAGCTGATGGACCATCAACAGTCTTCTGGGTAGCGGTGTAAGAGTGAACAGTGGTCATCAGACCGTCTTTGATACCGTACTTGTCGTTGATAACTTTAGCTAATGGAGCTAAGCAGTTTGTTGTGCAAGAAGCGTTAGAAACGATATCCTGACCAGCGTATGTTTCGTTGTTAACACCCATTACGAACATTGGGGTAGCATCCTTTGAAGGACCGGTCATAACAACTTTCTTTGCACCAGCTTTGATATGAGCGCGAGCTTTTTCATCAGTTAAGAATAAACCGGTAGCTTCAGCAACAACGTCAGCACCAACTTCATTCCACTTTAAGTTAGCTGGATCACGTTCTGCAGTAACGCGGATACGGTCACCGTTAACAACTAATGTAGTACCGTCAACTTCTACAGTGCCAGGGAACTGACCGTGAGTTGAATCATACTTTAACATGTAAGCTAAGTACTGAACACTCTTGCTGTCAACACCACCTTTACCGTCACTTGCTAATAAGTCGTTGATACCAACAATTTTGATATCCTGTGACTTATGCTGTTCTTCATAAGAAGCACGTAAAACAAAACGACCGATACGGCCAAAACCGTTAATACCTACTTTAATTGTCATATTATTTTTTCCAATTAATGATGATTAAAACAAAATATCCTTTCGGATGACACAAAATTTAGAATAAACGATTGCTCGCTCACCTAACATTGCCGCTATTATAACGCATTTTAAAAATTGCGACAATACGCAATATTTTGTAATCATGGTATATTTTTTATACATTATGTTGTAGATCTGAACAGTTGAACCTGAACTGATTCAGCGCAGAAAAAAGCCCTGGTGGTTTTCAGAAACCGTCGCTGTCAGAAAAATTATTTTCAGTTGAAAAAAAAAAATTTATAAAAATTTGCCGTAAGTCAAAAATCGGGATTTTTTTTTGTTTAATTGGTCATAATAAACGCGCTTATCACATTTATAAGTATTTAATTTGTGAGATAATACGTCATTATTTTAGGTTACAAGAAGTGATGGATGTTTATGACGTTAGTAGAACAATTAGCGAAAGCAAAAAAAATTGCCGATACCTATGTTGATGCCTGGGGAAAACAGGCTGTGGTATCGCAGGAAAGTAAGGCAGCCGTTCTGGCAGCCATGGGTTATGATGTGGAGAACGAGGACAATCTGCGCAAGCAGGTGGAGAAGGAAGAAAGAGATCTGTGGACCTCCCCTCTTGATCCGGTTCTGGTTGTCCGTGAGAAAAAAGATCTTCAGCTGACTGTACGTCTTCCAATCGATCTTGCCAACAGTGAACTCAACTGCACAATCAAGGTTGAAACCGGTATGCGCATCAGCAGCAAGATTCACGCTAAGAACAGCAGTGTTATCGAAACTAAAGAAATTGACGGCGTTACCTATGTTAAGAAAATTCTGACCATCAGTGAGGAAATCCCTCTAGGTTATCACGATCTGGTTCTCAAAACCGTTGACAAGGATCTGGGCAACCTGAGACTGATCGTTGTTCCTGAACGCTGCTACAAGCAGAAGGCTATTAATGAAGGCCTCAAGATCTGGGGTCCTAGCATTCAGCTGTATACTCTGAGAAGTGAAACCAACTGGGGTGTCGGTGATTTCTCTGATCTGGCTGATCTGATTTCAAATCTGGCTGACTGGGGTGCAGGTTTCGTAGGTCTGAATCCTATTCACGCCCTTTACCCTGCAAATCCTGATTCTGCAAGTCCGTACTCTCCGTCATCAAGAAGATGGATCAATGAAATCTATATCGACGTAGAAGCAGTTCCTGAACTGAGATTCTCCAAGAAGGCTCAGAGCATGATCAAGGATGCTGATTTCCAGGCTAAACTGGTTGAACTGCGCGCCAAGGAATTTGTTGACTATGCCGGAGTTATGAAACTCAAACTCCAGGTTCTTAAACAGATTTACAAGGATGTTCCTCTTCATAAAGATCAGGAATCCGATCGTGCAAAAGCCTTTGCTGAATTCGTTGCAGAGGGCGGTGAGAGTCTTGATCAGCTGGCTGTATACAATGCAATCCAGGAATCATATTATGCCAAGGGCAAGGAAGCATGGGGCTGGCCTTCAGAACTGTGGGAGGAAAAATATAAATCATACCAGGCTCCTGCTGTGAAGGAATGGGCAAAGAAACACGAACAGGATGTTTACTTCTATAAGTACCTGCAGTTCCTTGCTGACGAACAGCTTGACAATGCAAACGCCACCGCCAAGGAATCAGGTATGGCTGTAGGTATCTACCGTGACCTGGCTGTAGGTGTTTCCGAAGGTTCCGCTGAAATCTGGAGCAACGCTGAAATCTACTGCCGCAAGGCTTCTGTAGGTGCTCCGCCTGATCCTCTGGGACCTAACGGCCAGAACTGGGGTCTTCCTCCTATGGATCCTAACAAGCTGTATCGTGACAGATACCAGCCGATTATTGATCTGTTCCGTTCCAACATGAAGTCATGCGGCTCCCTGCGTATCGACCATGCGATGTCTCTGCTGAGACTGTGGTGGGTTCCTCCTAAGGCTGATGCCTCCAAGGGTGCCTACATTGAATACAATGTTAACGATATGATCGGTATTCTTGCACTTGAATCAGTTCGCAACCACTGTCTGATTATCGGTGAAGATCTCGGTACCGTGCCTGATATCATGAAGAAACTTCTGCCTCAGAGCGGTATCCATTCATACAAGATTTTCTTCAATGAAAAGAATGAACAGGACGGCGGTTTCTACTCAACCAGAGATTACCCTGCCCAGGCTATGTCCGCACTTACCACCCACGATATGCCTACACTGCGCGGCTGGTGGCACTGTGAGGATCTCAAACTCGGCCGCAAGCTCGGTGTGTACAAGACTGATGCAATCCGCGACAACCTGATGTATGCACGTCTGATTGACAAGCAGAAGATCCTTGACAGTCTGAACTGGCACGGTGTTCTGCCTGACAGTGTAAACCGCAACGCACTGTTCTGCGGTATGGATCAGGCCCTCAACTTTGCACTTCAGGTCCACATGTGCAACGGTACCTGCGCTCTGTTCAGTACCCAGCTTGAAGACTGGCTGGAAATGGAGAAACCGGTGAATATTCCTGGTACCAGCACTGAATATCCTAACTGGAGAAGAAAACTGAGCAAGAATATCAACGAAATTTTTGCAGATCAGGATCTTCGCCGTCTGGCTAACAGAATGACTGAAGCTCGCAGAAATGCAAGCCAGCAGGAATAAAAAATTTAATTTATTATTATAATTTAATACCTAATGATGCGGATAACGGAATGTTTCCGTTATCCCGTTGGGATAAAAAAAGGAAAAATTTATGCTTATAGATAATTTGTTGGGTGCAAAACTTAATAACCCTTTTGAGGAGCTGGGTCTTGTAAAGGATCCGGAGGGCGGTTATGTTTTAAGAGCATGGTTACCATACTCATCAAAGGTTGTTGTTAGAGATTTGGGCAATACCAAGGATCTCGCAAAAATGGAATGTGTTCATAAAGACGGTCTTTATGAGGCTAAATTCCCTGACTGCAAAGCTCCTTTTAACTATTCCTTCAACGTTTCATATCCTGATGCAGTTGTAAATGTGATTGATCCTTATCAGTTCCATGATGAGGCTTTCGCCGGACTGGCAGAAATGAAACTTGATGCAGCCAACCTGTACCGTACACTCGGTGCACACATTGTTGAACTCAACATTGACGGTGTAGTGGTTAAGGGTGTTAAATTTGCTGTTTATGCCCCATCAGCAACATCTGTAAGTTTAATCGGTGATTTCAACTTCTGGGACGGCCGCCGTCATCCGATGCAGAGAAGTCTCGACGGTCACTGGGTTCTGTTCGTTCCTGGCATGAAGGCCGGAGATCGCTACAAGTATGAACTCAAGGATCCTCTCGGAAACCGCCTGCCTCACAAGGCTGACCCTGTCGGCTTCTATGCTGAACAGTATCCTTCTTTCGCCTCCGTGGTTTATGATCAGACCAAGTACCGCTGGAACGATGAAGAATGGATCAAATCCCAGCTTAACAACAAGCTTGAACAGCCGATGTCTATCTATGAAATGCATTTTGCTTCATGGAAGCGCAATGCTGAAAACTATTCACCAAGCTACCGTGAAATGGCTGATGAACTGATCCCTTATCTGAAGAAGATGGGTTACACCCACGTTGAATTCATGCCGATCATGGAACATCCGTTCTCCGGTTCCTGGGGTTACCAGCCTGTCGGTCTGTTCTCACCTACCAGCCGTTTCGGTTCAGCAGATGATTTCAAATACCTGGTAGATCAGCTGCACCAGAACAATATCGGTATCATTCTTGACTGGGTACCTGCTCATTTCCCAACCGATTCCCACGGTCTGGCAAGATTCGACGGTACTCCGCTGTATGAATACGAAGATCCTCGCAGAGGATGGCATCCTGACTGGAACTCCTTCATTTATGACTTCGGTCGTGAGACCGTGCGCCAGTTCCTGGTTGCAAGTGCTCTGATCTGGATGGATTACTACCACATCGACGGTCTGCGTGTTGACGCTGTTGCTTCAATGCTGTACTGGGATTACTCAAGAAAGGACGGCGAATGGATCCCTAATATCCATGGCGGTAACCACAACTATGAAGCTATCAGCCTGCTTCGCTGGTTCAATGAGGAAGTCTACAAGAGATATCCTCATGCAATGACCATTGCAGAAGAATCCACCGCGTTTGCCGGCGTTTCACGTCCAACCTTTATGGGCGGTCTCGGTTTCGGTTTCAAGTGGAACATGGGATGGATGCACGATACTCTCGAATATATGAGTCTTGATCCGATCTACCGTCAGTATCATCACAGTGAAATGACCTTCTCTATGATCTACGCATACGACGAAAACTTCATCCTTTCAATTTCTCACGATGAAGTGGTTCACGGCAAACATTCTCTGCTGTACAAGATGCCGGGCGATGAATGGCAGCAGGCAGCAAACATGAGAGCATACCTTGCCTACATGTATGCACATCCTGGTAAGAAACTGAACTTCATGGGCAGTGAATTTGCACAGACCAGAGAATGGGATCATGACGGTCAGCTCGAATGGTGGCTGCTGCAGTTTGACAAGCATAAGGGAATGCAGAAGATGGTTCAGGATCTGAACAACTTCTACCGTTCAGAAACAGCTCTGTATGATGCAGATTATGACAAGGCCGGTTTCGAATGGCTTGACTACGGTGACTACCAGAGAAGTATTTTTGCCATGATGAGACACAACAAGGATAATACCAGTCATATCGTATCTATCTCCAATATGACTCCGACTCCGCGTGACGGATACCGCGTAGGTGTTCCTTTACCTGGTAAGTACAAGGTTGTGTTCAATTCTGACAGCAAGTACTACTGGGGCGGTGACTACGATACAGGCGCCGATGTTATTGAAACAGAAGAAATTGAGTGCACCGGTAAGCCTCAGTCAATCAGTTTCAATCTGCCTCCTCTGGCAACTGTATACCTGAAAAAGATTGATGATTAGTCATAATTAGAACTCCTTATTTTTGACTATATAAAGATCTGTCCGATGACAGATCTTTTTTTGTGTGTGGTTTTTGCTATGGCGGTATATGTCGTTGTATACTAATATTGGTATATATATGTTAAATTATTTTGTTAAAATTATCAAAAAGTGAAACTTTATCAAAGATTTTAGCTGAAACTGTGTTATAATCAAACTTCAACATTACCCTTACCCGATTGCGCTGCTGTTTTTCGGGATATTACGGAAGGAAACGGAATTTAATTATTAAGGAATGCAAATGTCTTCTGATTTAAAAGTCTATCATTCAAACAATCTTGAATATCTGGCCTCTTTGGTAAGTTATATTATCAAGGAGCATCCGCTCGACAATCCGTTTGACTGTGAACAGGTTATTGTCCAGAGCAACGGCATGAGTGACTGGCTTAATGCCCGTATTGCTGATGAACTCGGGATCAGCATGCAGATTAAGTATTCCTTTCCATGGGCTTTCGTGTGGCAGATGCTGACCGACCTCGGTTATAACGAAAAGAGCAACCCTCAGCAGCGTTTTAAAATGGAAAACATGGTGTGGACTATCTACTCTCTGCTTCCTGATTTGATTTCTGACGATGCCGATCGTCCGGTAGACTGCTTTAGGGCTATTTACGATTATGTTTATTTTGACGATCCTGCACAGAGCTGCGGTAGGAAAATTCTTGATCATGTCAAACTGTTCCAGTTCAGCCAGAGTATAGCAAAGGTTTTTGACGGATATATGCTGTACCGCACTAAATGGCTCAAAAACAGAAATGATGACGGTACACCTAAGCAGCCGTGCCGCTATCTTGAAAATTTTTCTCTCTACGATGTGAAATCTGTTCAAACTCAGATTTTAGATGACAAAATCACTGATACCGATGCGCTTAATCAGCTGTGGGGCGGTATTTCCCCTGAACGGTGGAAAAATCTCAGTGAAAAGCACCGGCTTCTGATCCTCAATAATATGTGGCAGGTGGTACTTTGGGAGAAAATTCTCGAAAAGAACGAGAGTGACCATCATATTGCCAACATGATCGATCAGCTGATTGCTGATCTTAAGTCTGACAGTGACAAACGCGCAAAACTTCCTCAGCGTATTTTTGTTTTCGGAATTTCCTCTCTTCCTACTAAATTCCTGGAACTGCTGAAGGCACTGGGTCAGTACATCGACGTTTGCTACATGTTTCTTAATCCGTGCTGCCAGTACTGGGGCGACATCAGCAAAACACTTTACGATTCCATTACCGGAATTCATGCGGAAACCTTTGCTGAGAAACTGATGCGCAAGGTAAAGACATTCCCTAATTTCAGTGCTCCTGAAGGCTCCAGAAATCTGCTTTGCAGAGAGGAGCTTGAAAAAAGTTTCGCCAGTGACGGAACCATCTCTGGCGGCAATTCGCTGTTGCTTTCATGGGGCAGACAGGGTCGGGACAACCTGTACCAGCTACTTGATGCAGGTACGGATGACACCGAGGTATTTGAAGATCCGTGGAATGACAGTGAACCTTCCACCCACACTATGCTTAATGCAATCAAAAGTGATATTTTCAATCTGAGTGAAATTGATCCTTATGAGTGCCTGTTCAATCAGGATTTGTTTCACCGGAAATCCCGTCTTTATGTATACGATCAGAAGAATGAAGAAGGTAATTATAAAATTGCTCACAATCTTGAGATCCATTCGGCCTACACCAGACTGCGTGAGGTGGAATGTGTCTATGATGCATTGCTGACCAGGTTTGATCGGGATCCGGATTTAAAACCTAGTGACTGTATTGTCATGGTTCCGAATATTAACAGTTATGTGCCGTTTATCAGAGCGGTTTTTGAGCCTCTGCTTGATCAGAATACTGCCGGCGAACGCAGAAAAAGGGCGATCCCGTATCTTATTTCAGATCAGACCTACGAGTCGGAAAGTCCTTTTCTCGAATGTGTAACCGAAATGCTTCATCTATATGTTAAGCATCTGACTCCGTCGCTGGTGATGGAGTTCCTGAACATCGACCAGATCCAGAAACGTTACAATATCAGTACCGGAGAATGGGAGCAGATTAATGACTGGATTGCGAGGGTCAATGCCAGGGTGGACTTTAATGATGCTGATTTTCAGCTTAACAATCAACCGGGTGAGAGTATTGAAATTTATAACAGCTGGTACCGTTCCTTCCGCCGTATGGTTACCGGCTCGATGATTGCAAACAGCGATACCTTCCTTGACAATATTCAGCCGTACACTGCTATCGAGGGGTCCGATACCTATCTGCTCGGCCGGTTCATTTCTTTTGTGGATGATCTGGAGGATTTGAGAAAATCTCTGCTGGAAATTCAGCAAAGTTCCGAGGGCGGAAAAACAGCAGCACAGTGGAAGGAGTTTGTTACACGGGATATTCTGGAAAGATTCTTCGTAGTTAACGACGATATTGCCTCAGACGTGGAGACTCTGGAACGGTTCATTGAAGAGCTGATTTCAAAGTTTGACAATATTGATCCTGATTACCGCATCGATGTATCGGTATTTGAGAACTATCTGTCATCCTCGATTTCAGATACCAAGCAGTATAAACAGTTTATGTCCGGAAAAGTTAATTTCTGCACTTTCCTTCCGATGAGAAGTATTCCGTTCAGACATATATTCCTGCTTGGCATGAATGACGGGGAATTTCCTAAAAAAGAGGTTGAACTCGGCTTTGATCTGATGAAGAACGGATATCAGATCCGCGGGGATCGCTCCGACCGGGAGGACGGCCGCTATATGTTCCTTGAAACGCTCCTTTCTGCCAAGGATTCCCTTTACATATCCTATATCGGACGCTCAGTTCAGGATAAAACCGAACTTAATCCGTCGGTCATCGTCAGTGAACTTGAGAATTATCTTACCAGAACCTTTGTAACGGAGGAGACCTACGGTAATATCCGGAACATTCTCAATAAGATGAAAAGTCTCAAGGATGAAGATCGCAGCGGTAAACAGCAGTGCCTGACCGAGCTTTATCAGGAATACAAGAATAATGCAGGCAGACTGCTAAAGAAGATTGTTATTCAGGATTCTATCGCATCCCGTTCGCTGGGTAATTTCAGAAAAACTGCAGAGCATGATTTCTTCTATCAGTCCTATCAGAGTGAATGGTTCAGCTTTAAAACCGGGCAGGAGCCTGAGCATCCAGGAATCGAACTGGAAATTATCGATGAAAACCAGGGTAGTGATCCGGAAATTCCTAATCTGACCCTGTCTCTGCGGAATCTGTCGGATTTTATGCTTGATCCTACTGCTGAAATGTTCCGCCGCCGCTTTAATGTGAAGGACAGTTTTGAATGGGAGACTGATGATCGGTTTGAACCGTTTGATATTGATGAAACTGCTGAAGCCAGAATCAGGTATGCCAAGTTCAAGGAATTGAAAAAACTGATCTGTGACCATGTAGGTTATGATGAACTTGAAACGATCAGAAATTTCGATGCTCAGAAGGAGGATTTGCTTTCTCTGAAGGATATTTGTGCTCTGGTATGGGATCGGATTACCTCACATCATGAGGAAATCAAACACTGGGATCAAGCTTATTACAGGGATGTAGTCTACAGCGGAAGAGCTCCGGTTGGGGTGCGCGGGGAATCTGATGCTCAAGCACAGGCCAGATCCTGGGGAATGTTTCTTCCTGATATTACAACACTGTTTGACTATCAGTCCCGCCCTGAATTTATCCGGCTTAAGTTCAGAATACCTGAATCCGCCCTGCCGGAGGTTTACCGCAGTTCGGGCAGGTACAGCAACGGCTATCTTGTATCGGTTGAAGGTACGATTGATGATCTTTATGTCAATAAATCCAATGAGATGCTGTATCTAAAATCAAATTATACCGGCAGGTATCCCCTGAGATTCCTGTCCAGGGCCTATATTGATACGTTGTGTCTGACTGCCGGCGGGACAGGTTTTAACTATGAAATTCTTGATTATTCCTATAGCAACAATACTAAAAAGCGCAGACAGTACAGTATGCTCTATGAGGGCGACAGACAGCTGGCGAATACTATGCTCCAGTCTCTGACTGCCGAATATATCCGCGGAATGCATGAGTATATGCCGGATGTGATCAATACAAAACCTGATAATTCAAATTCGCTGTCAGCAAACCACAACAACAATGAGAAACCGATCAGTGACTACCTGATCGCAATTCTCAAGGATGAAGCTGAACGCATGAACGGTGGAAATTCCGGTTCAAAAGCAAAATCAAAGGCAAAGGATTGTCCTCCTCTGTTTAATCTGCTGTTCACTCTGCTGCCGGATCCTGTCTCGAAGAACTGTTCGCTCAGGTGCAGTATTGCAGCTGTACAGCATATGCTTGAACAGCACCCCGACTATCATGATTTCGCTTCATTGAAGCGTTATTTGGAAAATGCCGGAACCGCCGCTGCCGACGCTGATTTTATCAACAGACTGCTGGATTTGTTTGTTCTCTACAATCCGGCCGACTATCCGCAAAAACGGACTGCGGAGCGTTTCAGAGACTGCAGCTGCTTTAATTTCGGCCACGTATTCAGTTATCTTTTTAACTGCCGTCTGTATTGTGAATGTCTGCTGACAGCATAGCAGTTAACTTAATCAGCATAAGGATTTACTCATGACATCTGATGCAAAAATAAAACAAAGCGGATTCAAAATTGAAAAAGTTGATCTGGCAAAACCTGCTGTGCTTGAAGCATCCGCAGGAACCGGTAAAACCTATTCCCTTACCGGTCTGGTTATAAGACTGCTGATCGGTCACAAATGTCTTCCGCTTGATCTTGAACATATTCTTCTTGTTACCTTCACAGAAGTAGCAACCGCAGATCTGCGCCGCAAGGTTCTCGAAAAAATTATTTCTGTGAGGGAGGCATTCGAACTGTCCATGCTTCTTGAAAGTGCTGATCTGCAGAGTATTAGTTCTGTTGATCCCTTTGCACTGATCCTGCTTCGAGAACTTTTTGATTCTAAAAACGGAAAGTTCACAGAAGAGATTAAGTCCTGCCTGAATGACTGGATCAACAGTCTTAAGATTGCAGAAAGAAAAATTGACAAGGCGACCATTTCAACTATTCACAGTTTCTGCCAGAATATGCTTAAGCGCAATGCGTTTGAATCCGGGGTGCTGTTTAAGAACAAGTTCATTGACAGTGAGGACGAACTTAATACGGAAGCTCTGGTTGCCGCCACCAGAAATGAATTTTACAAAAAAAATCTCGGTCCTCTTGATATTCTGGTATGGCAGAACCTTATAAGTCCGACCAGACAGGATCAGATCCTCAGGGAATTTGAAAATGCTGATCGTATAGTTCCGGATATTTCGGAATATTCAGCTGATTTCAAACTCGCGCTTGAAAAACTTCGCGCAGCGGTCAAATTCTATTTCCTGCCGTATAAAAATATGTTACCGGCAGATTTTGACAGCACGGTAGATTCACTTGATCAGCAGGAACTTAAAAATATCTGTAAAGATCTCAACTGTCATCTGGCTATGAAGAAAAGCATGAAACTGTCGGCAGTAGCCAGGGATAAAACCAGAAATGTAACCGCCTTTCTGCTTCAGGTAGATCCGAAGATTGATCTGTCGCTGATAGAGCAGAAGACTGTCAAGACACAGCCGGATTATACAAACTCGCTGGAGATTCCTCTGGCTGAAGGACTTGCCGAATATACCAAATATGAGCAGTCACTGCTGACATTGTGGTTTGTCAATCATTTCGGTGAAGCTTCAAAGATTAAGGGATATCTGAAAAAACTGAAAAACCAGATGTCATTTGATGATCTTATTACCAATCTGCGTGATTCTCTTGATGAATCGCTGCACGGAACCAATGCTCTTCTGCTGGCATCGAGGATCAGGGATATCTATCCGGTGGCGATGATTGATGAATTTCAGGATACTGACAAGCGTCAGTTTGATATATTCAGCAGCATATATATGAAGGGACCTTCTCTTTACAATATTGACGGCTACCCGTGCTCCATTTTTCTGATTGGTGATCCGAAACAGTCGATTTACCGTTTTAGAAATGCTGATATTAATACCTATTTTTCCGCCCGGGAGAGAAATGAACAAAAATGCGGCGGAGCTTATTACAACATGGATATCAACTTCCGTTCAACCCCTGAGTGCGTACGATCTGTCAATGAATTTTTCAGTGATTACGTTCCTGCTGACAACGCTGATGAGAATAACAGTGAAGAGGACTGTTCAGAGGATCAGCTCCTGCCTGTGAAGGCGGCTCCGGAGGCGCAGAGTTCAGCAAGTGCAGCAGCGCTGACTCCGGCCGTGGCGCGACGCACCTTTCGTACCGGGGCTATAAATTTTCTGCCGGTCGGTTCCAGAACTAAAAACACCGAACTGGTATGGAATGAGAATGGTGAAATCAGACCTGCCGCTCCGGTTATTTATACCAATCTGGCGGATTTGTTCACTACTGAAGAAATGGCCTGTATTAACGCCCCGAAACAGAAGAGTATACTGTCTAACATCTGTGCTTTCCAGATTAACAGAATGCTCACCCGGGCTGCATTCAGAAACGTAAAAACCGGGGAGCTTACCGCTTTGAGATTATCTGATATTGCCGTACTGGTATCATCACAGTTTGAAGCATCGGCGGTGCAGAAATCTCTGCTGGAATACGGCATAAGATCTGTTTATCTTTCAGATCGTGACACTATTCTCACTCTCAGACTGGAGCGGGATTTTATTACTGATTTCATGGAGGCTCTGCTGTTTATCAGAGACTCTTCGAAAGTTAAACATCTGGTGGTTAATCCGACACTTCATTTCTCCCTGGAGGAAATCAATAAGGTAGTCAATGACTCTGTTTCCTACAACAGTTTTCTTGAACTGTGCGGCCGCTGTCTCGAACTCTGGGAAACCCGCGGATTCATGGCCGCTCTTTATAATTTTATCAACGATCAGTCAATAAATCTTTTTGACCGTATCCGCCGGTTTGACAACGCCGAGAAGGTTATCACCAATATCCTGCATATTGCCGAGTCGGTTCAGACTCAGGAAACAAAGGAATCAACCCCGTTTGCCGTATATTCCTGGTTTACCGCAAGGACCGCCGAGGAACTGGGTGAAAGCGAAACTTCGGAGCGTAATGCCAATAAACTGCGTCTTGATTCCGAGGATGATCTGATTTCCATTGTTACAATTTTTAAATCCAAGGGGCTGGAATATCCGATAGTTTTCATGCCGTATATCGGAATGGAAAAGCAATTTGAACAGCCGGTAAAATACCATGAGAACGCAGAGAAATCGGTCAAGGGAAAATATAAGCAGGGACAGTCAATTGCAACCCTGAATTTAAGCGGCCTGACCTCAATTGATGATCTTGGCAAGGAAAACTTTCTGAAGCGTAATTTATACAACCAGAGTGAAATCAGCGATTCCGAGAAAAAAACCATCGATGAATGTCTTCAGGAACAGGCGCGCCTGCTGTATGTTGCCATGACCAGAGCCCGTTTCTGCAACTGCTTTGTGATCCCGTCTGGTTCGAAGTTTAAGTCGCCTGCAGCACTGAAAGGTTTCGTCAGGGATTCAATACTCGGTGCAACTCTTCAGGGAAGATTCCAGGGGTGCGGAGGGGAGGATCTGTCCCTTTCCGAACTCTGGAGTAAATACCTGGCACTTATGGAAAGAAATATAAAAAATTCCCAGGATTACAATCCTGACCGGCCTGTATATGAAACCATCGGAGATCCCGATACTGATCTCGGCATATTCATGAACGGTCTTAAATTCAGTTCACAGTCGGTGGAGCAGTCGGGATCTGCTGCAGAACTGTTAAATCCTGATGATTATGCCCCCGCTGAATTTAACGGAAGCATCGATCGAAGCTGGGCCATAACCTCATATTCAAATCTGATGGGAAGAGGGATCCGCAAAACCCGTAAATATTCTCTTCAGACCGAACAGCCGGGGCATAATGACGAAAACGATGCAGCTCCAGATCCCGTTGAGCAAACGCAGCAGCCGGAGAAACTGCCGTATGTTATGAATCAGTTTACCTTCCCGAAAGGAAGTAAACCGGGTGATTTTCTGCACGGTATGATGGAAAAACGGGATTTTCAGTATCAGCTTGATGAACAGCGCCAGAAGGTTGATCCGCTGTATGAATCTCTTGAAGCCTATATTGAAAGAATCGTGAAGAAGGGTTTCTTCGCCGATTCGAGAACTCTGCGTCACTGGCGTGAGCCCGATGGAATCGCAGCTCTGACGGGATGGTTTAAAAATATTGTTGATACACCGCTGGTAATCGGTGACGGTTCCGTGGTTCATCTGTCCGATATACCGATGCAGGATCGTCTGGCTGAAGCGGAATTCCTTTTCAGACTCGGGGAACTGCGCAATGACAGAGTTAATGATTTCTATCAGAAATACTATGGAAAAGATCTCTGGCTGCAGGCTGTGAAGGACTATATTGACAGGAACGCTGAGAGAGAAGGGGAGGATCAACTCAACAGTTTTGCCTTTGATCGTGTCAACGGCTTTGTTACCGGTAAGATCGATCTGATTTTCCTCTATCAGGGAAAATACTATATCCTCGATTACAAGAGTAATCATCTGGGAGACAGACCGGAGGATTACTCCAGGTTGAATATGGCCATGGCGGTGGCTGAACACCGTTATGATTTCCAGTATTCAATTTATGCCCTGGCTCTTTACCGCCATCTCAAGGCAAGAATACCTAATCTTGATTTCAGCAGGGTGTTCGGCGGTGTTATCTATCTGTTCATCAGAGGATGCAGTGCCGCCAGTAAAGTAATGCAGGGCGGAAGTGCCGATTCCCTGGGTAACGGAACCGTTTACGGCTGCTATGATGTAAAACTTCCGTATATCAGCCGTGACAACTCTTTTATTGAAGAACTTGATTCACTGTTCAGCTGCAACAAAGGACAGACCAATGATTAGTGCTACTACTGAAAAAGAAATTGAATTGTTTATAGCTGATGTAAAGAAACAGCTCTATATTCCGGATATTGCCAGACACTATGTATCTGTCATTTATGATCTGATCCTAGAATATGATCACAAACCGTCTTCTGCTCCGGAGGGAACGCCTCCTGAACAGACTGAAACGGATGCGGAATCGATCAGGATCCTGCTGTATCTGGTTATTCTCAATCAGATGGCTTTTTCCTTCGGTGATATCTGTATCAGACTGACGGATCGCGAAAACGGTGAAATGTCGGCGGTGCAGAGGGCTGTGGCAAAAATTTATGAACTTTCAGTTCTCAACAGTTACAGCTATCAGAAACAGTTTGTAAGATATCAGCTTGATTCTGTAACCGGCGGAACCGGTTCTGCCGAAGATGTGGCTGAGGTGATAAAACAGTGTTTTGACAGTTTCTGGTCCTTTCTGCTCGATTATGACAGCAGGCACTGCGCCGCTGACTATGTTGATGTGCTGCGCCGCTTTCCGCTGATGGCGGAACTGCTGGACAGCAGCTATAACGGAACAGGAAAAGATTCCTATCCGCTGATCTGCTATCCGTGCGATGAGTCTGAACCTTGTGTTTACTTCGGTAAAAATTTTTATTATGAGACCATGGCCTCCCGTTTGATCGGCGAAAAAATTAATTACGGATGTGAACCATGCGGCAGAGTAAACAGTTTTTACTCAACTCTTGCTGATTCGGTACAGCCGGTTCCTCCGTTCAATCAAATGGTGCGCCTGTTTCTTGACTGTATCTTTATTCAGCAGGTTAAATCCTTCGATGTCTCAGGATTTATTGCAGGTGCGGGGCAGAGCGGTGAATGGCTCTATCCGGTGCAATCGGCTGAAATTGAAAGAAAACTTGCCGAAGTCCGGAACAACCCTGATTTCGTGATATGGTCCAAGGTTGCGGCTGCTACAGCCTGTCTGTCTGATTTTACAGTGATAACCGGAGGTCCCGGAACCGGTAAGACCACCACGGTTACCAAAATTCTGCTTCTGATGTATGCCCTTGCCTATGTACAGCAGCAGGATGAAACTGAAAGATTCAATGTATGCCTGGCCGCTCCTACCGGCAAGGCGGCCAACCGTATGAAGGAATCAATCAAGAATTCCCTGTCCGGAGCAGAAATCACCGCAGTCAAGGAAAACCTTGCAGATCTGCTGGTGAAACTCGGGATTGCCGCCAACAGCCGGGACGACATTCTGCAGTACCTCGGCAGTATTCCCCGTCAGAGCAGTACTATTCATAAGCTTCTCGGCATAAATCCGGGCTCAGACATTCCAAAGTATAATGAAAACAATAAACTTCCTTATGATTTGATCATCATTGATGAAGTATCCATGATTGATCTTAAACTGCTGGCCAGACTGATGATGGCGGTTAAACCTGACTGCAAACTGATCCTGCTTGGTGATCATGAACAGCTGCCATCAGTGGAGGCCGGTGCCATTCTTTCCGATCTATGTCTTGCTTTCAAAGCGGAACCGGGGAGTTCTCCGGAGTCGGATCAACGTCAGTTTGAACTTGCCCGGACCCTGATTGAACTTACTGGTTTTGAGATCCTTCGTCTTTTTGCCTTCGATCTTTCCCCTGCAGTGGCAAGACTGTATAAAAGCTACCGTTTTGAAAAGGCTCGCGGGATCGGTGCTCTGGCGGCGGATATCAACCGTGCATCCCTGAAATCCAACCTGTCTGAGTATGAAAAAATGCTCAACGATTCAGACAACCGTCCGAGTGTTAAATTCATCCGGGCTTCTGACTGTGAAAAGTATGCCGGTGATGGAAAATTGAAACTCAACCTTCAGCAGAAGATCCTTAAACGGATTATTGATCAGTCCCTTCCGTTAGGATCCGCCGGTGAACTTAAAGAGAATACAGATGTTGAAAAATACAGTTTCTATGACTATCTGGCGGAAGTGAGGGATATTATCGGTTATCCGGTCGGCAGAAACAGCACCGGACAAATTCTCAATCTTGCGGATGATCGGAAGAAGGCTGAAATTCTGTTTACTAAATTCAACCGGTACCGGGTTCTGTGTACCAATCGAGGATCCGGACTCGGGGTGGAAAATATTAATGAAGCCATGGAGGAGCGTGTGCTGCGCTGGTACGGCGAACATCCGAAACTCAAATATCTGAAAAACAGTACCTCAACCTGGGGTGAACACTGGTATCCCGGCCGTCCGGTTATGATCAATAAGAACAACTATCACCTTGATCTGTTCAACGGTGATATCGGCATAACACTGTTTTTCCCTTCTGAACAGGATGTTCCTGAAATGCGGGTACTGTTTCAGATGAGTGACGGCAGCTACCGCTATTTTTCAACTGCTGAGCTTGCCAACTATGAACTTGCCTTTGCCATGACGGTTCATAAATCCCAGGGTTCCGAGTTTGATCATACCGTACTGGTGCTGCCGGATTATAAGAGTACCTTTGTAACCAGGGAACTGCTGTATACCGGAATAACCAGAGCTAAAAGTTTTGTCACGGTCTATGACAGTGCTGAAGGTGCAATAGAAGATTATGTTCTGAAACGCAACTCCCGCAGCAGTAACCTGGCGTACCGGCTGAAGGATTAACGTTAATTAGAGGAGCGGATTTAAGTGATTTATTTTACTGCAGATCTGATCTTGGTCACCGCGGAATTATTGCCATGAAAAAACGTCCTTTCCGGACGGTGGAGGAAATGGACCGTGTTCTGATTGCAAATTTCAATGCGGTGGTGCGCAAATCCGGTACTGTCGATATTCTGGGTGATCTATACCATCATATGCAGGTTGAGATGTGCAACAGGGTAGTGGCTAAATTAAACGGCAGCAAGATCCTGATCAGCGGTAACCATGACAGGCAGTATGACAGTTCGCTGTTTACAGATATCAGAGATTTTCTGACTGTAACCTTAGACGGGGTATGTTTTTCGCTGATGCACTATCCGTTGCTGTCATGGCCGAAGAAGGAACACGGCAGTGTTCAGCTTCACGGGCATATTCACGCCGGCACTGACTACAACGAGCAGAATCGCGCTGACGGGATCAGGCGTTATGACGCGGGCGTTGATCCAATAATTATTTCCCGGTATCGGTAAGGCAGATTATCGATTTTTTCGGCATTGTTCCCGGCAGTTCCTGATCTGTGTTGAGCAGTCATATCACTGTTCAATTCATATGAATATTCCTGGCAAATCAGGCTGCGGAGCCTTCTTGATTATGCTGCGGTTTTCCTGCCGTACCCCGTTTTTCAACCGTTTTCTGTAATTTAATGTCTGATATTATTTTGTTTAAAAAATATACTTTTTTAAATTTGAATAATACAGTGAAACTGATCACGGATCGAGTCTTTACTAAAAGTTTATTAATGCTATCATGAATATATGGATATAAATCTATTTAACATAGTATTATATCTTAAGCCTGTCTTTTCAGGCTTTTTACGGATCCCGGCCGTCAGAGCAGGGGCTAAATAATATTAAATATAGTAAAACAGGAAAATTTTTATGATTGATAATGTTAATAAAATGTTATGGATTGACCATACCTCGCTTAATATCGGAAATCCTAAATACTGGCGAAAACTCAGCTCCAGTCTGGAGAAGAACATTAATGATGCTGTTCTGTGCAGGGGTGGAACTCCAATGATTGTTCATGCTGTTCATCTTGGAAATGAAATTCTGCGGGTTATGCGACAGTGGGTCTATAAACCTCTTTTTGCCATAGATGAACTTTCTGTGATGATGAACGATTTGATTGAAGCATTGAAAAAACTTGAGGACGGATCGCAGAATGTGGATTTGACGGTTGATCTGGATCGCTGGGATAATTCGTATCATGATCCTGAAGTAAAGAATTCTGTTCAGCGTTTTTATGCCACTATAACCTCACGTAATTCACTGATCGATCTGCTGCGCCGTCATCAGCTGGTTTCCTGGCTTAAAGGCAAGCAGGAGAGAAGAGTGGTGTACAGCTCCGGCGGCAGTGACTGCTCTGACACTGATGCCTGTCAGATTGAGAATTCTCTTGAAGATCTGGATTGCAGATTTCCGGTAACTCAGGATGAGTCCTGCTTCTTCAAGGCAAATGTACTGATTGACAGGATGGCGGATATGCGTCCGGTTCCGGCATACGCGGTACAGCGTCTGTATTACCTTAATGAACAGTTCCCTGAAATGGTCAATGACTGCATCAAAAATAATACACTGGTAGAACATCTCATGGAGGCACAGCGGCAGGGCTGGACACTAGATCCTCTTTACGGTCTTGAAGAGGAGTAAACGATCCATAATAACCTTTAAGGTAATTATGGCTTTTGCTTAGTCTAAGTGATTTCACTGAAAAGTGAATGAACTACGTTATGAGAGAATGAATTTATGCAAATAA
>JAEEGJ010011775.1_pt1 | contig 22019 bp, 17 predicted proteins | sample 8958761 | NCBI WGS metagenome assembly JAEEGJ01 (sample SAMN16246546, study PRJNA631951) | gut metagenome | biome: gut microbiome; feature: rumen; material: RS-attached | host: Bos | place: Iran: Karaj | collected 2018-10 | reverse complement strand
CCATGCTTTCCAGATGATCCGTATGGAACTGGCAGTCTATCATCAGGAAATTCTTGCTCTCCAGGTACTGTGCCAGAGTTATCAAAGCTATCTTAGATCCGTTCACTTTGTCCGAAAACATGCTTTCTCCAAAAAAGCAACGTCCGATCACTACTCCATATAACCCACCTGCGAGCTCACCGTCCGTATAGGCTTCAACACTGGCAGCAAAACCTGCTTTGTGCAGATTTTGGTATGCAGCCTCCATATCATCTGTGATCCAGGTCCCTTCAGCAAACTCGCGTTTGAGTCTGCACCTGTGCATGGTATCCGCAAAATCTCTGTTCATGATAACTTCAACTTGATGCTTTTTCATGAACTTTTTCATAGAGTGTGAAACATGTATTTCACCGGGTCTGATTATAAACCTTTCTTTCGGACACCACCACATGATGGGATCTCCCTTATCATACCACGGGAAAATACCGTTTGTGTATGCAAGCAGGAGTCTGTCTACGGATAGATTACCGCCGATAGCCAGCAGGCCGTCATCCTCAGCCAGCCTGGGTGCCGGAAATACTAATTCATTTTCGTCAAGTTTAAATACCGGCATTGTCCATCCTCCTGTCTGGCTATATATTGCTTTTTCTTTCGTAAAGTTTATCATTATTAAAGGGCTTAGTCAAACTGTATTTTTAATCAATTTTTAAGTGACAAATTCATGTTTTCGTGTTATAATATAATTTACCAAAGAAGTCGGTTAAAGTAATGGGAGAGGAGGCGTTTGTTATGATCTATGGTATAGGTACAACTGGATATGCGGCATATCAGGCGCCGATATCGCCTTATGCTGTGACCAATGAGCAGCAGGCGAAGGACGCGGGACTCAGCTCAGCGGAGATAAACGGACTTAAGAAAACCGGAAAGATAGAGTGCAGTACCTGCGCTACCCGTATGTATCAGGACGGCTCGGATGAGGATGTATCATTCAAGACTGCATCTCATGTTTCTCCTAATGCGGCAGGGGCAGCCGTGCGTTCTCATGAGGGAGAGCATGTATCAAATGCCTACAAAAAAGCTGCGACCAATAACGGAAAGGTGCTGAGCTGCGGAGTAGCTATACATATGTCGGTATGTCCTGAGTGTGGCAGAAGCTATGTATCAGGCGGTACCACCCGTACATCCATAAAGTATAATGAGGATAATCCGTATGGAGCAAACGCAAAGAGTATGGATGCAGCCGCAGGGCTTCCCGGACAGAAAATTGATATCGGGGTTTAAGCGGTATTTGGAGGCATTTTTTAAGAAAAAGGTGAAAACGCTATTGGTTCCTTATGTTGGGATATCATTAGCTGTTTTTTGGTTACAGCCCTTATGGAGTATGCCGTGACTATAAAACGTTCAAATAACAGCGGGATTAACGGCAGTTTTTTGAGGGACTCTCATATATGGATATAAAGCGGATTGGATAGTTGGGTGACGATAAATATATAGTGGACTTTATAGAGGTTTGTTATGAGATATAGATTTGTTTGTTTTTTGATTGTAATTATATTATTCGTTAACTGCACAAATGTATTGGTAGGAGCGGTGAATATCAAAGAAACATATGATATTGAAGGGCATGAAAAGGATTTTTCGTTTTATACCCGAACTGCGGAGCTGATATCAGAATATTGGGAAGACGATTATTTTGATTCAATATCATATACTGAAGATTATGGAGCAAGTATAGTTGACGGAGAGTGGTATGTTTCTATAAAGACCTTTTGCGGAGATACAGGCGTTAACTATGCTCGAAGTGGAAAAAAGGTGGTTTTATCCACTGATGAACTGTCTTGGGAATTTAAGATAGATAAATCATCATCAGTACTTAATGGTGAGAAATACAACTTTAATTATAAGCCGATAAAGAAGAACGGCAGGTACATGATAAGTGCGGATGAGATTAATGGAAATATGTGTTTTGATATCAGGGAAGATGAGTCGGGTATAACGATTACAAGACCTTATCAACTTAGACGTTTGATAGTGGAGACAAATGGTAAAAAGATATATCCCGGTTCATACGGGGCTGTAAAATATGTTAAAAACGGGAATACTTATATTCTTCAATTCGATACCGAAAAAGATACCGAACTGGCATATAAAGATTTGTCTTCAAAGAAAAAGATAGTAAGTGTTGAACCGGACAGGTTTATCTCTATGATAGAACCTGAAAATATTCTTAAAGGAAGAGATCAGGCTATACTCGGAACATATGGGGATGTTTATGATTGGAATGTGACTATGATTGGCTCGGATATCCTGGCTTCAAAGATAGAAGAGGCAGGATTGTCAGAAAAGGTTCTTGTTGCCATAGTTGATACCGGTATAGATTATAATCATAGTTTCTTAATGAATAATGTAGTGTCAAAGGGTTATGATTTATTAAATAACGATTATGATGCATATGATGATAATGGACATGGTACTCATGTGGCAGGTATAGTAAAGAGCGTCGTTTGTGGTGCTAGTGTTGAATTGTTGCCTATCAAGGTGTTATCAGGTCAAGGTAGCGGGACTTCGTTGTCGGTTTCAAATGGTATTATTTATTCTGCAGAATGTGGAGCGGATGTTATAAACCTGAGTCTTGGCGGTGCTTCCTATGGTTCAAGTCATTATGAGGATCAGGCTATCCGGAAAGCGATATCACTTGGAAGTGTTGTTGTGGTAGCTGCCGGAAATGATAATTATGACACTGCTTATGAATGCCCTGCACATAACGACTCTGTCATAGTTGTTTCGGCAATTGACTCGGAATATAACAAGGCTTATTTTTCAAACTATGGAAAGAGTGTGGATGTAGCAGCACCGGGAGTCGATATCACAAGCTCAGTGCCGGGTAATGCGTATGAGTCATGGTCAGGTACATCCATGGCTACACCGCATATAAGCGGCCTTGCGGCATTACTTAGGATTATTAATCCTAATGCGGATAATGCGGAGATAGAAAAGAAACTGAGGGCATGTGCTGTAGATCTTGGCTCATCGGGCTTTGATGTGTATTATGGATATGGTGTTCCGTATGTTGGAGATATTGAAGTGGATGATAATGAAATTGTTACGACTGATCCAACTGTAACGCCGGTACCTACTATGGAGCCTGATACACCGACTACGACCCCGGTACCTACATGGGAACCGGATATCCCGACAGCTACTCCTACTGTGCAGCCGACAACAACACCTATAGAGATACCTACCTGGACTCCGGTATGGCCAACTGATACCCCTTGGTGGCCAACATATGCGCCTACGAGTACTCCGGCTATAACTTCTACACCGAGTCCTACAAGTATTCCTGTAATAACAGTTACTCCTAAACCTACAAGCGTACCGGTGATAACTACTGCACCGACACCGCCGGTAATTACAACACCGCCAATATACACCGGGAATATAAGCTGCAGTATAAGTTCATCTTCAAGTTATGTTAATGGACAGAAAACCGTCATTGTTAACATAGTGACCGGAGATGGAATCGCAAAAGTTGTTTTTAAGGCTTCTGATAGAACAAGTTATGAAATAATAAACGAAGGCTCTGGCATCAATAAGAAGATTAATATCTCAGGAAATGGGATAACCTACGAAATTAAGGCTTATGATTATAATGGTAATTTAGTATCCTCGAGTACGGGGTAAAAACAGTTTTTAATAAGCAACATATGACCAAAAAAAGTTTAAAAATTTCTTGTATATATGACGCTCATATATTAAAATAGTAATGGTGCTTTGCACAAGTGTTATTTTAATGTATGGGGGTCTTTTTTATGAATGAAATGCCAAGCATTACGAAGGTAAAAGGGGAGTTGTGCTGGGAACACACTTTTGAGAGATTTAGTGCGGTATGCTATGTACCGGAGAACGATAAGGATGATGAGCTCTTAAACTATGGATTTGTAGCGCCTTATCTCCTGGTATTTGCACCGAAGAAGTTTAGTTTTGATGAGGCTGCTGCTTTTGCTAAGGAGAAGGGGTTCGAAGCATTAGCAAAGGATTTTGCAACAAGCGTTGTTTTTATATATCCTACATCTGCAAACGGGTGGCAGGATGCGGATCCTAAGATTTTTGATGAGATCTTGGAGGAATCAAGGATAAATCAGTATTATAAAGATGGCGTGGCCATCTGCAAAAACCGTTTCACAGGCGGTATAGACGGATATTTTATCAGAGGTGCTCTGTTTAGGACAAATCTGTATGGATATGGCGAGTCGGCTGACTTTATAGCAAAGAACTACTTAAAGCACTTTAAGGGACAGGGCTTGTGGTTTAAGGATGCGGACAGCGCTGCGGTAACCTGTATCTTAGAGAAGCTTTCTGTTATACCGGATGTTGAGGCTGATGATATCCCTGTGATCTCTGTGGGAAACAGCGATGAGATAAATGCTGTACTTAAGGAAAAAGCAAAGTATGTACTGATAAAGGATGAGGCTGATGTAAGAGCTGACTTCTATGCTTTCTCAAGAAAGTTCAGGCGTATGCTGGGACAGCTTGAGCTTGATCCTAATCTGGAGGCTGAGGGTATGGTTATCGAGCCCGGCAGCGAGACCTTGAAGACAGGACCCGACAATATGGGTGATGACAAAGGTACTGAGGAACACAGAGTAGGATATTTCGCATTCTATAACAAGGGCGTATTTGATAACGGTCCTGTGCCGCTGCTTCTGGCTTTCCATGGCGGTGGAGATAACGCTTTTTATATCTCTTATATCTCGGGCTGGGCAAACATAACTCACAGGCATAACTTCCTGCTCGTAGCTATAGAGCATCATCTGAACAGTACCGCTACCGAGATGACTGACCTTATAGAGAGACTTAAGAAAAAATACAATATAGATACAACCCGTATTTACTGCAGCGGTTTCTCAATGGGCGGCTGCAAGAGCTGGGATTTCATAGCAGAACATCCCTCATATCTGGCTGCGGCAGCACCTATGGATGCTACATTTGAGATGGGACGCAATGTATTCGGTCAGGATTCACCTTATCCGTTTAATACCGATGTACCCGTTCCCTGTTTCTATGCGGGCGGTGAGATTACACCCCTGCCTGAGTTACCTTTCCAGGCTCAGAAGTGTCTTGACAGGATAAAGTATATCTTAGAGCTCAACGGTGCTTTTGCATCCTGCGAAAATCCTGAGACTACGGCAGCAGAGAACGTGGCTCAGCTGATAAAGGCCGGTACACCTTCAAAGCTTGCAACGGGTATAAGCAGAAAGTATGATGTAAAGCTCGCAGACAAGGATAACTGGGAAAATAAGATCTGGGGTGTTAACGGTGATGAGACCGTAAAGACATTTGATGAGAGCAGACAGGCTACACTTACCATAGAGCTCTTTAAAAATGGTGAAGGTAAGTGCTATAACGCACTAGGCAGTATCTCAGGCCAGGGCCATGAGTGCAGGGAGCATACCTGTGAAAATGCATGGAGATTTATGAGTAACTTCAGACGTCTGCCTGACGGAAGCATCGAAGGCGGAGATTTTGAAACTATTAAAAATTCATTTACAAAATGATGTGGAGGATATAAAAATGGACGCAGCAAAATGTATTGAAAGCGGAAAAAGTGTGTTAGGTATTGAATTTGGTTCAACCAGAATAAAGGCAGTGCTCATTGATGAGAACCACAAGCCGATAGCTGAGGGCGGACATGAGTGGGAGAACAGATTTGAGAATGGAGTTTGGACTTACTCACTTGATGATATCTGGACAGGCCTTAAGGACTGCTATGCGAGTCTGAAGAAGGATGTTAAGGAAAAGTACGGTATCGGCATCAAGAGATTTGCCGGCATCGGTTTCTCTGCAATGATGCACGGATATATGGTATTTGACAAGGATGGAAATCTTATGGTTCCTTTCAGGACCTGGAGAAATACCATCACCGGCGAGGCAGCAGAAAAGCTTACCAAGGAACTTAATTTCAATATACCCCAGAGATGGAGCATCGCTCATCTTTATCAGGCTATACTTAATAACGAAGAGCATATTGGAAAGATTGATTTCTTAAGCACTCTGGCCGTTTACATCCACTATATGCTGACAGGCAAGCGTGTGGCAGGCGTAGGTGAGGCTTCCGGTATGTTCCCTATCGATACCGCTAAATGTGATTACAACCAGAGCATGGTTGATAAGTTTGATGCACTTATAGCCGGCAAGGGATTTTCATGGAAGTTGCGCGATATCTTACCTCAGGTACTTTCTGCAGGTGAGGCAGCAGGTACTCTTACCGCTGAAGGAGCTAAGCTCTTGGATGAGAGTGGCGAACTGGAAGCAGGCATTCCACTTTGTCCTCCTGAGGGCGATGCAGGTACAGGTATGGTAGCAACTAACAGTGTTGCACAGCGTACCGGTAATGTATCGGCAGGTACTTCTATTTTTGCTATGGTAGTTTTGGAGAAGGACCTCTCAAAGGTTTACCCGATAATTGATATCGTAACCACTCCTGACGGCAGTGCTGTAGGTATGGTCCATTGTAATAACTGTACATCCGACATCAATGCATGGGTGAACTTACTCGCTGAGGCTATAGAGGCAAACGGCGGCACAGTGGATAAGGGTAAGCTGTATGTTACTCTCTTTAATAAGGCTCTTGAGGGCGATCCTGACTGTGGCGGACTTATCTCATACAATTATCTGTCGGGTGAGGGCGTAACAGGTCTTGATGCAGGCCGTCCTATGTTTGTAAGGACTCCTGATGCAAAGTTTAATCTTGCAAACTTTATGAGAACACATATCTATTCAGCATTTGCAACCCTTAAGACCGGCTGCGATGTTATGATAAAGGATGAGGGTGTAAAGGTTGACACTCTTTACGGCCATGGCGGTATTTTCAAGACAAAGGGCGTAGCTCAGGGAATACTTGCTGCAGCACTTAATTCTTCGGTTTCTGTTATGGAGACCGCAGGCGAAGGCGGTGCATGGGGTATGGCTATCCTTGCAGCATACATGGTAAACAAGAGTGCTAATGAGTCACTTCAGGATTACTTAAATGCTAAGGTATTTGCAGGTCAGAAGGGCGAGACCATTGCTCCCGATGCTAAGCTTGTTGCCGGCTTTGATAAGTTTGAAGAAGTATATCTTAAAGGTCTTGCTGCAGAGAAGGCTGCTGTTGAGAATATTTAAGAAAAAACTTTATAAGGGAGTACAAGATGGAGAGAAGAGACAAAATAAATTACTACCTGGATTTAGCAGAGGTAGTTTCTAAGCGTGGTACATGCCTTAGAAAAGCTTACGGAGCAGTTATTGTTAAGAATGATGAAGTAATATCTACCGGATATGTAGGTGCACCCCGTGGCAGGAAAAACTGTTCGGATCTCGGACGTTGTATCCGTGAAGAGCTGAATATTCCCAGAGGTGAGCGTTACGAGCTTTGCCGCAGTGTACATGCTGAGGCAAATGCCATTATCAGTGCTTCACGTCAGGATATGATAGGTGCATCCATGTTCCTTTGCGGTAAGGATGTTAAAACCGGTGAGTATGTGGCAAATTCCAACAGCTGTTCTATGTGCAAGCGCCAGATCATAAATTCCGGTATAGAAAAGGTATACATCCGTGATACTATCGATGAGTACCGTGAGATAAAGGTACAGGACTGGATAGAGGATGACGAATCCTTAGCCGGTAAGTTTGGGTATTAATTGAATGAAGTAATAAATCAGAAATTAATATTATATCATGAAATAAAAAGTGGCAGGATACCAAAGTCCTGCCATCTTTATGTTTTATTGGTGCTAATGTTTGTTATTTCTTATTTAGATTATAACCTAGTACGGCTCCTGTGATACCGCCGAGGATGTGAGTGAACTGGGATACGTTGTCGTCTACGAATATACCCTGGTATATCTGCTGTCCGATATAAAGTATCGCTACCAGTATAAAGGTAAGAGGTATCTCTCGCTCTTTAAAGCTTGTAAATGATGCTAAGAGTATAAATGCAAATACTACACCGCTGGCACCCATGAGAGCCTGATTCGGGAACAGGATAAAGCTGGCCACACCTGTGATAAGTGCAGTAACTGCGATAACTGCAGTAAGTATTTTCCCACCGTAACGTTCTTCCAGCATAGGTCCCAGTATCAGGAGCATCATCAGGTTGCCGGTCAGATGTGAAATATCCAGATGCCCGAAAACATGTCCGAAGAATCTGAGGTATGTAAACGGGCTTGCCATGGAAGCACCAGAACGGTATACCGAGAACAGTAATGCCGTGGAGTTTCTTGCGGTTACTTTATCCAGTACTAACGCCAGTACACAGATAGCAGAAAACGTCAGTACTACAGGTGAATTGATCACAATTTTAAAATTCGGCTTAGTGCCGGATGTTGATTTCTTGTATGCCATTTTGTTGCCTTTCGTGGATTATATGATCATCCTGGCCTTTTCGGGGAAGCAGGAGAAGGTTACATGACTGCTTTCGCCGGCTATCTCGCCGTCGGTGTGGATGGTCATAGGTCTGTCGGTCTGTATTTCTATAGTTTTTGCGGTTATTTGTTCTATGTTCTTATGTTTTACATGATTTCCCTTTATTACCGATGGCATAAGCCTCAGGTGAGTAAATCGTGAAATATCATGTACTATGCATACCGTTATCTTGCCGTCAAACGGATTAGCGGCGGGACCCATCGGCATACCTCCGCCCTCATACCTGGTATTCATGTTAGCTGCAAATATGAGTCTGTCCGTGCGGATCTTGCGCTTACCGTCTATAGTGATAACTGCTTTTGTGGGCTTGTTTGTAAAAATAAGTGAGAGTCCGATCAAATAGTATACAAGCTTCCCGAGACCAATGTTGTTTAGCAGCTTCTTTAATTTGGAGTGAAGAGCTTTTTTACAGATATCGGCATCGTAGCCCATACCTGAGCTGACTCCGAATTTCCTGACGATGCTGCCATCCTCTGAGATTACCAGACCGTGATCCACACGGATGAAGCGCCTCGGATGTATGGTGTTCTCTATGACCTGTAAGGGCTCCTGTGGGATACCGAGTCCGCGTGCCAGGTCATTGCTCGAACCCATGGGGATATATCCGAGGATAAAGTTATCATATCCTGTGAGTCCGTTTATGGCCTCGTTTGCTGTGCCGTCACCACCGGCGATGACAATACGCTTCATCTCGGGGTGCTCTTCGCATATACTGCGGGCAAACTTCTCGGCGTCATTCTTTTTTTCGGTAAAATATACCTTATAATCTATATCAGAACTTTTAAGTCTCTTTTCCAGGTCGGCCCAGAGGGTTTTTGCTTTGCCTGTCTGTGAGCCGGGATTTACTATAAAATAATACATTACATTTTCCTCATGCAAAAAAATAATATACATCATTAATATACCATAAACAGAGGTTTATGTCCATATAAAAATGCGGACCGTACCGATACTTTTATTGTACCGGCCGTCCGCATTTTATAATCAATGTGTGAATAAAAATTTACGCCTTTTTGCGAGAGTACGCAAATCTTATTTGTGATATATTTTTATGTACCTTTAATGAGAGTATTGATCTTATGCATATAACATAGACGATATCTCTTTTTATTTTGACTGTTTTACTCTGTTAATATTTTAATAGACTGCTTTGTTGTGTTGTATTCTGATAAAAACTCTATCTACCCATATATCGCCTCCTTTAAGAAATCGACAGTGTCATTGCCCGGGTAGACCGGGTCAGGTTCAAAGGGAAAGCAGCAGACGGTCATGCCATATCTGTCCTTTTCCCTCATATGTTTGATGTTACCTAAGTTTACGAAAAGTCTCCAGCTTGAGAGAGCGCCGTATATCGACGGAAAAGACTCCAGTTTATCATATTCTCCCATACGCCAGACGGCATCGTTTCCTACGATTATTTTTATGTCACAGAGTAGAAGACGGGACAATCCTGATTTAAAATCACATCCGAGGTCAAATACCATACAGTCGGATCCTAAATCGGCCAGTCCGTTAGTGTCAATACTAACGAAAGGAATGTAGGTTACCCTGTGAAAAGTGAATGGACCGTTGTCCTTGGCACCCAGAGAATAAGCAAGACAAATAATATCATTATGACGGTTCTGCTCTATAAGAGAGACTCTTTTTTTCTCGGTTTCACTCAGATAGTTGCTTATGGCAATAGCTATGTGTGTCGTGCCGCACCTTGGAGCCAGGCCCAGCACACCTATGCGTTTGCCGTTGAAATAGTTATTTGGGGGATTGGTTTTAGATTTGAATATCATTTGATTACTCCGGTTTTTATAGCGAGTTCCTGAAAGACTGAGCTGATATCCGGGTTGTTAAGAAATTCATCGGGATCCCTGATATAAGGGACAGCCATAAAGATTTCCGATGCCAGTGAATCTGTTGTTTCTTTGAGTAAAGCATCGGTCAGGTTTACAAGAAACAGCCGATGGATACATTTCTTCGACAATGCCCTCGTTCTTTTTATCTCGTCCGTTTCCCATATCCTGTTCCCGACAAGAATGCAGACTGCATCTGCCTCGTAGAATTCTTTTGGCATATATTCGGTCAGAGTTCCGTAATCTTTTATGATATCGGACCCGGCAATATCACGGTTTTCACAGAATTTCCTGCTCAAAACCTCAAGCCCGGCCAATGCTCGAAGCTCGTTTATATGTGGTGATATGGAATACCAGGCTTCCGACTCGTTCATTTCGGCATAGGCACATTTTCGCCCCAGGTTTTTCAGGTATGCAGAAAAAAGCAGGGCGATATATGTTGTGCCAAGATTTGGTGCCGCTCCCGCAAATGCTATTTCCAGTGGTTTTTCTGAAAAGCTGCTTGTTTCATTATTGATTTCTTTGATTTTTTCCATAAGTGCCTTGACGCTGCCAAAGCGAGTCCAGACAGTTTTACCGGTGCATTTCTTTACCAGGGCCTGTAGCTGGGCTTCTTTTTTACGGGTGACGTTGCCGTGAGCGAGCATGAACTTTAAAAGCATGCCAAGAGCATAAATATCTGCTTTTTTAGACAGCTTTTCTCCTCTTATCTGCTCGGGAGCAGCATACGAACGCGTGCCAAACACAACATCCGTATCGTCATCCTCGGCTTTAGCACTTCCAAAATCCACAAGAAAACAGTTATCTCCTGAGATTAAGACATTCTCGGGCTTGATATCAAGGTATAACAAACCATTTCCGGGAAGTGCATGAAGGTACTCGATGATTGAACTGATCAGGAAAATGAAATGAATTATTTCTTTCTCTGATAAAAGTCTTTTATTGCAAAGACTTTTTAAAGACTCACCCGGGATATACTCCTCGATGATATAAGTGTACTCATCGTCCTCCTCAAGATCGTAGATCCTGGGGATATGCGGGTTGTTGAGATTTTTTAACAGATGGGCTTCCTTTACCAGACGATCGTGAAAAGTCGATGTCTTTCGGATCCCTTTGATGATACGCCTCACATGAAGGGTTTTGTGTGATGCCAGCCATACCGTGCTGTCCTTATGGCGGCTTAAAAGTGAAACGATCGTGTATTTTACTGCGTCGGCCGTTACTCCTCCTCTCCGCAGCTTTTGTTAAAAACCAGTATCAATATACCATGTTTTTAGGGGAAACGCAAGTTATTTTTTCCTTGACTAAATTCTTAAGGGTGATATAATAATTCTTTAGTATTATTTTAGGAGGAAGGGCTAATGTCTGAAAAGAAACTGATGCTGGGAAACGAGGCTATTGCACGCGGTGCTTATGAAGCAGGCGTAAAGGTTTCGGCTGCATATCCGGGTACTCCCAGTACCGAAATAAGTGAGAATATCGTTAAGTATGACGAGATTTATTGCGAGTGGTCACCCAATGAAAAGGTAGCTATGGAAGTGGCTATCGGTGCATCGATGGCAGGTGTGAGATCGCTCGTTTCCATGAAGCATGTTGGTGTAAACGTTGCTGCCGACCCGCTCTATACAGTGAGCTATATCGGTGTATCCGGCGGACTTGTACTTGTAGCTGCCGATGATCCCGGTATGTACAGTTCTCAAAACGAGCAGGATTCACGTGCTGTAGCCCGTGCCGCACATATACCGGTTATCGAGCCTTCTGACAGCGCTGAAGCCAAGGAGTTTATCAAGTATGCTTATGATCTTAGCGAAAAGTATGATACTCCCGTAATGTTCAGGACTACTACCCGTATCGCTCATTCTCAGGGACTGGTAGAGCTTGAGGACAGATGTGAGCCCATCGATATAGAGTACACAAAGAATGTGGCTAAGAACGTTATGATGCCCGGCAATGCTATCAAGCGTCACCCTGTTGTAGAGGCACGTGAAAAGCAGATGGCTATAGACGGTGCTGATTTCCCGATAAATAAGCTTGAAATGAATGATACCAAGATCGGTGTTATTACTTCGGGTATCCCTTACCAGTACGTAAAGGAAGCGTTACCCAATGCATCGGTACTTAAGCTTGGCTGTGTAAATCCTCTGCCCAAGCAGATGATCATTGATTTCTCAAAGAAGGTCGATAAGCTTTATATAGTAGAAGAGCTTGATCCTATCATCGAGGAGCAGGTTAAGTCCTGGGGCATAGAGTGTACCGGTAAGGAAATACTTACCATACAGGGTGAGTACAGCACAAATATGCTGAAAAAAGCAATCCTCGGGCAGGAGCTTCAGATAGAAGTAAAGGCTGATGTGCCCGTAAGACCTCCTATCCTTTGTCCCGGATGTCCTCACAGAAGTACATTCTTTACTTTGAATAAATTAAAGATACATGCAGCAGGCGATATCGGATGCTACACTTTAGGTGCAGTTGCTCCTCTTAGCGTAGTTGAGACCACTGTTTGTATGGGTTCTTCCATTTCAACTCTCCATGGTATGGAGAAGGCCAAGGGCAAGGATTATATCAAGGACTGGGTAGCAGTTATCGGTGATTCGACATTTATGCATACCGGTGTTAATTCACTGATGAATATGTTCTATAACCAGGGTACCGGTACAGTACTTATCCTTGACAACTCTACCACAGGTATGACCGGACATCAGGACCATGCAGCCACAGGAAAGACCCTGAAGGGCGAGATAGTACCTGCTATCGATCTTTACAAGCTCTGTCATGACGGCATCGGTATCGAGAATACCAGGATTGTTAATGCGTTTGATACCAAGGAGCTTGAGAAGGCTATCAAGGAAGAAGTTGCAAAGGATGCAGTTTCGGTTATCATCGTTCAGGCTCCTTGTGCATTGCTCAAATCTAATAAGCCCAAGCCTGCATTCCACATTGATACAGATAAATGTAAGCGCTGCTATATGTGTATGAAGCCTGCATGTCCCGCTATTACCAAGGCTGATGACGGTACTGTTTCAATCAATGCTACTATGTGTAACGGATGCGGTCTGTGTGAAGGCCAGTGTAAGTTTGGAGCGATCATTAGATAAGGAGAGGACAAAATGGAAACAAAGAATATAATGATAGTCGGTGTAGGCGGACAGGGCACACTGCTTACCAGCCGTATACTTGGCGGTATTACCATAAAGGCAGGATATGATGTAAAGCTCAGCGAGGTTCATGGTATGGCACAGCGTGGCGGAAGCGTTGTTACTTTCGTACGTTACGGAGAGAAGGTCAATGAGCCCATAGTTGAGGAAGGACAGGCAGATGTCCTCATTGCGTTTGAAAGACTTGAGGCTTTAAGATATGCTCATTTCTTAAAGAAAGACGGCGTACTCGTTGTAAATGACCAGAGGATCGATCCCATGCCTGTTGTTATAGGTGCTGCAAAGTATCCCGAGGGCATAATCGAGGGACTCGAAAAGAAGTATAAGGTGCTTAAGGTAGATGCTATGGCAGAGGCACTTAAGCTTGGAAATGCCAGAACCTTTAATATCATAGTACTTGGCATGGCTGCAAAGCATATGGATTTCAAGAAAGAGGACTGGCTTGAGGTTATCGAAAATACAGTACCGGCCAAGACTATTGATATAAACAAGCAGGCGTTCGAGGTTGGATACGCAATGTAAATCAATCACAGGGACGGTTCTGCGGTTGATTTTAGAAAAACAGATATATGTTATATAACGTTATAATATCTTAAATAAATAGTTTGACATTACTATTAATATATTATAGAATTTTTTTAATAACTCCGCCTCCATATACACGGAGACGGAGTTTAAATTATTTAAAGAGAGGACAACCCCATGATCTGGAATGAATCAAAGGAATGCATGAGCCGTGACGAGATGGAGCATCTCCAGAGCACGAGACTCGTAAAGCAGGTTAATTATGTTTATCACAACGTAGAGTATTACCGCAAAAAAATGCAGGCAGCAGGTTTGGAGCCCGGAGATATCAAGGGCATTGAGGATATCACCAAGCTGCCCTTTACCACGAAGGACGATTTAAGAAACACATATCCCTGCGGACTTTTTGCAGTTCCGAGATCCGAGGTTGTACGTATACATGCTTCATCAGGTACCACGGGAAAGGCTACCGTAGTCGGTTACACCAGACGCGATATCGAAATCTGGTCTGAGTGCGTATCCCGAGTACTTGCCATGGCAGACATCGGAAAGAATGATACCGTACAGGTTTCCTACGGATACGGACTTTTCACCGGCGGTCTTGGTGCACACTACGGTGTTGAAAATGTAGGAGCTACCGTTGTACCCCTTTCTACCGGTAATACAAAGAAGCAGCTTACCATGATGAAGGATCTGGGTGTTACAGCCATCATGTGTACTCCTTCATACCTTATGTATCTGACAGAATCCATTGAAGAGCAGGGTATCTTAGATGAGCTGCAGCTTAAATCAGCAGTCTGCGGTGCAGAGCCCTGGACTGAGGAAATGAGAAATCAGATTGAGTCAAGGCTTCATATAAAGGCACATGATATTTACGGACTCAGCGAGATTATGGGACCCGGTGTCGCAGGTGACTGTGTATACCACAAGGGACTCCATATCAATGAGGATCATTTCCTGCCTGAGATCATTTCTGCCGATACTCTTACTCCTATCGGAGACGGTGAGATCGGAGAACTGGTATTTACTACGCTTACTAAGGAAGCACTTCCTCTTATCAGATACAGGACAAAGGATCTGACCAGTATCAGCCACGGCAAGTGTGAGTGCGGCCGTACAACCGCCAGACTTTCCAGATTTGTCGGACGTTCGGATGACATGCTTATCATCCGCGGCGTAAATGTATTCCCTTCACAGGTTGAAGCAGCTCTGTTAGAGATGGGTGAGACCAGTCCCAACTACCTTATGATAGTTGACCGTGTAAACAATCTTGATACCCTGGAGGTACTGGTTGAGGTTGATGAAAAGTTCTTCTCGGATGAGATCAAGGAACTTGAGAACCTCACTAAGAAGATAACCCATGTTCTCCAGCAGGCACTCCTTATCCAGCCCAAGGTTAAGCTTGTAGAGCCCAAGACACTGGAGAGAAGCGAAGGCAAGGCTAAGCGCGTTATCGATAATCGTAAACTGTGATTCACACAGATTGTTTGAATTATAAATGTATCGGAGGTAACAACATGATATTAAAACAGTTATCAGTATTTGTTGAAAATAAAGAAGGCAGAATGAAGGATATCACTCAGGTGCTTAAGGACAGCAATATCAATATCCAGACTCTTTCGCTGGCAGATACAACCGAGTATGGTATGCTCAGACTCATAGTATCGGATCCTGAACAGGCTAAGGCTAAGCTCCGTGAGGCTGGTTTCCCGGTAAGCATTACAGATGTACTTGCTGTTAAAGCAAGAGACCAGATCGGTTTCCTTCATGATATGCTCTGCAAGCTGGATGCCAATATCACAAGCATTGAATATATGTATACACTTCCTACAGAGGATGGCCCTGTTGTGATCCTTAAGGTAGCTAATCCTGTTGAAGTTGAAAAGGTTTTGGAAAATATATAATTGAGTTAATAAATTGATATTAAGTTTTTGACAAAATCTGCCGAAAAGTATTATGCATGGATGCAATAACTTTTCGGCGGATTTTTTTACATGGAGGTTCCGGATAACCCGGGAGTATATTCTTTTATTCGGAAATGGTCCGTCGTCGAAACGGAGAATCACATGCGTATAAATGAAATGATAAATAATATAAATAACGGAGCGGGCACAGGGATAAATACTGATTTATCCTCAGTTAACAGTGCCGGCTCTTTTAAGGATAAAACGACGGCACTTTTTGACGATAAAATGAGTGCGGTCGGTTTTTTTAAGGCTTCTGAGACCAAAAATGTAAAGGGAAGCTTTAATTACACCCTTGATGAGGCCAAAGGACTGGCGGATAAGGACGGAGCCTTTGGAGATAAGCTCTTAAACAGTTTAAACGGTGATCATAATAATGATAAAGAACTTGTAAAAAACCTTACCGGGGATGATTATGATGATTTAAGTGACGAAGGTATGTCACTTGAAAAGTTTAGCAAGGAACGCCTTGAAAGAGCCATAGAGAGAATCAAGGAAAACAGAGAATTCAGGGATGTGCAGCTTTCTGAGGGTGTGGAGAAAAGGCAGGATTACAGGGAATCGGTTGAAAAAATGGCGGTTTCAAATCTGGCTGAAAACGGTTCTGAGAAACTGATAGCCAAACTGCTGGCGGAGGCTGATATCCCGGTGACTGAAGAAAATATTGAGGAAGTAAAGCAGGCAGCAGATATTGCTGTTAATGCAGGAAAACTTAATGATTCCTCGGAAAGCTACCTTATAAAGAACGGCCTTGCACCGACTATCGGAAATATATATAAAGCATCTCACAGCGGAGAAATGAGGACTGTTAAGCTGGATGATGCATCATGGGAAGGATTAAAGACAGGGGCGCTGGATATTATAAGTGAAGCAGGAATAGATACCGAAAAAGGTCTGGAGTCTGCCAGATGGCTTGTAGAGCATGATATACCCGTAACTGCTGAGAATATTTCCTACAAGGCAGAGCTTGATGAATACAATGCCAAACAAAACATTGATCCTGCAAGGAATGAAATATACAGTGCGGCTGTAAAGTCAATGCAGGCCGGAGGCAGTGCGCGGGACGGTATGCTTATAGTAAGATTTGATGAAGCAATGGCCAGCATGGACAAAGAAATGGCTGACCTTATAGGAAAACTCCCGACGGTAGGGAATGCGGCCATCCATCAGGCTATCATGGACGGAGCTACTGAGGAAAGCGTTACCTTGCCTCAGCTGTTAAGTGCAGAGGAAAAAGTTGAGGCGACCAATCAAGCTCTTGCCGGTATTACATCAAAGATGTCGGAGGAAGAAGTAACTGTCAGGATCAGGCTTGAAGAAGTCAGGATAAGCCTTAATCTGGAGGCCGGAAGACGGCTCATGGCCAACGGCATCGATATTCTTTCCGACGGACTCATGAGAGTATCAGAAGGCTTAAGAGAGCTGCAAAAAGAATTATTTGAAAATATTTACAAAGAAATAGGTGCTGATCTTAAAACAGGTCTTATTAATGCCGGCGAAGGAACGGCTGAAAGCCTGATGGGTATTTCCGAGGCAGCAGAGCTTGCGCTTGAGACAAAGCTGGGTCTTGAGAATATTTCCAACTCGCCGCTTGATTTTTATAAAGCAACCTTTGAAGTGAGACATACCGTAACTCTGGCAGAGTTATCGGCTGACGGAGAGCTGCTTATCAGGGAATCGGTAAGCGGTACATCGGGATCTGTCAGTGTAAATCCTTCTTCGATGCAGATGGCACTTGCTTCTTATGAAGGTTCTTCAACAGAAGTAAGAAGGGACTTGGGAGATTCTATAAAGAAAGCGTTTGCAGGATCGGTTGACAGCCTGCTTTCGTCCAACGGCCTGGAACTTACCGAGGGTAACCGCAGGGCAGTAAGGATACTTGGATACAACAGCATGGAGATCACGGCTGAAAATATAGAAGAGATCAAGTTCTACGATGCCAAGGTTACAGGCCTCATAGAAAGGATGACGGGACCTGTGGTGATGACCATGATCAGGGACGGGATAAATCCTCTCGAGTGTACTGTTGATGAGCTTGATGCGAAAGTGTCTTCCATAATAAATGAACAGGGTAATACCTTGGAGCAGAAATACAGCGAATTCCTGGTCAGGATGGAAGAAACAAATTCCATTACTGAAAATGAGAGAAATGCATATATTGGGATATACAGATTACTGTATAATGTAGAAAAGGATGATGGCGCGGCTATAGGAAGCCTGCTTAATTCAGGCAGGGAGCTTACATTCGGAAACCTGATGACCGAAAGCAGGACAAGGGTTACGGCAGTTGATCTGTCTGCAGATGACACCACAGGGATTAAAACATCATCATACACAAATTCGGTTACCGATCAGATTAATACTGCTTTTAATTATCAGAGAAGTCTGGTAAGGGATTCGCTGGGAGTGACTGATCCCGGTCTGTGGGATAAAGCTCTTTCGGGAAAGAATTATCCCGAGGTTACGATAGAAGAGCTGCATGACGGCTTGTTTCCCGAAAATACCGCAGGTAACGGTTCGGAAGATTTGACGGTTAATAATGTAGGTGTCTCGGACTTAAGAGCACAGGATATAGTTAAAACAATGACAGCAAATACACCTGCATCCGCATTCCTTAACAGCTTTGGTATAAAGGACAGCTTTGAAAACAGAAAAGTGGTCGAAGATGTGTTAAGTGGCAGCTTTGATGAGGATTCTGCAATTTCCGTTACCGCTGAAGAACTAAATGATGCACTTGAAAGCGGATCAAAGTTTGATGAGCTTTTAGGTATAAAGACAAGGATGGCCAATGCACTTACAGGACAGGCCTTTAGGACTGCAATAACCGCTCAGGCAGCAGCCGAGCTTAACGGCAGGGTCGAGAGGATTGGAATGTTAAAGGCTTTGGCGGGCAAAGGTCATTACAGACTTAATGTAAGCGATGGCGAGGAGTCAAAGACGGTAAACCTTACTATAATAAGAAATGAAGGCAATGCCGGTACGGTATCTGTTGAGATACAGAAGCAGGATTACAATATGCAGGCAGACCTGAACCTGGTTATGATGGATCAGAGATATAACGGACCTGCCATAACCAAAGGAAATGTGTATTTTACGGATAACAGCGTGTCTGATAATGCCGGGCAGACAGGGTCTAAGGATGCATATATAGAAAAAATCAGGACAGCACTTGAAAATTCCGGGATTAATGCCGATAATATTAATATAGTGGGCGAAAACAGAAACAACGAATCCTATGTTTCGTATCTGGCACAACAGCGAAAAGCAAGTTCGGACAGAGAAGAAAATACAAATAATAAAGATACTATATTCAAAGTGGCTAAGGCTGTTTTATCAGCTTTTTAAGGGGAGGTTTACATGAGAATAAATCATAATATCTCAGCATTACAGACAAATGCACATATGAGAAAGACAGGAAATGCGTTGGATAAGGCGATGGAGAAGCTGGCTTCAGGCTATAAGATCAATCGTGCATCGGATGATGCGGCAGGCATGGCTATATCCAGAAAGATGAAAACTCAGATAGCAGGCCTGGAGCGTGCTTCCATGAACGGGTCGGATGGCATTTCTGTTATACAGACCGCTGAAGGAGCACTGAACGAGGTAACTTCCATTCTTCAGCGTTGCCGCGAACTTTCGGTACAGGCTGCAAATGATGTTAATACCGTGGATGACAGGGCAGCTATCCAGCAGGAGATTAACGAGCTTATGAAGGAAGTTCAGCGTATTTCCGAGACTACCGAGTTTAATACAAAGACGCTTCTGGATGGAAATCTGGATAATAATTCTTATACCAATAATTCTAAAGTAGAGCTGATATATTCTTCGGATACTGTTGCGGCTGCAGAATACACCATGAAGGTCACAAAGGATCCCAGACAGGCTGTAGTAAACTGTGGAAATGTTACAGCAGGATCGGTAGGGACCATAGATGAAGCAAAAGCAGGCTCGGTCAATATCAACGGTATGTCCATAGAGATAGGCGTGGGAGATACTTTAGATACCATATTCCCTAAGCTTCGTGATGAGTGCGATATGTTGGGCATAGATGTTTTTTTTGGAACGGGCCCTGCTGTAGGAGGACCTGAGGAGAGTGCAGGATACACAAAGACCGATATAGGTACAGGCAGTCTGGTATTTATGTCCAGGGGCTATGGTTCAACACAGAAGATAGATATCCAGTGTGATAATGCGGCTCTGGCGGCTTCACTGGGACTGTCAACCGATACAGTAACCGCTAAGGGTGTTGATGCTGAAGCGGAGCTGGTATATGCAGATCCTACCGATCCTACTAATACTTGCCAGTTTAAAAAGACGGCAACAACTTCGGGCGACGGAAACATAGTAACCGTTAAGGACAGCAACGGATTTGAGATGAGATTCCGTGTAGAACCGGGTACTGCCAATACCGTATTTACCGATGCTAAAGGTGATAAATCCGCAGATGCATCGTCTGCCGGTGGAACTACTGCAGAGGTTAATTCTACACTGCTCAGTGCAGGCACCATGTTCCTGCAGGTTGGCGCTAATGAGAACCAGACCATGGAGGTTAAGATCCCCAGGATCGATCCCGAGACTCTCGGTATACAGGATGCCAATGTTATGACTCACGAAAGTGCGGATCGTGCAATCTCACTGTTTGACAATGCGGTGAACTTTGTATCTTCAATACGTGCAAAGCTTGGTGCTTACCAGAACAGACTGGAGCATACTATAGAAAACCTTGATACTGCAAGCCTTAACATGACTGAGGCTATGTCAAGAATAGAGGATGCGGATATGGCTGAGGAGATGACAAACTTCACCCAGCAGAATGTACTCCAGCAGGCAGGTACAGCTATGCTGGCACAGGCTAATGAGAGACCGCAGACTATATTGAGCTTACTTAACGGTTAATGGAGAATAAATGATGGATAAAGAAAAGCAAAAGGATTTCGCTAGGCGAGTAAGTCAGGCGAATAAGACACAGCTCGTAGCTATAACATATGATATTATCCTTGAGAACATCAAATGTGCCAAAGAGGCTGATAGTGTTGACGGTTTCCGCGCAGAACTCAAGTCCGCACAGAAATTCCTGGGTGAACTTATGAGATCGCTTGATTTTAAATATCCTATTTCCGTTAATCTGCTGAGGATATATGAATATGTTAAGGTAATACTTGTATCAAGTGAGATTTCCGGCGAAAACAGGGGCCTGGACAGTGCTGAAAGTGTATTGGCCAAGCTGGGTTCTGCTTTCCATGAGATTTCATCCAAGGATAACTCCGGAGCCGTTATGGAGAATGCACAGCAGATCGTGGCAGGGCTTACCTATGGGAAAGGAACACTGAATGAGGCTGATATGACAGCCGGCGCAAACCGTGGATTTTTAGCATAATATGACTTGATCCCGAAGGGATCGAGTCAGTCGGTCCGAGCGACGCATGGCGCGGTATAATCAAAAGAAACCCGGAGTGAAACGGAGGGTTTCTAACATAAGACTTGATCCCAAAGGGATCGAGTCAGTCGGTAGAGGCAGGTTCATTATGGACATACATATAGGAGATAAACTGAAAATGAAGAAGCCCCATCCCTGCGGAAGCCAGGAATGGGAAGTCCTGAGGGTTGGCATTGATTTCAGGCTCAAGTGTTGCGGATGCGGACATCTGATCATGATCCCTAGAAAGCAGGCCGAGAAGAATGTGAAGCTGATAATCCCTAAGGAAGAGCCCGGAGAGGGCTGACGGAAAACATACATATAAAAAAGTAAAAAAAGAACTTGACAACGCTTGCGATACGTGGTAAATTATTTAGGCTGGTGTCACAGTTCTTTTTTTGATGCTGGTAAATCATTAGCCGCAGGCAAATACCACGTTGTCTGTGAGATTATATTATGGAGGTGGAAGTTGTGCGAGTAAAAATTACATTGGCATGTACAGAATGCAAGCAGCGTAATTACAACATGACGAAAGAAAAGAAGAATCATCCTGACAGGATGGAGACAAAGAAGTATTGCAGATTCTGTAAGAAGCATACGATGCACAAGGAAACCAAATAACAGAAAGGAAGGTACACTATGAGTGATGCAGCAGAAACTTCCAAGAAGAAAG
>JAEEGJ010011774.1_pt1 | contig 22019 bp, 17 predicted proteins | sample 8958761 | NCBI WGS metagenome assembly JAEEGJ01 (sample SAMN16246546, study PRJNA631951) | gut metagenome | biome: gut microbiome; feature: rumen; material: RS-attached | host: Bos | place: Iran: Karaj | collected 2018-10 | reverse complement strand
CGGTGTACCGAAGCAGGGACGAAAAGCGGGCGTAGACATAGTACTGCATGTAGAGCAGCCAGGTGTCGATGCTGTATTTGTCTACCATGGTGAGGACCTTGTCAATCTCTTCAACGATATAGGTCGCTTCATTCACGTGGAATGCCTCATTGAAGACAGCCTTCAGATCTTCGCCCTCGTTGCCGCGGGTTCGGACGTTGAGGCTTTGAAGCGTGGCGGGTTGCATCTCCTTGAGTTGTATCTGGCCGGTTTTCACATCGGTATCCGAGATGCTATAGAACATGTCTGTCAGTGTCTTCTGTATCTTATAGATGCCGTCGGCTTTGGCCTTCACGTCAGGCGATTCGATATCGAGACCCATCAAATTGCCCAAGATGAAATTGATTTCTTTTTTAAATTCTTTTTCAATTTCTTCATTATATTGCACGCTGCGCAGTTTTGTTATGTTTGCATTTACTTCTTGATAATAGTATGGCACCCCGGGCCCTAGCATATATGTCATTTGTCCACCTCTGGGGATGCAACCAGTCGATACGAGTGCATAACAGCCGATGTCGGTCAACTTACCGAAATTCCTGAGCAAGTCAGCTTTGCTGACGTCGCCGTCAAGTTTCAGCGTTGCCAGGAAGTCGTTGATCGCCTTGATCTCCTCGCTTTTTTCTGGAGCCGGCTGAGTGAGCAGTTTCATCAGTTTGCCAGCCACGGGCGAGTCGTAGTCGTTCAGATGGCTGTTGAGCTTTTGTTTGATGATTTTCTCCATTTGCCCCCATGTGCCGATGTCGTCGTCGTCGCGCGTTTGAAACCATCCGCCAAGGGCGAAATCCCAGAACGAGTCGCCGGGCTTGACCGAGCGGTCCATCCAGTCTTCATGCATGAAGGTTTCCTTGGCCAGCTCGTCGACAGGATTGACGGGCTGTTCGGGATTCACGGGATTGTCCATGGAGCCGATAGCATCGGTACACGATGTCAGCATCATCATGGCGCCGCAGAAAGTGAGGGTGGCGGCAAGCACCCATTGGGTCATTCTTGTTTTCATCATCGTTTTAGTTTGATATTATTGAGCATCTGCATAAATTCTAAAAACGTCAGGTATGCGGCAGGGTCGGCTTCGGCGATATTGGGATCGTAGCCTGCTGTGGCAAGACTTATCACCGTGGGACGCTGGTGGTTTGCCCAGATCCAGCGACTCCATCCCGTGGCCTTATCGAACTTGGTCTGCTCGTATGTCTGCTCAAAAGTACTGTTCCATTTACCTGAAGTAGGATCACCATACGCCACTGAGTCGTATGTGCCGTCAGGCTTGTATACCATGTTTGCCGCCACTTTCCACTCGTTGTCGACTTGTAACCAATCGAAAAATTCATACTGTCCCTCCCAACCGAGCAAGACGGAGGCGGTGATGCCCTCTGCGCCCATGTAGGCACTGGTCTGATGAGACACTTGGCAGAGCTCTTCGTAGCACTTCTTCATATCGTTATAGGCAGCTTCGAAGCGCTCGGGGTCGGCTATCGTTACGGTTAGAGCATAGATCAACAGATCGTAGAAAGGATAGCTGTTCTGTATTTTCAGAACGTTGGCCGTCGCATTGTCTATCTTCTTGCACAGTTCCTCATCGCCACTCTTGTAGGCCTCGACAAGCAAGTCGGTAAATGCCCGAATCTTCTCACCATAGGCGTCGAGTCCGCTGGTACGGGTAACGGTCATATCGAAGTAGCTCTCCTTTTGGTATTTTCCGATCATCTCATCCCAGCGGTTAACACAGTGTTTATTGTAGCCGGCCAGTGCACTCTCGATGTTACCATCACATTTGGCCAACAAGTTGATCAGTGCATCGTAGCTGCCGCCTATACCAGGAACGAGAAACGATGAGGCGACTACGTAATCGACGACGTCTTTCAGTTCAAACATATACTCGATGCTGTTCATCAGACAGGCATCGAAATAGAGAGCCTTCACGGGTATGCCGGCCGCCTCGATGGCAGCGGTCAGCGACGGCAGGGTAAGACCTTTTCCGCTTCCACTGTCCACCACCAGGTTACGGGTTTTGGCAACCGGTGAGTATGGCAGGTCATTGTTGGGCATATAGCCTGCGCCGTGGTCGCTTAACAGCAGCAGATAGTTCTTGGCTGGACAAGCCTTGGCCGCCCACTTGATGAAGTTGGTGAGCGAGTCGGGATGGGCTATCTCACCTTCGAAGGGGCCATAGCGGAACTGATCACCCAACTGGTCATACGGCTGCATCTTCGGGTCAACGACGAAACGATAGGTCTGGCCTGCCTTGTCCTTATATAAGTCATAAAATGTTTCTATCACCTTCTTATCTTCCTCTGACTCGACCATCATGCGCAGTTTATTCACTCCACCCTCGAAAGCTTTCGGGCTGCTGAACTTATATTGCGCAGCAATCCTGACTTTGTTGTATGAGGCTGCTTCGGCGGCATACAACTGTTGCAGGTTCTGAACGATGCAATAATCCAGCGACGGTTCACTACCATGGCCATAGAAGAGGATCGTGTAGTCGGCCAGTTCCTGCGGTGCAGGTGGTTCTGGATCGACGGGGACAGGGTTATCCGTTGAGCCGATAGCGTCGTTGGTACACGACGTCAGCATCATCATGGCGCAGCAGAAAGTGAGGGTGGCGGCAAGCACCCATTGGGTCATTCTTGTTTTCATAATCGTTTTATTTATTATGATTTATAATATTGATAGTTTCGGATTATTCTAACTTCCCGCCGCCACCTGTCTCTGGGTTGCTGTCGACCGATTGCTGGTTCATGTTGAGCCAGTTGCCCCAGCCTGTCAGCTTATGGAAGTCGCACTGTTCGTAGCCCTCGTTATAGTTGTATTCTATAAGCGTGTTCCAACTCTTAAAGTCGTTTACGTAGATATCATGGTTCAGCAGGCATACGCTCAGTGTGTAGTGGTCCAGATGATCTTTGCTGTTGCTGACATCACGATAGTGTACCATAGCCTCTTTGAAAGCCTGATCCATAGCGGCTGAGATGGCTTTCAGTTCGGTATCTCCGCTCTCCTTGGCCAGCAGTTGGGCATAGTTGGCAATGTCGAAGAAAGAATGAACGTATTCTATCACCATATCCTCAAAACGTACGACAGGAGAATAGCGATATACGCCTCTGGTGGCACGGTCGATAGCGTCCTTTTGTGTGGGATAGAGCGCCATGATGCGGTCGCACAGCCGCTTAGAGGCATCGATGATGGCATCGAACTTATCCATGCGAATCATCTTGAAGTCGCCATTGTTGGGGCTATTCTCATCGCTTTCCTCTATATAACCGTTTTGCCATGTGGGCGTACAGCGCTCGAACATCAGGCCTGCAGCTTCTTCGGCATTGCCTGTTTCCACCAGTCCGCGCACAAACTCTGTCAGTATCTGGCCATCGCTGCAGAGCACATGGGCCGAAGCAACGATGTAGTCGGCAAATTCCCTTGCTTGCGTCAGCGACTCTATATTGCCCATAAAGCAGTTGTGGAAGTACAGCGTGTTCAGGCGGTCAATGCCTGCAGCCTTCACGGCATCATACATCTCGTACATATCCATCCATTCGCCTTTGAGCCACTCATCGGACATCACGCCACGGGTTTTTGCTTGGAAAATCTCTTCAACCTGGTACTTGCCTGGCACGTCTTCCATGGGGCTAAAGCCATCGCCGTGGCCCCAGATGGCCAGCGAATACTTCTCTGCCGGACATACCAGGCTGCTGCACTCCAGGAACAGGCGCATCGTGTTAGGATTGCATATCTGCAGCAGCTTGGCTAAATCGCCCAGACCATGAGCCTGAAAACCTTCCTCCTTTATCTTGTTGAGGTCGGTCTGGTCATTCAGTTCAAACCACACGATGTCGCCAGGTTCAGCATACTTACCAGAAAATGGTTTCCCGTATTCTGATTGATCCATACCATATTTATAGAAACATATCACGCGCACGTTGTTGTGGTCGGTCAGGAATTCCTTTGCTCTCTCCCAGAAGCCATATTCAATGTAAGTATCCATGGTGCCACCTGCATTGCCATAGACGAAGATGGTGTGTTTGGCGGGTTGAGGCACGTCGAACACGTCCTTCGTCTTGCTCCACTCGTCAAACTTCGCAGCCATGTCGGTAGTGGTCTTCTTGAAGTTCAGGCTGAGGTTGTCACCGTTGCTGATGCGCAGTTCGCCGCCCGCAATCTGCCAGTTGGCCGCCATCGCCTCTCGGTCACTTGGCGTCATGGTCAGCGCTCCGTCGGCAGAGGCCGTATAAGTAAAATCTATCTTCTCGATGCCGATGGCTTTGTCACCTAAGGTGTAGTAGATGCGCGTGCTGCCCGTTCCGTCGGCCTTGAACTCGGTGTTCTGCCATGTCTTGTCGTAGTTCCACTTGGCATAGGTCAACCCCGACACATCAGAACACCAGTTACCCACAATCGTTCCTTCGTCATCTGGCATCGGATTAACCGGATTGTCACCACTGTCGTTTACACATGCGGTGAACACCGCCATTGTCATTACACAGCATAGGACGGCTGCAAGCCAGCTATTCATTTTTCTCAAATCCTAATACGTTAAGTTAGTATTAATATTTGGGCACAAAGATACGATTAATATTTGAAACCAGCAAGAATGAAAATGTTAAATTTGAAAATATAAACGTGTTTATTTTATGTGCTCCGTACTGCGATGATTAAGGATGGTAAAGTGGAAAACTTTGCTGCAATTATCGTACAACGAAGTCATCCAGATTTAAAGAGCATCCTCCAAACATTTGATGAGACGATAGCATATTTCAAGAGTAAGCCTTAAAGGTTAGCTGTATATTGGTGAAACATGAGGGCCTTTTGGACCCTCATGTCGTATAGGCGTATGTGTTTTTGTCGGATCAGAGACCTTTCAGCAGTTCGCGGACGGCGGTTTCCAACTGGAGGTCGGTGCCTGTGACGACGGTCTCTGGACGGTTCAAGATCAGGACGTCGGGTTCCAGCTGGGTGTTCTCCAGATAAGAGCCGTCGGGCAACTGATAGCCGATGACGGGTACGCCGAAGATCAGCGAACTATCTTGCAGTCGTTCCCAGTTCACAGAACTCATGGTGCCAGGCACGGGCGCACCCACCAGCTTTCCAATCTTCTGATGGCTATACACCCAAGGCGTGCCGTGGGCGTTGCTGTAGTTGCCTTCGGCCTGCAACATGATGCTGGGGTGATTGTAGCGACGGCTGGGCATATCGCAAACCTCACGGCCACGAACCACCTGCGTGAAGTACTTATGACCAGAGAACAGAATCTCAATATCTTCGTGCAGACGACCGCCTCCGTTATGACGGGTGTCGATGACGATGCCTTCCTTCAGGTTGTATTTGCCTAAGATGTCGGAATAGACATCGCGGAAGCTGGCATCGTTCATACCTTCGATATGCACATAGCCTAGACGGCCGTTCGACAGGCGTTCCACCTCAGCAGCACGACTCTTGGTCCAACGCTTGTATAAGAGATCCGACTGTTCTGACCTGCTGATAGGCAGCACGACCTCGTCCCATGCGCCAGCACTGCCCTTGAGGCTTACAAGCGTCTTCTTACCCTTGCAGAGATTCAGGAACTGTGCCAGATCAGTATCCTTGCTGACGGGCTGTCCGTTGATGGCGGTGATGACATCGCCCACCTTCACCTTGCTGTTGGCCTTGCTGAAAGGACCGTTCTCGAGAATATCGGTAATCTTGATGCCCTCAGTGGCCTCAGTGAGGTCGTAGAGCAATCCGAGTTGCGCCGTTGCGTCGCCCTTAGCCTCAGGACGGAACCTACCACCCGTATGGCTCACGTTCAACTCACCCAGCAGTTCGCTCAGGAGTTCGGCAAAGTCGTAGTTGTTGGCGATATGGGGTAGGAAGCCGGCATAGTTCTGCACCATCAGATCCCAGTCGCAACCGTTATAATCCGTACGGAAAATCTTCTTGTTGATCTGCTTGGCCACGTGGCGCAGCATGTATTCACGCTCTGCAGCGAGGTCGAGTTTCATCTGGGCATTGTAGGTGATGGGAGTGGTCTTGTCGCCCTTCTCGATCTTCATCATGCTGTTGCCCAGTGAGTAGAGGTTGCCGTCCTTGTCCATCTGCAACGAACCGCTTCCGCCCTTGCTCAGCAGTTTGGTCTCGTGCTTGCGCAGATCCATCTTCCAGAGGTCGGGCTTTCCTTCGAAGGCAGCGAAGTAGTACAGACTCTCACCGTCTTTGCTCACGATGGCATCACCCAGACGACTGCTGTTGGGCGTCAGACGGACGATGCGGTTCTCCAAGCCCTCGAATTCAATCTTGACGGCCTTGACGGTATCAGCATCAGCCTTCTTGTCGTCTTTCTTTTTGTTTTTCTTGTCATCCTTCTTCTCGTCTTTTTTCTCGTTCTTCTTCTCGAGCTCTTTCAGCAGCGCATAGTCTTCTGCCGAGAGACGATAACGGTCGTAGGCATCATGCGTCAGGAAGGCCAGGAACACGTCGTCCTGACTGCCCCATGAAGCGTGGCTGCGCATGCCGTAGCGCTCGCTCTGGAAGAGGATGGCCTTACCGTCCATCACCCATCGGGGACTCTCGCTCATGTAGGCGCTCTGCGTGATAGGATGAATCTCACCACCCTCGGCGCTGACGATGCCCTGATCCGTGTATGGGTCACGACGATTGGCGATATAGCTCAGTACGAACCACTTGCCGTCGGGGCTCCATTCGAAGTCGAAACCTCCGTCCTGATCATACCACTTGCTGCCATCAGTCACCTGCGTCACTTTCATCGTCTTCAGATCGACCACCTTCAGTTTGATGCGATCCTCGATGAAGGCTATCTTCTTGCCGTCGGGGCTATATTTAGGAGAGCGACGCTCTACTTGCGAGAAGTCGATCTTGCTATCCAGCAGATTGAGGGCAGGCAGTTCTGGGAACACGCTTTCTTCCTTGATGAGTGTGGCGTTGGCAAAGTTCAGGTCTTCCTTCCTGACGATGCTGGCCGTGTAGAGCTGCCAGTTGCCGTTACGCTCTGAAGCATAGACGATGGTCCGGCCGTCGGGTGCGAAATCGACATCAGCCTCTGCGCCTGCCGTCTGAGAGATCCTGCGCGTAGTGGCATATTCCGTGCTGGTGACAAAGACCTCGCCACGCGTCACGAAGGCAATCTGCTTACCGTCTTTGCTTACCACAGGCTGATGCGCCTCGTTGGTGAAACTCAGGTTGGCTATAGCCGCCTCGTCGTCGCGGGTCAGTGAGATAGCCAGCTTCTGGGGCTCTGCTCCAAGCTTCTGCGTATAGATCTCACCATTGTAGGTAAAGCAGAGCAGACCGTCTTTCGCCATACTCAGGAACCTTACAGGATGCGTCTTGAAGGTGGTGACGGCCTTGGGCTCGCCAGCCTTTGTGTCGCCTGCCTTGGCCTCACAACTATAGACATTCATGCTGCCGCCATTGCGCTCACTCAGGAAGTAGAGCGTCTTGCCGTCGGCACTCACTACGGGATTGCGGTCCTCGCCAGCATGTGCCGTCACGTTCGTATGCTGACCGCTCTGGGCGTCGTAGAACCATACATCGCGCGTAATGGAAGAAGTGTGATGCTTGCGCCACTCGTCTTCATAGCCCTTGCGATCCTGATAGTAGAAACTCTTGCCGTCGGGCGCAAAGCTGATCATCTCAGCAGGCGTGCCCAGCACTTGCAGCGTGCGACCGCCCTTGACAGGCACCTTATACAATTCAGGCAGGCTGCTGGTGGGGAACATCACGCTCTCTGCTGGGTCCTGGATGCAGGCATCAAAGACAACCCACTGCCCGTCGGGTGTGAAAGCCTGAGGCTCCTCAGCCACACTCTGATATGTCAGACGGGTGGCAGGACCTCCGTCAGCTGCCATCACAAAGACGTCGAGGTTGCCGTATCTGTCGCTGGCAAAAGCAATCTGCTGGCCGTCGGCACTCCATACGGGAGCGCATTCATAACTGACCTGTGTCGTCAGCTGGACAGCTGTTCCGCCCTTGGATGACACTTTATAGATATCCCCTTTGTAACAGAAGAGCACCTGTGAACCGTCGGGGCTCACCTGGACATCTCTCAGCCATAGCGGGGTAAAGGCCTGACTGGCATTGGCCTGGAGTGATGAACTTGCAGATATAGCTATCAGTGTAGCAGCAAGTAGTTGTCTTGTTTTCATTTCTTTATCTAGTTAATTGATTCCTGGAAGAATCTGGTTAGTCTGACTATTCGGCTACAAATTTACAAAATATTCTCAAAATATCACCATTTATCATCATGTTTTTGTGATTTTGCCCCATCACTTCCCTGGAAACGGCATAGGTGCGACACGATAAGTGGGGCTTTGCGCCCCTTTGTCGTACAGAAGCCCAGGTGTCGCCACAACAGATGTGATTTTTGGCTCATTGTGATGGCAGTATGGAAATTTCGCCGTACCTTTGCACCGTCAAACAGAAAATGACAGCAATAACATGAAGTTTAATTTAAAAAAGAATAAGGAAATGAAGAAGTTCGCAATGATGATGATGGCATGCTGCATGCCGATGATGATGATGGCACAGGGTGCCAAGTATTGTATGACATACGCCGACTACAAGGCCAACAATTGGAAGACCGTGGAGTCGCTCGTGAACGGACGCACCGAGCAGATGCCCCAGATCAAGCAGGATGGGGGAGAGTATAAGGTGAAGTCGGGCGACAAGGATGCCGACCGTATCTTGAAGAAGGAGGCTTTCGCCATCACCTTCGGCAAGCAACTCTATGTTAACTGCCGCAACCTGCGCTACGACGACGTGATCCTCGATACCCAGAACTACGTGCAGGCCTATCCCTATGCAGGCAACAAGCTGCTGATTGCTGTCTATCACATCAACGACGGTGCCTTCCTGCTCGGTCTTGGTGCCGATGTGGCCAGTGTCTTCACGCCCCTTGGCACGAGCATTGCCCTGCGTGGTACCTCTGCAGCCCTCTGGCTTGGCCGCCACCAGCTGAACAGCTTCCGCTGCTACCTCGTCGATACCGATGCCAACGAGAAGGGCCGCTATCCGGTCACCCGCATCAACGACGAGTTCATGGAGAAACTGCTCGCCAACGATGCCCATCTGCTTGCCCGCTACAAGGCCGTCAGCAAGAAGAGTGAGCGCCAGGCAGCCGCCAACGTCCTGCCCATCCTGACAGAGAAGGGACTGGTACCTGCAGAGTAAAAATCACATACCACAATCAAGTGAAATGAAAGATAACAATCAGGAAATATTTCCCCTCGTCGATGAGGCGGGCAACGTCACGGGTTCAGCCACCCGTGGCGTTTGCCATAATGGTTCCCATCTGCTGCATCCCGTAGTTCATCTGCATGTGTTTAATTCTCGTAGCGAAGTCTATCTGCAGAAGCGCCCAGACTGGAAGGATATCCAACCAGGGAAGTGGGATACGGCCGTAGGTGGACACGTCGACTATGGGGAGACACCCGAACAGGCCTTGCAGCGCGAGGTTCGCGAGGAACTGGGCATCACGGCTTTTGAGCCGCAGCTCATTGGGAAGTATGTCTTCACCAGCAGCCGTGAGAGTGAACTGGTCTATGTCCATAAGACCATTTACGACGGTCCTGTATGCCCCTCTGCCGACGAACTCGACGGCGGCCGTTTCTGGAGTCTTCAGGAGATCCGTGAAGCCATCGGTCAGAACATCCTCACCCCCAACTTTGAAAGCGAATTCCATCGCTTCTTTCTGTAGTGAAATGGCACTCCTCAGAAATTCTGAGAATCTTATTTCAGAGTAAGAGCCATTTGTCACCATGATAAGTGGCTCTCTTCAATTTAGATGCTAATATTCTGATTGCCAGTTGTTTGTAATTCTTTCATTGTGCATTGTGCATTTATGCATTTGCTAGAAGAAATTAGTGCAAACAGGCTTAATTATTAATTAATATAATATATATATTATATATTATATTATGTTATTTTGGATAACTTTTGGGCAACTTGCACATACCAAATGCACAAATGCACAAATGCACAAAAGTTTATTTTCCTGCGATGTGTGTACGAAAAAACGTGCAAAATGTTTGCTAATGTCGAGTCTTTTAACTACTTTTGCAGCGTCAAATACTAAATAGGTTAATAATTATGGGTATTATAGGTTCAATTATTATTGGATGTCTGGCTGGCTTCTGTGCTGGCAAGTTGATGAAAGGTGGCGGTATGGGATTCATTATGAATCTGGTGCTGGGCTTGTTTGGCGGTCTCGTGGGCGGTTGGCTGTTTGAGCAACTGGGTATCACATGGGGCGGCATCCTGGGTCAGCTTGGTACGGCCATCGTCGGCGCTGTGGCTATCCTCTGGGTGGCTTCGCTCATCAAGAAGTAGCCTATGGCAGCAGGAAAATGGATTGGCGGCTTCATCGGCTGGATGGCTGGAGGTCCGCTGGGCGCGTTGGCTGGCTACCTCGTCGGCTCGCTCTTCGACTCGATGTTGGATAATGTGAATAATCCTGACAATTCGGGTACGTGGGGCGCAGGTTCTGAACGTGACGAACAGTGGCGGCAGCAGTCGTATCAGTCGTTTAATGAGGCTTACCAACAGGCCTATCGCCAGCGCATGCAGCAGGGGCAGCGCAACAGCTTCCTCTTCTCGTTGCTGGTGCTCTCGTCGTATATCATCAAGGCCGACGGCAAGGCGATGCACTCAGAGATGGAACTGGTGCGTCAGATGCTGCGCCAGAACTTTGGTGATGATGCAGTCGGGCAGGGTAATGAGATCCTGAACAAGCTCTTCGACGAGCAGAAGCGTGAGGGCTGGCAGCAGTTCAAGCAGACCGTGCGTCAGTGCTGCGGGCAGATCAACCAGCAGATGGACTACTCGCAGCGGCTGCAGTTGCTGAACTACCTCGTGATGGTGGCGCAGGCCGACGGTCGTGTGCCTCAGAGTGAGATCGCGGCTCTGAAGGAGTGTGCCCTTTGGATGGGACTCCGTGAGAGTGAGGTTGACTCGATGCTGCATCTGGAGGGTAACACGCTGGAGGACGCCTACAAGGTGCTGGGCGTGAGTCCGAACGCAACAGACGACGAGGTGAAGAAGGCCTATCGCAAGCTTGCGCTGGAGCATCATCCTGACAAGGTGGCTGCGCTGGGTGAGGACGTCAGGAAGGCTGCCGAGAAGAAATTCCAGGAGATCAACGCCGCAAAGGACCGTATCTGGAAGGCACGCGGCTTATAACTCATTGACCAGAATCCCCCCTTCGATATAGGGATTTCCCCGATTCATTTTAGGAGAAATCCCTTTATTTTATGTCCGAATCAGTCTAATTTTGCAGCGTCGAACATTTAAACTGATTGAACGCTTATGAAAAGACTGATGATTATGATGATGGGCCTCGTGCTCACGCTGTCTGCCTCAGCACAATATCGCAGACCTTATTATTATAGCCCGAATCACGGGCACAGTAACTATCGGTATAGCAGTCCTGTGGAGGTGTATGGCGGCCTGCGTCTGGGCGCTGCTTTCTCGACGGTGAGTTCAGACGACCGTTATCTCAACGGTGGCTCGATGAAGACGGGCCTCGACGTGGGAGCTGTGGTCGGTGTGCAGTTGGGTTATCGCTCGCCTGTGTATTTCGAGACGGGACTCTCGTATATCGAGAAAGGTGGCGAGGGTAGCTACAACGGTTCTAAGTTCACCTACAACCTCGACTATCTGGAGATGCCGCTGCTGATGAAGTATAAGATCGACATCGACGGGCGCTTCAGCGTGCAGCCTTTTGCTGGCGGCTATGTGGCTGTGGGCGTGGGTGGAAAGATCAAGGACTTCGGACAGCGCCAGGCCTACAGTAGCTTCGACAAGGAGGGCTTCAGCCGTTTCGACGGTGGTGTCAGGCTGGGTTGTGGCGTGCAGTACGACTTCCTCTATGCGGAATTGGGTTATGATATCGGTCTTGCCAATATCAGTCAGGACTATTTCGACACGTCGCGCACAGGGTCGTTGTTTGCCACCATCGGTGTGAATTTCTAGGAAAATGACGCCAGAACAAGAAAAAATGGGTTTTACCTTTTGGGTATTACCCATTTTTTCGTAACTTTGCCACCAAGATGAAGAGACCAGCAATCGTTTTGCCTGATGGGCTTTTGGAAAAGGAAGAGGGTAGGGTGCTGTTGCACGCCTGCTGTGCGCCATGTTCCTCGGCGATTGTCGAGTGGATGGTGAAGCATGAATTGAAACCTACCATTTTTTATTACAATCCCAATATCTTTCCACGTGAGGAATATGAGATCCGTAAGCAGGAGAGCAAGCGCCACGCGGAGAGTCTGGGGCTGGGTTGGATTGACGGTGACTACGATCATGACGGATGGCGGCAGGATGTATGCGGACTGGAAGGAGAGCCTGAGCGCGGACGACGCTGTGAGCTGTGCTTCACACTCCGACTGACCAGGACGGCTCAGAAGGCAAAGGAACTCAGCATCCGCTATTTCACGACGACGCTGGCTTCCAGCCGCTGGAAGAGTCTGGAACAGATAGAACGGGCAGGTCGCTTGGCGGAACAGGCGGTGGCTGGCACAACGTTCTGGGACCAGAACTGGCGCAAGGGCGGATTGCAGGATCGCCGCAACCAGTTGCTGAAGGAATACGAGTTCTATAATCAGCAGTACTGCGGCTGCGAGTTCTCGATGCGCAAGGAACCCTGACGGCGTCAACGTTTTCACCTTATTTATATAAAAACGAGGCTCAAAGTTTGGGAGTCTCGTTTTTTTGTTGTAATTTTGCGCCCCAAAGTAAATATTGATATCAATTTATAACGTTATTATGTCCAACACTAACACTTATGTGGGTTCCAAGATCAAGGGACTCAGAGAAACTAAGAACCTCTCGATCGAGGAGGTTGCTGAGAGCACAGGTCTCTCTGTAGAGCAGATTAACAGCATTGAGAACGATCAGAACCTGCCCTCGCTGGGCCCGCTGATCAAGATAGCCCGTGCACTGGGTGTACGTCTGGGTACGTTCATGGATGACAACGATGCGCTGGGACCTGTGGTAACACGTGCCGCCGACCGTGAGCGCGACAGTAGCATCAGCTTCTCTAATGGTGCTACCGATGCCCGCAAGCATATGGAGTATCATCCGTTGGCACAGCAGAAGGCTGGTCGCCACATGGAGCCGTTCATCATCGATATCAACCCCACAGAATCGCTCGACTATAAGCTCTCTGCCCATGAGGGTGAGGAGTTCATCTACGTGATGGAAGGAGAGATCGAACTGGAATATGGCAAAGAGAAATACGAACTGAAGCAGGGCGACTCCATCTACTACGACTCTATCGTGAAGCATCACCTGCACGGAGCACTTGGCAAGTCTGCGAAAATCTTAGCACTCGTTTATATCCCATTCTGATATGAGTAACGTGAAATTAGATATGGCAGGAAGACCTCTGCCTGACAGGACCTATCCCGCCGAGACGGGTAGCGAGGGCTATCAGCTCTATGAACGTACGTTAGGACAATGGCTGGAGTATTGGGCTGAGAAGACGCCCGACAAGGAATATATCGTGTATTCAGACCGCGACCTGCGTTTCACTTGGAGTAAGTTTAATGAGCGCGTCGATAATCTCGCCAAGGGTCTGATCGCCATCGGTGTGAAGAAAGGCTCTAACGTGGGTATCTGGGCTACGAACGTGCCTGACTGGCTGACGTTCCTCTATGCAACGGCAAAGATTGGTGCCGTGCTGGTGACGGTGAACACGAACTACAAGCAGAACGAGCTGGAGTATCTCTGCAAGGACTCCGACATGCATACCCTCTGTATCACTGACGGTACGTGGGACTGTAACTATGTGGATATGACTTACACGATGCTGCCTGAGCTGAAGAACTGCGAGCGCGGTCATCTGAACTCAGAGCGCTTCCCCTATATGAAGAACGTGGTGTTCATCGGTATGGAGAAGTATCGTGGTATGTTCAACACGGCCGAGTTGCTGCTCCTGGGCCAGAATGTCGAGGACGAGGAACTCAACGAGATGAAGAGGAACGTCGATTGCCACGATGTCTGCAATATGCAGTACACCTCAGGTACGACGGGCTTCCCCAAGGGCGTGATGCTGACTCACTTTGGTATTGCCAACGATGGTTACTTCACGGGTGAGAACATGGGCTTCACGCAGGACGATAAGCTCTGCGTCTGTGTGCCGCTGTTCCATTGCTTTGGTGTGGTGCTGGCCACGATGAACTGTCTGACGCACGGTTGTACGGAAGTGGTGGTGGAGAAATTCGACCCACTGGTGGTACTGGCTTCCATCCATAAGGAGCGTTGTACCGCTGTCTATGGTGTGCCTACGATGTTTATCGCAGAGTTGGATCACCCGATGTTCAACATGTTTGACGTCAGTTGCCTTCGTACTGGTATCATGGCAGGCTCGCTCTGTCCTATTGAATTGATGAAGCGCGTGTCGGAGAAGATGTTCATGACTATTACCAGCGTGTATGGTCTGACGGAGTCTTCGCCTGGTATGACACAGACCTGTCTGAACGATACGTTCGAGCAGCGTTGCACTACCGTAGGTCGCGACTATCCGTTTGTCGAGGTGAAGGTGTTGGATCCCGAGACGGGCGAGGAGTGCCCCGTAGGTGTGCAGGGCGAGATGTGCTGCCGAGGCTTCAACGTGATGAAGGGCTACTATAAGAACCCGCAGGCTACGGCTGAGGTGATCGACAAGAACGGATTCCTGCATTCGGGTGACCTGGGTGTGAAGGATGAGAATGGTTTCTATCGCATCACAGGTCGTATCAAGGATATGATTATCCGTGGTGGTGAGAATATCTATCCGCGTGAGATCGAGGAGTTCCTCTACCACATGCCTGGCATCAAGGATGTGCAGGTAGCAGCTGTACCTTCGAAGAAATATGGCGAAGCCGTAGGCGCCTTCATCATCCTACAGCCTGGTGTGAAGATGGAGCCGGAGGACGTGCAGGAATTCTGTCGTGGTAAGATCGCTCGCTACAAGATTCCGAAGTACGTGTTCTTCATCGACGAGTTCCCGCTGACTGGCTCTGGTAAGATCCAGAAGTTCAAGCTGAAGGAGATGAGTCTCAGCCTCTGCGAGAAGTTCGGTTATGAGGTAATTTAAAGTTTACAAGATAGAATATGTTTGAGAATTTAAGTGACAGACTTGAGAGATCGTTCAAGATACTGAAAGGTGAGGGAAAGATCACCGAGATCAACGTAGCTGAAACCCTGAAAGACGTGCGTCGTGCACTGCTTGATGCCGACGTGAACTATAAGGTGGCAAAGTCGTTCACGGATACCGTGAAGCAGAAGGCGATGGGTATGAATGTGCTCACTGCCGTGAAGCCCAGCCAGTTGATGGTGAAGATTGTGCACGACGAGCTGGCGGAACTGATGGGAGGCAAGGCTGCCGAACTGAAGGTCGAGGGCCGTCCTGGTGCTCCAGCCATCATCCTGATGTCGGGTCTGCAGGGTTCTGGTAAGACCACGTTCAGCGGTAAGCTCGCCAACCTGTTGAAGACGCGTCATCACAAGAAGCCGTTGCTGGTGGCCTGCGACGTCTATCGTCCCGCTGCTATCGAGCAGCTGAAGGTCGTGGGAGAGGGAGTAGGCGTGCCCGTCTATACGGAACCTGACAATAAGAACGTGGTGGAGATTGCCAACCACGCCATTCAGGAGGCCAAGGCTAAGGCCTACGACGTAGTCATCGTCGATACCGCTGGTCGTCTGGCCGTCGATGAAGAGATGATGAATGAGATTGAGACGCTGAAGAATGCAATCCATCCCAATGAGACGCTCTTCGTGGTCGATTCGATGACTGGTCAGGATGCCGTGAATACCGCTAAGGAGTTCAACGACCGTCTGGACTTCGACGGCGTGGTGCTGACGAAACTCGACGGTGACACCCGTGGTGGTGCTGCCCTCTCTATCCGTACGGTGGTGACGAAGCCTATCAAGTTCGTTGGTACGGGTGAGAAGATGGAGGCCATCGATGTGTTCCATCCTGAGCGTATGGCAGACCGTATCCTCGGCATGGGTGATATCGTGTCTCTCGTGGAGCGCGCTCAGCAGCAGTACGACGAGGAGGAAGCTAAACGCCTGGAGAAGAAGATCCGTAAGAACAAGTTTGACTTCGAGGACTTCATGGGTCAGATACAGCAGATCAAGAAGATGGGTAACATCAAGGATCTGGCTGCGATGATTCCAGGTGTCGGCAAGCAGATCAAGGATCTCGATATCGACGATAACGCCTTCAAGGGCATTGAGGCTATCATCAACTCGATGACACCGAAGGAGCGCCAGAATCCCGACATCATCAACCAGAGCCGTCGCAAGCGTATCGCTGCAGGCTCAGGTACGAAGCTGGAGGACGTGAATCGTCTGATGAAGCAGTTCGACCAGACGCGAAAGATGATGAAGATGGTGACAGGCCTTAACTCATCGAAGATGGCTCAGATGGCCAACGCTATGAAGGCTATGAAGGGCGGTATGCCGAAACTTTAAGAATTTGAAGAGTTGAAGAATAGAAAAACTGAAATACCAGATGCAACTGATTGACGGAAAAGCAACGGCAGCAGCCATCAAGGCTGAGATAGCCGAAGAGGTAAAGGAGATCATGGCCCGTGGTGGCAAGCAGCCCCATCTGGCAGCTGTGCTCGTGGGTCACGACGGTGGTTCTGAGACCTATGTGAAGAATAAGGTGCTGGCCTGCGAGGCCTGTGGTTTCAAATCGACGCTCATCCGCTTCGAGGCTGACATCACAGAGGCAGAACTGCTGGCTTGTGTCGATAAATTGAACAAGGACGACGATGTCGATGGTTTCATCGTGCAGCTGCCCTTGCCCAAGCATATCGACGAGCAGAAGATCATCGAGGCCATCGACTACCGTAAGGATGTGGATGGTTTCCATCCTATCAATGTAGGCCGTATGGCTATCGGCTTGCCTTGTTTCATCTCTGCTACGCCTTTAGGCATCATTACGCTGCTGAAACGCTATGGCATCGAGACCTCAGGCAAGAAATGTGTCATTCTGGGACGCTCTAATATCGTCGGCAAGCCTATGGCACAGCTGATGATGCAGAAGCAATATGGCGATGCAACGGTGACTGTATGTCATTCACGCTCCAAGACCTTAAAGGAAGAGTGCCGTGCAGCTGATATCATCATCGCGGCCATTGGTCAGCCAGACTTCGTCACCGCTGATATGGTGAAGGAGGGGGCTGTGATTGTCGATGTAGGTACCACGCGTGTGCCTGATGCCACGAAGAAAAGCGGCTTCCGTCTGAATGGTGATGTGAAGTTCGACGAGGTGGCACCTAAGTGCTCGTATATCACGCCTGTGCCTGGTGGTGTAGGGCCCATGACTATCTGTTCGCTGATGAAGAATACACTCGCTGCGGGCAAAAAAGAATACTATAAATAGGGCAAAGTGAATAGTGAAAAGGTGGCTGCAGCTGAGGCCTTTTATCAGCAGGGTAATGAAGCACGAAAGCGCGGCCAGTGGCACGAAGCTATCAACAACTATATTCAGGCGATAGCGCTTGACCCCGACAGTCCGGCTGTCGAGGCCAAGCGTATGCTTGATGACATCATGGCCTTCTACTGCAAGGATATGTATAATCCATAGACAGGCTCCGAAAGACCGTAAACCGAACTCATTAACTTATTACTACTATGATCATTTTTCATGCTTTAACCAGAATGATGGTGACTGTTGTGCTTATGACAGCCGTAACCATCGTGACTGAGGCTGCTCCGCTTCAGCGCAAACAACTGCTCAACGACCAGTGGCAGTTTGTAGAGAACGACAGTGACTTTACGAAGGCACAAAGCGTTGTCTTGCCCCACGATTGGAGCGTCTATCATCGTTTCGACGTCAATGCCACTGCAGGCAACGACGGAGCCTATCTGGCTACGGGTAAGGGCTGGTATCGTCGTACGCTGACACTTGGCAAGGCCTATGCAGGGAAGAAGATACGCCTCTATTTCGAGGGCGTCTATATGAATGCCCGTGTCTATGTCAATGGGCACGAGGCTGGTGGGTGGCCATACGGCTACTCCTCGTTCTGGGTGGATGCTACACCTTATATTAATATAGGGCGCAATGAGATTGTGGTCAGTGTCGATAACTCGCAGCAGAAGAACTGCCGCTGGTACTCTGGCTCTGGTATCTATCGTAACGTGTGGCTTGTGACGACGCCTAAGACCTATATCGACGACTGGAGCGTGCAGGTGACGACGCCTGACATCCATCATGTGAATCTCAGTGCGACGGTCATTCGTGAGGATGGTACGACCTTTCTGCTGGAACGTACCATCGAGGTGGAAGAGCCTCGGCTGTGGTCGCCCGATGATCCCTATCTCTACGAGGCAGAACTCGCTGTGCCTGATGGTGATAAACTGAGTGTCAAATATGGCATCCGCACTATCGACTACGATGCTGAGCGGGGGCTGTTGCTCAATGGTAAGTCCATCAAACTAAACGGTGCCTGTCTGCACCACGATAATGGTATCCTTGGTGCTGCAGCTTATGATGAGGCCGAGTATCGCAAGGCGCGGCTGATGAAGGAAGCAGGTTTCAATGCTGTGCGCACTTCTCACAATCCGCCTTCAGAGGCTTTCCTGAAGGCTTGCGACGAGGTGGGACTGTTGGTCATTGACGAGGTCTTCGACGGTTGGCGCGAGCATAAGAACGAGAATCTCTATGACTACTCCACGCTTTTCGATGAGTGGTGGCAGCGTGATGTGGATGCAATGGTGTGTCGTGACCGTCTGCACCCCAGTATCTTCTGTTGGAGTATCGGCAACGAGGTCATTGAGCGCAAGAAGATTGAAGTGGTGAAGACTGCCCATCTGCTGGCCACACGTATTCGTGAGCAGGATCCTCAGCATCGTCCTGTCACCTCAGCGTTGGCCGCCTGGGATCGCGATTGGGATATTTACGACCCGTTGGCTGCAGAGCATGATATCGTGGGCTATAACTACATGATTTTCATGGCAGAAAGTGACCATGAACGTGTGCCCAACCGTTCGATGATGCAGACGGAGAGTTATCCCCGAGATGCCTGGCGTAACTATCGTATGGCGATGGATCACAGCTATATCTTCGGCGACTTCGTATGGACTGGACTCGACTATCTTGGAGAGTCGGGTATCGGACGCTATTATTATGAGGGTGAGGTGCCTGGTGAGTCATGGGAGCGTCCGCTCTATCCCTGGCATGCTGCCTATTGCGGCGACGTCGATCTGACTGGCAAGCGTAAGCCCATCAGTTATTATCGCTCTCTCTTATGGAATGGTGGAACAACGTATATGGCTGTGCGTGAGCCAGATGGCTATCACGGTAAGGTGAAGACCTCGATGTGGAGTACTTGGCCTACCACAGAGAGTTGGAACTGGCCAGGATGGGAAGGCAAGCCCATTGAGGTCGAAGTCTATACCCGTGAGCCGAAGGTCAGCCTTTATCTGAATGACCAACTCATAGGTGAGCAGGCGACAGCAGAGATGAAGGCAACGTTCACCTTGCCTTATCAGGCTGGTACGTTGCGTGCTGTGGCAGGCGATGAGCGATGCGAGATACAGACAGCTGGCAAACCTGCCGCCATCCGTCTGACTGCAGACAAGACTGCTCTTTCGAGCGCAGGTCTTGTCTTCGTTATTGTCGAGATTGTTGATGCCGAGGGTAGGGTAGTACCTACGGCCAACGACCAACTGACTTTCGCTGTCAAGGGCAATGCTACGTTGCTTGCTGCAGGAAATGCAGATATCAAAGACGAAGACCCATATTTCGATAATAGCCATCATGTGTGGCAGGGGCGTGCCCTTGCTGTGGTCCGCCATACAGGCAAACAGGGTAAAGCAGCTTTGACAGTTACTGCTAAAGGTCTGCCAACCTCCCGCCTCGTATTGAAAAATTGAAAAAAAGTTGCTAAAAGTTTTGGTTATTTGTCTGATTCTTAGTATATTTGCACCCGAATTAGGATATATAAAATAAACCATTTAAAATTTTTTTCAAATTTTTTAACCAATTATGAAAACAGGTAAATTATTAGCATTTGGTTGCTTCGCTGCAATAGGCGTAGGCCTTATGTCATGCTCCAAAGCAGACGTGTTTGACAGTAATGCTGCTAACGAACTGAAAAAAGAGCAGTTGGAGAAAGACTACACTTCGAATTTTGTCAAGAAATATGGTGCAGTCGAAGGTAAGTCTTGGGATTTAGCTACTTTGGCTACATCTTACACTCTGGAATCTAGTAATCGTGCATTGACACGTGACGGCGAATATAATGCTGATGCTGTTGAAGGCGAGATGTTTGTCGAAAAGGCTACTGTTGACTGGATGAGCGAAAACTTGAAGGCTGGTAAAAATAATACAGCGAAAGGTAAGCCTTTCTACCTTCAGGTTCCTAACAACTCTTTCACCATCGTTCCTATCTTCCAGGGAACTGCAAGTTATTACTGGCAGCTGTGGATGCATGTAGATGGCGTTGGAGAGAAGCTGATCTGGTCTAAGGGTAATATCCAATATATTACGTCTCAAGGTTCTATCGACTGGAAATCTCCTGGTACAGGTAATACCGGTATGAATAATGCTTATCAGATTAAGGCTCCTACCTATACGTTTGAAAATCTTCCTGAGAATGCCAACATGTATTTCTATCTGAAGGTTTGGAATTCATATAATGACTATAAGAATCAGTCGATTAATCCAAGGAAGCTCACTTCTCTGAACCAGATGATGCTGGCCCTGATTAATTGCCAGGTACCTTCAAAAGTTCCTGCTGGTAATGAGGTATCTATTATCGGTTGTGAGGACAATGTAAATGGTGACTTCGACTATGAGGATCTGGTGTTCATGATGTACGGTAATCCTGCTCCTCCAATCAAGCATGTTGACGAGGTGATTAAAGGTACACCGAAGCGCTATATGATGGAAGACCTTGGCGAAGAACATCCTGATTTCGACTTCAATGATGTTGTTGTTGACGTGATTTCTGGTAGAGCCAAGTGGAAGAGAGAATATGAGATCCTCGAGAACGGTGGATGGAATCTTATCAATGAGACGAAGATCGAAGATCTGCCTGATATTGCTGTCGTACGCGCAGCTGGTGGTATTCTTGACTTCACACTGACAATTGGTAATACTACTTGGACGAAGAGCGCTAAGTTCCCCAACTATCAGCAGATGCTTAACACTGGTCGCGATGGTGAGATTGACTATGAAAAGGAGCTCGATACGTTTAAGGTAGAGGGCTGGAATCCTACAGCCAATAATATTTCAGTTACAGTAGAAGGGAAAGCTATTACCTTCCCAGAGACTGGTAAGGCTCCTATGGTTATCGCCGTTGATCCTACTACCAACTGGATGTTTGAGCGTACCCCAGCTCCTGAATCTTGGTTTAAAAAGTAATATCATTATTACATATATTCAAAGGCCCGTTCCCATCAGGAGCGGGCTTTTTTCTTTAATTATTTAATAATTATTCAGTTTAGGTCATGAAGATGATTGTTTTTGCAGAAAAATCGGGTTTTTCTTTTGCAATTTGCTCACTTATTTGTACCTTTGCACCCCGAAATTAAAGATTTAATGCATTAAACAGATACAATATGGCAAAAATGAAAGGCGCCATCGAGGTGAATACTGAGCGTTGTAAGGGATGCAGCCTTTGCATCATCGCCTGCCCTCAGAAGATCATCGCCCTGGCCAACAAAGTGAATCTGCACGGTTATCCCTATGTGGAGGCTGTCAATGAGGAAGCCTGCGTGGGCTGTGCCTCATGTGGCATCGTCTGCCCAGACGGTTGTATCACCGTGTATCGTAAAAAAGTGGAGGAGTAAGCTATGGCAGAAGAAAGAGAAGTTGTGTTGATGAAAGGCAATGAGGCTATCGCCCATGCTGCTATTCGTTGCGGATGCGACGGCTATTTCGGCTATCCTATTACTCCGCAGAGTGAGGTGATTGAGACGCTGGCTGAACTGAAGCCTTGGGAGACTACTGGTATGCAGGTGGTGCAGGCCGAGAGTGAGCTGGCATCTATTTATATGGTCTA
>JAEEGJ010011768.1_pt1 | contig 22025 bp, 15 predicted proteins | sample 8958761 | NCBI WGS metagenome assembly JAEEGJ01 (sample SAMN16246546, study PRJNA631951) | gut metagenome | biome: gut microbiome; feature: rumen; material: RS-attached | host: Bos | place: Iran: Karaj | collected 2018-10 | reverse complement strand
ATGTCAGTCCACTTCCAGAAACCGTGGTTCTTCATAGGCGTACCTGATTTCTCAGCCTGAGCCTTGAGTCGCGCTTCGCGCCTTGTCTGGCGCGCCTCGTACTTTAACCTTTCTTCAGGCGTCATCCTAGCCACTTGTTCTTCAATCCGCTTCTGCTGCGCTGCCTTGGCTTCCTGACGGGCCAACTCCTTAGGCAGCACAAACGAGCGGTATTCCCAAACGGCTACTCCCCAAAGGAGGGCGGCAGGCAGGATGACTGCCAACAGCAGATACCTGACACGGAAGAAATCGCGACGGTTCACAAAGAGACCTGAGAGAAAGGTCTTAACGCCATTGCTCAGGGTGACGCCTGCCGTGATGAAGAACAGCAGGGCTGACTGCCACCACTGGAACTCGCGGCCTTTCTGGATGCATCGCCCAGAGATGTAGAGTGTCATCAACAACAGGAACATCGAGATGGTGAAATGGTCTGGCACGATGACTGAGAGCATGATATAGGCAAACGAGAAAAAGAAGACCGAGAGCAGCGTGGCGTCGTTAAGACCCAGTCCGATTACCTCGCGATGGATCCTGAATATAAAGACGTAAGAGTAAAGCGAAGCCACGATGACGGGCAGGGCCACGAGATATTGCACACAGTTGACGCCCAACAGGGCCGACAGTCCCTGATTCAGCAGCCACAGGGGCCAGATCATGAACGCCAACAACGGATGGCGGTAGACATTGTAGACCGTATCCCAGTCAGTGACACCCAGATAGGTCAGGGGGTCATAGCCTGAGAGGTGCAATTCGCGCTCGAACACCTTCCAATAGGGTCCGAAGCCCTCCTGCATGAACAGGTCGTGCATACGCCAGATGAACAAACCGTTCAGCACAATAATCACCAGCAACACCACACCAGCCTGTATGCGCTCCTCAGGCCTCAGCTTGAAAATCTTAAACGGATTATTCATACGCGAAACGGTTTATAATGAGCCTCGTCGGCAAAAGCCAGCAGTTCCTTGTCACCAGCACTGTCGCCAAAGGCAATCAATTCGTATTCCTGACGATGGCGATAAAGGGCGAGGATGCGATTCACCTTCTCCTGTCCGTAACAGTTCTTGGTTAGGAATCGCCCCGTCAGGCGTCCATCTTTCACTTCGACCTGAGTGCCCACAACCTTCACATGAGGGAAAAAGGGCTGCACCCAATTGTCGATGCTGGCACTCACGATAAGCACCTCAGCCTCTTCTGCCTGTGCCTTTTTCACCATTTCGACACCCTTCGGCCTGAGCAGATGCTTATTGTCGAGGGCAAACAGGCGTCCTAATTGGGCGAACTCCTTGTAAGGCATGCCTTTGAAGAAGTAGGAGAATACCTTCTGCTTGGCCTTCCAGTTTGGATAGTAGCCAAGCTTCATCAGGAAGAGCAGCGGACTATAGCGCAGGAATCCCCAGCAGAAAGCACGATTACCACAGGCATAGCGAATGAACTCAACAAGCGTATCCCTTGTTGTCAGCGTTCCGTCGAAATCGAAGGCATAGATTTTCTTCATAGCTTGGGTGATGGGATAAGGTCAATGATCTGCTTCACAGCCCACGAGAGGGCGATAGTCACGACGACATAGAGCATCAGTCCGTCGTAGATATCCTGTTTCCAGGCGACGGTGATGAAGAGCTTTCGCACGATGGGATGAGCCACGAACATCGCCGCAGAGATGCTGCCAAACCAGACAAACAGCTTCAGCAGCCATTCTGGCATCAGCTTTACCAAGGCGACGGTGCCGATGATAATGAAGACAGGAATCCAAAGCCAGGCTTGGAAACTGAGGCTCATCACGACCACCAGCAAGGAAGCCAGCAGAGAGGTTACGGCCCAAAAGATGTCCCACCCCATGGGACTGATTGTCCCACCCCATGGGACGAGTTGTCCCACCCCATGGGACAAACGGCCCTCCCGTAGAGAGCTTCTTGCCATCAGGAGGCCTGATCCGAAGGGAAGCATACCTCCGACGCAGTTATAGCGCAGGCGATTGATGACTTCACCGTCTGGTTCGCAGAAAGCCTGCATCAGCCAGCAGACCAGAATCAGTCCAACGACCACGCACGAACTCCTGCGATAAAGCAATAGGCGATAGACGATATAGAGCTGCAGCATCAGTCCGAAGAACCAGTAGATGCCAGGCCAGACGATCTTCTCAGGCTGAGGCAGCACATTGATGTACATGAGCAGCTGGGCCAGCACGTTTTCCCAATGGAAGGCAAAGCGCCCTGGGGTCACAGCATCGACCACAAGAAAGATCGAGAAGCCCACGATGAGCATCCTGAGCAGTTTCAGATAATGGTAGAGGATGAAGCCTCCCTCATTCACTTTGGGGAGGCTGGAAGATATCTCATACTTCCTGACCAGTCCGAAGCCACTGAGGAAGAGGAAGACGGGCACGCCATAATGTCCGAAATAAGACAACAGATGGACAGGCAGCAGTTCAGTGGGATTCGAGAGTACCTGCCACAGTCGATCGTTATTGAAGTCAATGAACTGATACTCGTTCTCCTGCACAATCTTGCCGTTGAAATGGCAAAAATTGTGCAGCACGATGGCGATGATGGCGATACCTCGCATCGCAGAGCACTCGGCTTTTGTCAGTATCTCTTTCATTTCACTTTTTCACTTTTCACTTCATCATAGTCTGTGACGCCTTTGAGGATACGGGGGCGACGTTCGTCGTAGTCAGGACTGATGATGTTCAGTTCTTTCCGATAGAGTGGTGTGGAGATGCCAGCCAGATAGAGCAGCAGATGAGGCAGCGCGTCAGTCATCATCGGACGGTCCTTGGCGTTCTGAATCGCCAGCCAACCATAGGGATGATTCCACAGATACTGAGGCGAGCCCCATATCCAGAAAGGTATCTCCATCTCGTTGCGTGCCAGACGATAGTCGATATTCGCCCCATGCATGCGACCATACATATATGGTTTGCCGTCGAAGATCTCCTCACCGTGATCGGGCATATAGATCACCACAGCGTCCTTATCGGCAAATTGGCGGGTGATGGCATAGAGGATAGAGTCGTTGTATCTGAGCGAATTGTCGTATTCTGAGAGGATGCGCCTCTGCTTGTCAGTCAGTTCAGGACGATCATACATCGAGGACGTGAAGTGGGTGAACGTCTTGCGTGGATAACGGGCCCGATAGTCGACGTGCGAACCCATCAGGTGGAGAATCACGAGGTTGCCTTTCCATTGACCTGATTCTGTCGACGATTGAACATAGGCCTTCAGGACGCCCTCGTCGAAGCGGTAGGTCTGGGTGTTACGAACATCAAATTGCCTGTCGCTCAGTTCAGGATCGTTCAGGAAGAAGTTGCCGCTGAAGTCGTAGACGGCCTCCATCGCCTTGGGTAGGAACTGGTTGGTGATAAACGTTACGTGATAGCCAGCCTTACGGAACACCTCTGGGAAAAGAGGCTTATCGCACCACTCACCACTATCGCCAACGGCATAGAGCGACAGCATGTGCTTGAAGACAAAACTCGTCAGATTCCACGAGGACACCACATCAGTAAACGGAATGAGTGATCCCTCTTCGGCCATCATCATCTGATAGGGTGTCGTCTCTTTCTCGTAGCCGTAGAGCTGGGAGTGGTGTTTGTTATAGCTCTCGCCAATCACCAGCACGATGTTGGGTACACGATAGCTGCAACTGTCCACCTGAACCAATCTGCTGGCAGCCTTCAGCTGCACTATCTGTTTGGAAGCCAGATGATTGGAGTAGATACCAAAGGCCAGGCGATAGACGGGGATATAGAGTTTGGCCTGATCTTTACGGGTCAGTTCATGCTCCACCTCCCCAATGGTATTGCAGGTGAAGAGCCTGTGCATCGCCACCTTATTATCCCATGTCTGACTGATGGCGCTGTAAAGCATCCAGGCCACGACACAACCCATGACGGCTTTCAGGCCAGTGATGAGGCCCTCGTTGATCTTTGGCAGAACCATCCGCTGGCGCATCTTGTCAAGATAATGCCTGATGAAGGTCCAGAGGAAGTGCGCAAGTATCAGCAGCAGGATCCAACCCACGCTGGTCTTGACGACATCCCAGCTGAGATAGCCCGTCAGGAATTCCTGAGCCTCCTGCCCGTTGGTCTCGCTAACAAGCATCAGCATCGTTGGGGTCAGCGTCGACTCAAACCGCTCATAGCAGTACATGTCGACGATGGCCAGACCATAAAGGAAGATGTAAATCAGGATTTTGACGAAGATGCGGATCTTACGTGGGATCAGCATCAGCAGGACACAGACAATGTAGATGTCGAGGAAAAGTTCTGGCGCAGAGAGCTCGTAGGGCCTGGCACCACGATCCCTCAAGTAATAAGGCATGATTTCGAGCTGCGTACAGAGCCATCCCAGTGCGAACATGAAGACGAAGAAGGCGCCGTTCTTCTGTATCGGACTGAACAGCCAGCCAATCCACTTCAGGGGGTTGATGTGGTTTTTGCGACGTTTACGCATAGAGCCCATTTTCCTTGATATAGTCTGCTACAGCCTTGGGCACCATTCTGCTGATGCCTTTTCCCTGACGGATCCGCTGACGGATGGCAGTGCTGGAAATATCGATGAAACCAGGATCGCCAGGCGTTCTGGTGTAGACAATGATTTCATACTTCTCCTTGATGTCGTCAGCTCGATACCACTTGTCGAAGATCGCCCAGTTGTCGCCTCCGATCATTAGTACAAACCGACGCTCAGGATAGTCTTTCGAGAGTGCCTCCAGCGTGTTCCAGGTGTAGGAGGGTCTGGGCAGGTGCATCTCATAGTCGCTGACGGTGATGCCTTCGACACCTTCGACAGCCAGACGGGCCATCTCCAGTCGCTGCTCATCGTCAACGAGATCGCTGGATTGTTTCATGGGATTTTGTGGAGAGACCATCAGCCACACCTCATCGAGCCCAGCCTGTTCTTTCAACTGCTGTGCCAGCGCGATATGTCCGTTGTGGATGGGATTGAATGACCCTCCGAAGATGCCTGTCCTAATCATTCCACATTTAAAAACTCTTCGATCGCAGCCAAGGCATCGGCCTCAGCATATTCCAGGATATCATTGATGACAATCTTATCAAACTTCTCTGCAAAGGTCAGTTCGAACTCAGCACGGGCGATGCGTTGGTCGATGACCTCAGCGCTATCCGTGCCTCTGCCTTCAAGTCGGCGACGAAGCTCGCCAATCGACGGGGGCTGGATGAAAATGCTCAGCGCCCTATCGCCATAGAATCGCTTGATATTCACACCACCTTTCACGTCGACATCGAACACAACGTTCTGTCCTGCCTCCAATTGGCGTTCCACCTGAGACTTTAGGGTGCCGTAATAGCGGTCTGTGTAGACCTCCTCGTACTCAAGGAACTCATCGTTCTCGATGCGGTCGCGAAACTCCTCTGGGGAGATGAAGAAATACTCTACCCCATTCTGCTCTGAACCTCTCGGGGCCCTTGATGTGCAGGAGATTGAGAATGCCAGGTTCAGTTCCTGGTGCTCCTTCATCAGCCACGAGATAATGGTCGACTTTCCCGTTCCGCTTGGAGCTGAGAAAATAATCAATTTACCCTTCATATTTTTTTGTTTACAGTTTACCAACTCATGGCCCTCCCTATAAGGCATTGAGCACTTGCTCCTTGATCTGCTCAAGCTCGTCCTTCATCTTGACGACGAGATTCTGCATTTCAGCCTGATTGGATTTCGAACCGGTGGTATTGATTTCGCGCCCCATTTCCTGAGCGATAAAGCCGAGCTTCTTACCCTGTCCGGCAGGCTCGTTCATTGTATCGCGGAAATACTTCAAATGGTTTGTCAGACGCTGCTTCTCCTCACTGATGTCGAGTTTCTCGATGTAGTAGATCAGCTCCTGCTCCAGACGATTCTTGTCGTAGTCCACCCCAGGAATCTGCTGCAGACCCTCCACGATGCGCTGCTTGATCTTCTCCACGCGACTCTTCTCGTAGGGCTCGATCTCTGCCAACAGGATGGCGATATTGTCAATCTTCTCCGTGAACTTCTTCTGCAGGGCAGCTCCCTCCTGAGTACGGAAGTCAACGAGGTTCTTCAGAGCCTCGCTCACTGCCCCCTTCACCGTCTGCCACTCTTCTTCCTCCAGCTCCTCCGTGTCAGTCTTTGTCAACACATCGGGCATACGGAGCAGGGTGTAGAACCAGTCTTCAGGCACAGGGATGCCCGTCTTCTCAGAGATGCTCTTAATCTGCTGGTAATAGTTCTCCACGAGTGCCGCATTGATGGGGGTAGGGTCGACGGCCATATCCTTCTCTATCCAGACACTCATGTCTACTTTTCCCCTGATGAGGGCTTCAGCCACCATCTGGCGCATCTCCATCTCCTTCTCGCGATAGAGGGGTGCGATACGTGTGTTCAGGTCAAGCTGCTTGGAGTTCAGCGACTTCACCTCTACATGGATTTTCTTGTCTTTGTAAGCTACGACCGCTTTGCCGTAGCCAGTCATTGATTGTATCATGTGCGTACCTTTTAATAATATTCGTTTGCAAAGGTACAAATAAGAAAGCAAACAACCAAATTTTATTTGAGTTTTACGGCTTTCCCTCCTACTTTCAGCACATGAAGCTGAGCACGACGAATAGGCAATGCGATGGTTGAGCCATCTGAGACAACCTTCGAGAGCTGCATACCTCGCAAGTCGTAGAGTTGCACACTCGTACCTGAGGGAACTCCACTGAGAATCAGCTGGTCTCCGTCTCTCTGCCAAGTCCACTGCTGCATCTGCTCCACCTGATTGATGGCTGAGGCATCACCCAGAATGGCATTGATGGCCATCGACGTGCAATTGGGGAAAGTCAGTTTGCAGACAGCTCCATCAATCTGTTTTGTCTCCTCTTTACTGCTGGAGTATATCACTACTTTCCAGCCAACTACAGCCTGACCGTCTTTTGCCTGACCTTCGATGTTCACCTCTCGTCCTGCAAAGAATTTTCCGTCGAAGATGCCTCTAGAGAGTTTGACACCATTAAAGGTGGTTGTGATCTTCTCTGGATGGGATGTCGACACGTTCACCGTCATATTGATGGGAGTGCCCAACTGATAGACATCACCCAGTTGTTTATACATCTCTCTGGTACGGTTGGAGAGCCACAAACGCACATATCTTTTCTCGTCCTCGTAGTTAGGCCACCAGGGATTATCGTAGACAGTACTTCTGTGACGTTTCCACTCACCAATCAACAGTTTGTACATGGGATCCCAGATGATCTGGATGCCCCTATCATTCAGGAAGTCACCCATATAGACACTGAAACGATCGATAAACTCGCGAGCGAAGTCTTTGTTTTCCATTAGACGACGGAAGAGAAGGGTAGATTCCTCATTGATGGAGAAGTTGGCACCAAAATGCAGGTTCTTGTCATCAGGATGATACCACTGAGCGATAATCTGATGGTCATAACCACCTGAACCACCAGCGCCTCCTTGTGTGTAAAGACCCATCGTGTAATCGAGGTCTTTGCCTATCCAGCGCCATTTGCCTCCTTCAGCCCTAGGGCGCCACATCACATTATTATTATTCGGATAGTCGAGGTTGTTGAAGTAGAAGTTCATGGCAACGATATTGATGTATTCCTCCCAGTCCATGACCTCTGCATATTCTGCCAGCGTGTGGTTCTGCTCCGTATAAAATTTGGTGAAGGCGTTGTAGTTATCAATGGTGCCCTCTTTGAGTTCATTGTTTTCTATCAGGTCGATGTCTTCCAGTCCGTTGTAATGGGTGATGATATTGTTCTCGTTAGCCCTTTCGCGAATGTTCAGGATACCCCAGTACGAACCATTGATATAGATGACTGCTGGTCGCCAGGCCTGCCAGTCCATATCTGTATGCTCTGCCATCGAGCGCTGGGCAAGAGCATCGCGCATATAGATATAGTCGTGATCGTTGCCTGAATTACGAAGCACAATCGACTTATAGTTCGTAAGTCCTGGGCATTGGTCGGGGAAAAACTCATACTCCAGGTTCTTCTTGCCAAAACGCTTATGGCAATAGATGGCCATCGACTTTCTGGAGGCCTCTCTCGAATAGGCGCCAGTGATACGCGTCTCGCAGATCTGATTCAGTTGTGAAGGCTCGCCCTCTTTGTCGAAGAGCTCAAAATTCAGGGGCCTGCGCCAGTTCACCTGCTGATACTTCTCATGGCCATAGTTGTTTTTGAAGATACCTATCTTGCTGTCGTTGAGGTATCTATTGTCTATAACGAGACTGATGATGGGAATCGTCAGTTTCATGTCGTGGAAGATATACGACTCCACAGTGCTCCTTGGTGAGAGCCAGCCCTCACAAAACAGCTTGGCACGAACGACTTTAGAGTCGGTGATGGGGATTTCTGAGGTGTATTTTGTGCTGGTGAGCGTGGGTTCAGAGCCGTTTGTCGTGTAATAAATTTCCGTTCCATCAGGACAACCCTCAGGCAATGACAACGTCAGATTAAACGAACTCAAACCACTCCCTGCACGTCCTTTTTCGCTGAAGATAGGTTCACCCAGGATATGGTCGTGATCGCAGATGTCGCCAGTATTGGCTTCTTTGGGAGTGGGAGTCAGCTGATAGCCCCACTCGCTGCTGCCGTCTGTCTTTCGTCCGTAGGCGATATTGGGCGCAGGCTGCTTTTCCAGATTCGTTACCTTATCTATGATAGTGGATCCCTGAAAGAGATAGAGGGCTCCACCTTTCCCAGAATCGAGACGGAAAGAGGTATGAAGCCCCTGGCCCACCTTGTCGCAGTAGACGAGTGCCCACATCTTGGGAGACACCATCTCGTCAGGCAGCTGCCAGGCCTCGTCGCTATTCTCCGTTCTGCCCAGCTTGTAGTCCTTCAGGCTCACGGCATCATCGCCAGAGTTATAAAGTTCCACCCAGGAATCTGGGAAATCCTTGAGGTCATCCATGATACAGTCCACGTTCGACTGCATCAGTTCATTGATAACCAATTGAGCCTGAGCAGCCTGCCAGCTCAGTACTAATGCGATAATAATAGATAGCTTTTTCATTGCGACTGCAAAGGTAATCATTATTATCTTCCTCTTCAGCCTCAGAAGGTTAAACTATATTAAATCTGTCGATGGCATATCTATACATCCCATTGTCATCATTGGTTTTCACTTCTTTTTCGTATCTTTGCCCCATATTACGAACCAAAACCAGAAAAGATGAGACAAGGATTACTGATTTTAGCCATCAGCTGCACGATGGCTGTGCAGGCTCAGAAGGCTCCTGTTTATGAGACTTCTGCCAAAGACGAGATTGCTGCCAACCGTTACTTGGCAGGCAGTAACTATCTGGACTATGACCGTCAGCTGTCGGATAAGCCACTGACACCCAGTCCTAAGAACTATGAGCCTTTCTACATGAGCCATTATGGGCGTCATGGCTCGCGCTGGCTGATATGGGAAGGAGAATACACGCTGCCCCTCAACACCCTGAAGAGTGCCCGAGACGCAGGAAAGCTGACACCATTAGGCGAGGAGACACTGAAGAAACTGGAGGCCTTTATGCCCACTACCGTCAAACGTCTGGGTGACCTGACAACCGTTGGCGAGCGCCAACATCACGGTATCGGCAAGCGTATGGCTCAGAACTTCCCTGAGATTTTCAAGACGAAGGACCTGAAGATCGATGCCCGCAGCACTACCGTGACGCGCTGCATCCTCTCGATGATTGCCGAGTGTGAGGAGTTGGCTGCTGCGAACCCAACGGCACAGATTCACAACGACGTCAGCGAGTCGCTGCAGTTCTATCTGAACCAGCCTTGGGAGGGCATTGTGAAGAAACAGGGACGTGGCACAGGTGACAAGGAAGAGGCTGAATACAAGCAGAAATACACCCACCCTGAGAGACTGATGAAGGTACTTTTCAATGATCAGCAGTGGGTCTATGACAATGTGGCTGCAGGAGATTTCATGCGCCGTCTCTTCGACGTGGCCGCTAATATGCAGAGTCATGATACAGACATTGAGCTGCTGTCGCTCTTCACCGATGAGGAGATGTACGACCAGTGGCGCATCCGTAATGTAGGATGGTATCTCGACTATGGTGCCTCACCCGTCTCTGGAGAGAAGATGCCCTTCAGTCAGCTGAACCTGTTGAAGAACATTATCGCCACTGCCGATACCGTCACCCAGACACAGGCCACCCTGCGCTTCGGCCACGAGGTGTGTGTGATGCCGCTGGCCTGTCTGCTGGAGCTCGACAACTGCGGCATGGCTGTGGAGAACCTCGACGAACTCGACACCTATTGGCGCAACTACCGTATCTTCCCCATGGGCTGTAACATCCAGCTGGTGTTCTATCGTCCCAAGAAAGGCAAGACGGGCGACATCCTCGTGAAGGCATTGCTCAACGAGCGCGAGACTTATATGCCTGGCAACACTGACAACTGGCCCTACTACAAATGGCAGGACCTGCGCCAGTATTATCTGGATAAGATCGAGAAGTTTGAGGCAGAGGCTAATTCACCCTCGAAGTGATGGCACTGCGCACGCCCTTATAACTCTTCAGGTACGCCTTGGCACTTCCGAAACTTAGGAACATGTCGAGGCGTACTGGTATATGGTTCTGGTCGTCGGTGATATAGAAGCGTACCAGCTCATGGCTCTTGTTGTCCTCGCGCTCATAGAATGAGAACACGAGGCAGCGGAACTTCTCCTTCGAGTCGTTCATCTTGAAGTTCTCTTTGCCACGGTATTCGAGCCATGAGTTCGACAAGCTGCGTGCGTCGCTGATGGCAGTGGGGATGACATCACCCTTCTTCAGCTTCGTGGCATCGAAGTTACGTGCACGGAGGAAGATCGACATCATGTCGTAGATACAGCTTTTATAGGTGCTAGTCTTCCAATGCTGCTCGCCGTCGGCATCGACACGGTGCTTCTTCAACTGACAGAAGTTGTTGGGATAGCTGTACCAGATCTCGTCGATATAGTAACGGTCTCCCTCGCGGGCACCCTTGCGGAAATAGAGGGGCGAGAGGTCGGTATTGCAGTAGCTGAGCAGCGTGTCGCGCATCAGGAAGTACTTGTCGAGCTTGGGGTTGCCTCGTGTGATGAGGTAGGACTTCCAGGCTTCCTTGCCTTCAAACTTCGTCAGCTTCGTATCCATCTCAGCCGTTCCCACTTTCAGCCAGATGAACTTCCAGTTGAAGTAGAGGTCATATCTCAGTTCCTCGCCGCTTTTGAAGGCTGTATTCTCGATGCCACACTGTGCCTTGCCGGTTAAAGGGAAAAGGGCAAAAAGGGTAATTACTATAATCTTTATCATTTTTTACTGTTTTGCTTTTCTAAATTCACGCCTTGGGTTTTCATATACTCGATGCCCAACTCCTGAGCCCGCTGCAGATTACGGTTCTTCAGCTTTTTGACCGCGTCGGGCTTCTGTTTCGTAATCGCTAAGGGCTTTTGCTTGTAAACAGGTGTCGACAGGACATTCCAGTTCTGGCTGACATCCCATTTCTCCTTACATTCGATCTCTCGGGGATAATAGTAGACAGTCTCTGCCTGCAAGTCCTTGTCGTAGTCGCCTGTATCCCAGATACCGTTGCCGTTGAGGTCGACCAGTGCACGCAGATAGTACTTGCCAGGCTTCACATATCTGAAGGTGGCCACACTTTTCTCTGCCCGTACTTCCTTTACCACTGCATCGGATGCGCTCAACAGCTGTAAGATGACCTGGGCTGTATCAGCAATACCTGAGAGGGTGATTTTCAGCGAGCTGTACGTCTCCTCTGTATCGATCTTGACACCCTGTTTGTAAGGATCAGACACCTTGCCGTAGATATCCTCGAAGGCTGCGGAGTCGATTTCAAGACTGTATTCAATACCAGGCTTCCAGTTGGCGAGGATCCTGTATTCGCGTATGCTGTGTTCGACAGGTTCGAAGACGCAGGTTGATTCGTACCACACGGAATCGATCATCGAGTAGAGATGAACCATCGAAGTGTCGCACCTCACAAGTGGCGTCGCCATCTCTACCGTCACCTCGTTCTCAGGCGTCATGGTCTGAGGAAGGTTGATCCTGGGTTCTAATGGCTTTTCACGATAGATGGAGTCGTAAGGCTCGCCTCGTTTCTTTTTCTTTTCCTGCTCTTTCTGCCATCTCTCCAGTTCCTTGGCCTTATCCTTCATGCGCTTCTCATAAGGAGTCTTTGCCAAGACATCAATGGTGTCAGTCTGACTGACGAGTGCGCCCAGCGTGTCAGTCATCATATAACTGATCTCCATGCGGAGCGTGTCCTGATTCACCAGGGCTGTGTCGCGCAGCCAGTAGTGGATGGTGTCCTGTTTCTCGCCAGTCTCGATGACGAAGGCACTGTCGGCATCAAAGTTCAGTCCCCTGATGACTGGCAGTTCTGGATGGCCATAGCTGAAGTACATGCTGAACATATTGGCTTCCTTGCGTTCCGTCTTCAGCAGATAACGGTCTGTCTGAGTCATCGTAAACGCCAGTAGCGTCACGTCGTCAGGCAGGAAGTGGGTATAGGGCACCTGCAACAGGGCATCAATGTGGAGTGAGTCGCGCCAGACGGTATCCACACGGGTATCAGGCTTCCAACTTGGCACCAGCGTATCATGGTTGAAGGCCAGCATCTCACTCTTCTGATTGAAGATGAAGTCACCGTCGGCATCCTTCAGGGCAAAGGCACGGTATTTGCCTGGTGCCACACCCTTGACCACAAAGTGCCCGCTACCGTCAGTGCGCGATACGCGCAGCATTGGTTTGGTCTTGAAGGCTGAGTCTGCAAAGTCATCGTAGAGTCCCACCATGATACCCTTAATGGGTTCGAGGTTACTGGCATCGAGCACGTAGCCTGACACTTCAAAGGTATCTATCTGTTCGCCAGTCGAGAAACTGTAAGTATAGTTACCCATGGGGTTACCCTCGTTATTGTCTGTGATGGCATCGCTGAAGTCGATAGTGTAGGTCGTATTCTCCTTCAGGGTGTCCTTCAGTTCCACGATGATTCTCTTGCCAGCAGACTTAATCTCAGGCATCTCGAGCTGTGGAGGCGAGACGATGACCTTGCTGGTGGCATCCTCCAGTTTGATGTATTCATCGAAGTAGATGGTGATCTTTTTCGATTTGACGTTTGCCGACTGGTCAGCAGGTGTACTGCCAATGACCTTGGGAGGATCATCGTCGTACCATCCACCGTCGGGTTGTCCCATACGGGCACAAGAGATAATGAATAGTGCACAATGAATAATGAATAGTGCCAATGCGATCATCGGCAATATCCTCATATGATTGAATTTGCTATTCTTCTTTATCATACTATTCACTATTCGTTATTCACTAATCACTTATTCAGCGCCAGCAGTTGTTCGATATTGTCACGCGAGTTACTCAGACGGGGCACCTTGTGCTGTCCTCCCAGCTTACCACGTAGCTTCAGCCAGTCGTTGAAGAGGTTTGGTCTGGCCTCCACAATTTCCAGGGGCTGTAGCGTGATGTTCTTATAGCGCTTGGCCTCGTAGTCGCTGTTGATCTCCTGCAGACGCTTGTCGAGGAGCGAGGCAAACAGCTTCAGATCCTCAGGACGCTTGGAGAACTCGATGAGCCACTGGTGGCGACACTTTGCATTTTCGTCCATAAATACGGGTGCTGCCGTGTATTCCTGTACCTCGGCCCCTGTCTGCTCACAAGCATAAGCCAGACCTTGCTCAGCATTGTCGACTATCAGTTCCTCGCCAAAAGCATTGATGAAATGCTTCGTACGGCCTGAGATGATGAACTTATAGGGATTGGTAGAGGTAAACTGTACGGTATCGCCGATCTCATAGCGCCAGAGTCCGCACGAGGTTGAGATCACCATCGCGTAGTTCTTGCCTGTCTCGACTCCCCAAAGGGGTACAGGGTCGCCACCGTCCATGGGGATGAACTCGTAGAACACACCGTAATCGAGCATCAGTAGCATCGCCTTGTCGGCAGGATCGTCCTGGATGCCGAAGAAGCCCTCACTGGCATTGTAGGTCTCCATATAGTGCATGTTGGGCGACGTGATGAGGCGCTTGTACTGTTCGCGATAGGGGGTGAAAGCCACACCGCCGTGGAAGAACACCTCGATATTGGGCCACACCTCCTCGAGATGCGTCTTGCCTGTTATCTCCATCATACAGGTGAGGACTGAGAGCATCCATGAGGGTACGCCTGAGATATTCGTCACGTTCTTGGTCATCGCCTCTCGAGCTATACGCTCACGCTTCACCTCGAAGTCCGAGAGCAGGGCCGTCTGTTTCTTGGGCACTCGCACGAGGTTCACCAATGGGTTGATGTTCTCGATGAGGATGGCGCTGAGGTCGCCTACCAGCGAACCAGGTAGGTTGTAGTTGGGCGCATGACTGCCACCAAGGATGAGTCCCTTGCCGTCGAACATAGCTGATTTGGGGTTGTTTCTCAGATAGATGGCCACCGAGTCGCGCCCACCAGCATAGTGAATCTTCTGTAGGCCCTCCGGACTGACAGGGATAAACTTCGACTTATCGTTAGTAGTACCACTCGATTTGGCATACCACTTCACGCGTCCTGGCCAGAGGATATCCGTCTCGTCCTGACGCATACGGTCGATGTCACCCTTCAGTTCCTCGTAGGTGTTCACTGGCACATGACTCACAAAATCGTCATAGCCTTTGATCGCTGTAAAGGCGTGATGACGGCCGTACTCAGTATCTTTTGCCGCACCGATCAGGTGAGTCAACACCCCTCGCTGCAGCAGTTCCCCGTCGTTCTGATACCTCTCCAGGGCACGCTGACGGGGAACAAAAACCTTTCCTATTATTTGAGTCAGTCTCATCTTATGGCGCAATTGCGCTGCAAAGGTACTTAAAAAAGTGAAAAGTGAAAAGTGAAAAGTGAAAAAAAATGTTTCCGCCTTGTAAAAAAAAGCAAATCGTAAATCGTAAATCGTAAATCTTTTATTATCTTTGCAACCAAAAACAGACAGTTTTACACATGAGAAATAGAGTCGTGATGACGGGAATGGGCATCTGGTCGTGCCTGGGAACCACACTCGATGCCGTCCGTCAGTCGCTTTACGAAGGCCGTAGCGGCATCATCTTCAGTCAGGAGCGTAAGGATGCAGGCTTTTTCTCGCCCATCTGCGGTGATGTGCCCAAGGCTGACCTTAAGCCCTTTCTGAGCCGTAACCAACGCCAGATGATGTCCGAGGAGGCACAGTATGCCTACATGGCCACGCGCCAGGCACTAGAGCAGGCTCGTCTTGATCAGGACTATATCGACAGCCATGTGGTTGGTCTCATCTATGGTAACGACTCTACGGCTGAGTCCACGATGGTGGGGCTCGACAAGATCCGTCAGGTGAAGTGCACATCAGCCTGTGGCAGTGGAGCCATCTTCCAGTCGATGAACTCCACGGTAACCATGAACCTCGCTACGCTGTTCCATCTGAAAGGCATCAACCTGACAGCCTCCGCCGCCTGTGCCTCTGGCTCTCAGGCCCTTGGCCTCGGATTCCTGCTCATCAGGGACGGGCTGCAGGAGTGCATCATCTGTGGTGGTGCCGAGGAGAGTAATATGTATGGCATTGCGGCTTTCGACGGGCTCCAGGCTTTCTCACAACGTGAGAACGACCCTACCCGAGCCAGCCGTCCCTTCGATCGTGAGCGCGATGGACTGGTACCCAGCGGTGGTGCTGCCACATTGATCATCGAGAGTTATGACCATGCCATGCGTCGCGGGGCTCCCATCATTGCCGAGATCCTTGGTTGGGGCTTCTCCAGCAATGGCGAGCACATCTCAAATCCTAATATTGATGGTCCTGCCTGTTCTTTGGAACAATGTTTCCAGAGTGCAGGCATCCAACCCCGCGATGTGGGCTACGTCAATGCCCACGCCACCTCAACGCCCGTTGGTGATGCCTGCGAGGCACAGGCCATCGCCCGCATCTTCGGCGATTATCGCGTGCCTGTCACCTCTACGAAGAGTCAGACGGGACATGAGATGTGGATGTCAGGCGCTTCAGAGATTGTCTATTCCACGCTGATGATGAAGAACGACTTCATCGCCGGGTCGCTGAACTTCGAGAACCCCGACGATAAGACTGCCTGCATCCATGTGCTGCCTGAGACCGTCGAAACCCACTTCGACATGTTCCTTAGCAACTCCTTCGGCTTCGGAGGCACAAATTCGACCCTGATTGTCAAGAATATCATAAAATAAAGATTATATGAGAAAGTTACTATTGATGTTAGCCGCAGTCGTCATCGCCTGCAGTTGCAGTGAGAAGAAAGAGAATGGGAAGAAAGCACCCATCCGTGTGAAGACCCAGGTGGTATCGCCAGCGATGGCCGATAACAGCGTCTCTTATGTAGGCATCGTCGAGGAGCGCGAGGGGACAGCTGTCAGCTTTACGGGCATGGGTGTGGTGAAGCGTCTGCTCGTGAGCGAGGGACAGGCCGTGGGGCGTGGACAACTCCTCGCAGAGATGGACGACACCCAGGCCCGTAACCTCCTGACCGGTGCCGAAGCAGCGATGAAACAAGCCAACGACGCCCATGAGCGCTACGGCATGCTCCACGAGAACGGTTCACTGCCTGAAGTAAAGTGGGTAGAGATTGAGAGTAAGGTAGAGCAGGCCAAGTCACAGCTCGAGGTAGCCAGGAAGAATCTGGCAGACTGCCGATTGACGGCCCCCGTGAGCGGCATCATCGGCAAGAAACTCGTTGGGGCTGGTGAGACAGCCATGCCATCTCAGGCCGTAGTCACGATTCTCGATATCTCAAGTGTGAAGGTGAAAGTCTCCGTGCCCGAAGCCGAGATCAGCCGCCTTAACAGCACGACACCCTCGACCATCATGGTGGAGGCTGCAAAGACCACGCTCAAGGGAGGACATATAGAAAAAGGTATAGAGGCAGATCCTCTGACACATACTTACGACGTACGCATACAGGTACAGAACAGCGACAGGAAACTCTTGCCTGGTATGGTAGCCAATGTGCAGTTCTCACCTGATGGCTCTGCGAGTCTCCAGGCTAAATCGTTACCCGTCACGTCTGTTCAGCGTCGCAGCGACGGCTCACTCTTTGTCTGGACCATTGCCAACGACAGCACCGCCCATCGTACGACAGTCACTACCGGCGACACTCACGGCAATTATATCACTATCGTCGACGGCATCAACCTTGGCCAGCGCGTGGTAACGGAGGGCTATCAGAAACTGAGTGAGGGAACAAGGGTCAGATTCTAATTTAGAATGAAGAGTTTATGGAGAATAAGATGAATTGGCTGAAATGGCCATTGGATCATTACCCGATATCGCTGCTTATCATCAGCATCCTCTTCGTGCTGGGAATCTACGGCATGTACGTGATGCCCAAGGATGAGTTCCCCCACGCCACCATCCGTCAGGGTGTGGTGGTAGCGGTCTATCCTGGTGCTACCTCTGAGGAAGTCGAAGAGCAGGTGGCCAAACCGCTCGAGCGTTACCTCTTCACCTTTGGTGAGGTAAATCGTGTGAAGACGACCTCCCAGTCGCAGAACGGCATGTGTATCATGATGGTGAAGCTCAACGATGATGTGAACAATAAGGACGAGGTGTGGAGCAAGATCAAGCATGGACTGAACAACTTCAAGAGCGAGCTGCCTGCAGGTGTGCTCGCCATCGTGGTCAATGATGACTTCGGCAACACCTCTGCCCTGCTCGTGGCCATCGAGAGCGACCAGCGCAGCTATCGTGAGCTGAAGAAATACAGCGACGACCTTTCCGACCGTCTGCGTCGCATCCCCTCTGTGGCCAATGTGAAACTCTCCGGTGCCCAGAAGGAACAGATATCACTCTATGTAGACCGCAAGCGCCTCCAGGCCTATGGCATCGGCCAGCAGCTGCTCTTCTCGCGCCTCCAGGCGCAGGGCATCACCACCCTCAGCGGCAGCATCAGCGACGACGACCAACAGGTGCCCATCTATGTGGAGACGATGGAGAATTCTGAGGAGGAGATTGCCAACCAGATTATCTTCTCCGACCCAGTGACTGGCAAGGTGGCCCGTGTTCGCGATGTGGCCCGTGTGGTGCGTGAGTATCCGCCTCATGCCAGTCGTATCGAACAGGATGGCCATCCCTGTGTACTGCTGTCGATGGAGATGACGCCAGGCAACAATGTGGTGCAGTATGGTCAGGACGTCGACCGTGTGCTCAATGACTTCCGCCAGAACGAACTGCCCAGCGACGTGAAGATCACGCGTATCGCCGATAAGCCGAAGGTCGTGTCGCTGAGTGTCACCTCGTTCCTGCGCGACCTCATCATCGCCATGGTCATCATCATCCTCGTCATGATGGTGCTCTTCCCCATGCGCTCTGCCATCGTGGCGGCTGTCACCATCCCCCTGAGTACGTTTGTCTCGGTGTCGATCATGTATATGATGGGCATCGAACTGAATATCGTCACCCTGGCGGCCCTCATCGTGGTACTCGGAATGATCGTCGACAACTCTATCGTGGTCATCGACGGCTATCTCGAATACCTGAACAAGGGCTACGAGCCTAAACGTGCGGCCATCGACTCTGCCAAGCAGTATTTCATGCCGATGATGCTCGCCACCATCTGTATCTGTGCCATCTTCTACCCCTTCCTCATCACGATGAAGGGCATGTTCCATGACTGTCTCGAGGACTTCCCCGTCACCATCACCATCAACCTCATGGTATCACTGGCACTGGCTGTAGGCATCATTCCTTTCCTTGAGACACGCATCATCAAGCCAGGAACGGTCAAGACCGATGGCAATGCCATCACGAAATGGGTGCAGCGCACTTACGACCGTGTGCTCGAGTTCACCTTCCGCCGCCCGTGGGTAACGGTCTTCGGTGGCGTGGCCCTGATCCTGTTGTCCTGCCTGATTATCCCCACTCTGAAGGTACGACTCTTCCCATACGCCGACCGCGATCAGTTTGCCGTCGAGATCTTCCTCCCAGAGGGTAAGGGATTGGCCGATTCTGAGGCCATCTGCGACTCTGTGCGCCATACGCTTGAGAAGGATGAACTCATCACGAGCATCACCTCGTTCATCGGCTGTTCGTCACCCCGTTTCATGGACGCCTATGCGCCTCAGATTGCGGGTAGCAACTATGCCCAGATGATTGTGAATACGAAGGACGAAAAGGCCACCCTCGACCTGCTGGCTAAATACCAGCCCATGCTGAGTGAGGCTTTCCCACAGGCATACGTCAAGTTCAAGCGACTCGACTACCTCGAAGTGTCTGAGCTCGAATACCGTTTCTATGGCGAGAACCTCGACTCCCTCCATGTGGTAGCCGAGCGCCTGATGGAGCGTATGCGCCAGATGCCCGAACTCGAGTGGGTACATACCGACTTCTTCCAACCCTTCCCACTCATCAGTGTCAAGCTCGACCCAGTCACCTCGGCACAGATGGGCTTCACCCGCACCACGGCAGCCCTCGCGCTGAGTGCCTCTGCCAGCGACCTCCGTGTAGGTCAGGTCTGGGAGGGCGACTATGATCTGCCCGTCGTTGTGCGCGACGATACCGATATGCGCTATTCCGACATCGAGGATATGGGCATCAGCTCTCCACTGACGATGCTCTCCGCTGGTGTCAGCAAGACCAATACCACCGTGCCCCTGCGTCAGATAGCGAAGGTACAGCCCAAATGGAGCGAGAGCCGCATCATGCATCGCGGTGGTGAGCGTTGCATCACAGTGACAGGCCATTTTGCCCAGGGCGTGTTCACCTCGCCCGTGGAGTATCGCCTTGCCGACATCATGCAGAAGGAGTTGAAGATCCCTCAGGGCGTACGCTGTGAGGTGGGAGGCGAGATTGAATACGGCGACGAAGCCATGCCCCAGATTATCGGCGGCATCACGATTGCGATGGTCATCGTGTTCTTCTTCCTGCTCTTCAACTTCAAGAAATACGGCATCACCCTCGTCTGCATGGTGGCTCTTGCCTTGATGATCCCTGGTTCGCTGATAGGTCTCGGACTGATGAACCGTGCTTTGGGACTGACCTCCATCTTCGGACTCATCACCCTTATGGGAATGATCATGCGTAACGAGATCCTCATCTTCGAGCATGCCAACGACCTTATTAAGAAATATGTAGCTGAGCATGGCGACTGGACGGTCAGCCGCGAGGGCTACAACGAAGCCGTCAAACAGGCAGCCTACGATGCTGGTAAGCGCCGCATGGTGCCCATCTTCCTGACGACGGCCACAACCGCCGTAGGTGTGGTGCCGATGATTATCGCCCAGAGTTCCTTCTGGATGCCTGTGGGTGTCACCATCTTCGCAGGTGGCATCGGCTCCCTTATCCTCGTCGTTACCATGCTCCCCGTTATCTATTGGAAGGTTTCGACTAAGTGAGAGAAATAAGAGCTAAAGGTTAATATATATATATAAGGTAAGAATATGAGAACGAGAATGATAAACAAGGATTTTGGTAAGGCCATTGGTATTTTACTGTTTTACCTTTTCACCTTTTTACCTTTATCCGCCCAGACATACACCCTGGAGCAACTGAAAGATTCAGCTCTCCATAACAACTTCGCCATCCGTAAGGCCCGTTACGACATCAACGCCGCCCAGCAGCAGCGTAGCGAGGCCTTTACCAAGTATTTCCCCAATGTCAGTGCCACGGGCCTCTGGTTCAATGCCGACAAGGGCATGGCCGAGACCACCATCAACCCCTCTGAACTCATACCACAGTCGTTGGGACAGGTGCTCGCCCAGAAACTGCCCCAGCAGGTGCTTGCCGACTTGGCGAACCCCATTAACGTCTCGATGATGAAGAATGGTACCATTGGCGGTGTCACGGCTGTGCAACCCGTCTTCGCTGGCGGCCAGATTATCAATGGCAATCGTCTGGCAAAGGTGGGCGAGAACGTCAGCCGCCTGCAGCTCCAACTCTCAGAGAACGAGGTCGAGAAGACCACCGAACAGTACTTCTGGCAGCTTGTCTCCCTTCAGGAGAAAATGAAGACCGTCGAGGCCGTTGAGGCACTCCTGGCTGATATCGCCAAGGACGTCGATGTGGCCCTGAAGGCTGGTGTGGCTTTACGCAACGATCTCCTGCAGGTACAACTGCGTCAGAACGATATCGCCAGTCAGAAGCTTACCCTGCGCAATGCCACCTCTGTCGTCAAGCTTCTCCTCACCCAGTACTGCGGCCTCCATGCAGGCGATACGTGGAATGTGGCATACACCTCTGTCGATCCTACATCGGCAGAAGACTGTCCACTATCCTCTTTTAACTCTTCACTCCCAAACCTTCCCGAGTATCAGCTCCTTACCCAACAGGTGCGCGCCACCGACCTGCAGCATAAGATGGAGGTGGGCAAGAATCTTCCCAGCGTTGGCGTGGGTGCAGGCTACAACTATCATAACCTGCTCGACAACGACCACACCTTCGGCATGATCTTCGCCACCGTCAGCGTGCCCATCAGCGACTGGTGGGGAGGCTCTCATGCCATCAAGCGCAAGAAGATCGAGCACGAGAAGGCACAGGCACAACTCGCCGATAACTCCGAACTGCTGATGATCCGCATGCAGAAAGCCTATAACGACGTCGAAGAAGCCCGTCAGCAACTCAATATCGCCCAGCGCAGCATCGAACAGGCAGAAGAGAATCTCCGACTGAACCGTAACTTCTACCAGGCAGGCACCTCGAAGATGTCCGATCTGCTCGAAGCCCAACTCCTTTACCAACAGGCCCGCGACAAACAGACCGATGCTGTAGCTAACTACCACAACAAACTCCTCGAATACCGTCAAGCCACAGGACAATAAACAAAAAACAAGGTCGTTTTACCTCCTATTGCGACAGATTTGGAGCCCTTGCGCCAAGTTTGTCGCAATATCTTTTTCATGTCGCTACAACTCGAAACAAAATCTTGAAAAAAACTTGGAATGAGCCAAAAATCGTCATACCTTTGCATCGTCGAAAGGAACGAAATACTTCCTCAGACACAAAAAGAGAATTTAAAAATTATAATAGTATTAACAATTTAAAATTTAAGAAA
>JAEEGJ010011762.1_pt1 | contig 22031 bp, 18 predicted proteins | sample 8958761 | NCBI WGS metagenome assembly JAEEGJ01 (sample SAMN16246546, study PRJNA631951) | gut metagenome | biome: gut microbiome; feature: rumen; material: RS-attached | host: Bos | place: Iran: Karaj | collected 2018-10 | reverse complement strand
TTTTTTCGATTTTAGTAGGTAGGTTTATGTTTGAAAACCTTCGCATACCCGTAGGGGGTATATGTCTTGACAGCTTTATATAAACAAATTAAAATGACACCAAGTCATTTTATTGAAGGCGGACACCAGACTATGCCCAAAGTCAGTGAAGAATACTATAAGAACAAGCGAAGGGAGATCGTCGATGCGGCGTACCGCGTGTGCACCAGAAAGCCGATCTCATCAGTCGAGATGAAGGACATCATTGAGGAGACAGGCTTCTCGCACGGGGTCGTATACAGGTATTACAAGGATCTTGATGAGGTCTTGAAGGACCTGGTCATTACGATCAATGAGAACAACAAGATCGACGACAGACTGGATGAGATCCTGAAGAATGCGGAGATGGATAAGTGGGAGCAGACCATTTACGACATCTGCGCGATGCAGGCTGACTATATGAAGGAGGTCGGTACGGATCTTCTTAAGGTGTCGATCTACAGCGACATGCTCGCGATGACAGATCCCGAACGTGCCATGAATATCGCGCAAAGGCTTGGAAAAGATGAGCAGAGTCCGCTGCTCTATGCGACGGTGGCGACGGAGAAGTTTTTAAAGGACGTCGTCAAGAAGAACAAGCTGAAGCCGGCAACAAGCGTGGATGAGATCATCCAGTTCATGATCGTCAATTACCACGGAATCCAGACAGGTTATGTGCTCTCAGAATGTTTTAAGGTCCCGCACATCGAAGGCAAGTACGAGCCGGAAAACATGTTCAGGAATCTCGCGAAGTCAGTAGTCCTCATGATGGGCGGAAAGGCAGCAAAATGATCTTCCACACTTACGGAAATAAAGAGAACAAAGCGGTCGTGCTGATCCACGGAATGCTTACTCCGTGGCAGATCTGGAACTATGCGTCGAAAAGATTCTCTAAAGATTACTATGTCATCGTTCCTGAGCTTGATGCGCATACGGAAGTAACGCCCACGGTCTTTCATTCTGTCGAAGAGGAAGCATCAAAGATTGCAGAATACATTAAGCAGGAACTGGACGGAAAAGTATTTCTTCTTGCCGGCTTGTCGATGGGCGGAAGGATCGCTGCAACTCTTGCAAAGAGCGAAGACCTGAGCATCGAAAACCTGGTGCTTGACGGAGCACCGCTGACAAAGATGAATGTGCTCATGAAGGCCATCATGAAGTCGAATTACAAGACGATAATCATGAAGTCGAAAATGCATGATGCAAAAATATTAGAGCAGGCAAAGAAAGACTTTCTTCCTGAGAATATGATCCCTTACTACATCAAGATCGCTGAGAACATGATCATGGTATCCGTGAATAACATAATCGATTCAGTATTCTCGCGCTTCGATTATCCAAAATACAAAAGCGGCATGAAGATACTTTTCATGCATGGAACAAAGGGCAATGAATCATTATCAGCGAAGTGTGCGGTCAGGATGAAGAAGATCAACCCTCAGACTGAGATCAGGAGTTTTGACGGCCTGGCACACGCAGAGCTCGCGTGCTTCAAGCCCGAACAGTGGTATGAGGAAGTAAGGAGTTTTATAAACGCATGATCGATTACATCAGAGAAAACCTAAGTTACTACCCGATCTACTACAGGTTGCTGTTCAAGACGAAGAAGGAGTTTGCGCCGGAACGCGTGGATTACGGAAGCGATAAGGAACAGTATTTTCTGTACTACGAGCCTGCAAATGCAATAAGCGACAAGGTCGTTGTCTGGGTTCACGGCGGAGGCTGGAATGCAGGCAATCCGAAGTTCTTCGACTATGTTGGACAGAACATGGCAAAGGCCGGTTACCGCTTTGTCTCATTGGGTTACAGGCTGTCACCGAAGAATAAATATCCCGTGCAGATAGAAGATGTCTGTGCGGCGTTTAATGCCGCCATAAGATACCTGAAGGAAAAGGGTATCGACACGTCGAAGATCGTCCTCTCAGGCCCTTCTGCGGGCGCTCATCTGTCATCGATCATGTGCTTCAGCAGGAAAGTGCAGGAGCAGTACAAAGTAGACGTCTCAGACGTTATCGGATATGTAGGTTTCGGAGGTCCGTACAGCTTCAGGACCGGTCAGACAATGACCTTGAAGATGCTGACGGGAATGCTTTTCGCGAAGGGATATGACAGGACAGAAGGCGAGCCGAGATCGCTCATGGATAAGAGCGGTATTCCGATGCTCCTGATCCAGAGCAGGCACGACGGCCTTATGGGATTCGAGTGTGCCGAAGACTTTGCGGATAAGGCAAAAGAGCTTGGCAACAGGTTCGAGATCTACGAAGTAGAGGATAAGAAAAATACTCATTCGTGGTATACTGCGGGGTGTTTTCTTTTCGAGAGAAACGAAAACAAGACACTCGATAAATTTATGTCGTGGATAGAGGAATTATGAGAATAAAAAGATTTAGCGCGCTTGTTCTGTGCGTGCTGATGGCGTTCCAGTTGTTCGGATGCGCACTGATAAAGAACATTAAGAACGATCCCAAAAATCTCGAAAAGCCTGACGCTGAGAAGATCTTCGAATACATAAAGGACGAAGACATAGAAAGCCTTTGCGAGCTGTTTTCACCTGAGGTGAAGAAGAGTCACGATCTTGAGAAAGAGTGGGAAGATTTTTTCGAGAAGATGGACGGCAAGGCCGTATCATATAAGAAGCTCAGCTTTCCGAACGAGGGTGTTGGCAAGGATGAGAACGGCGAAGTCTACAAGATGCATGTCGCTGTGAACTACAACAGCTTGAAGACCGACAAGGGCACAGTTTACAAGCAGTTCGGATATCAGCACATAAGGGTCAGCGAGAGCGATCCTGATTCGGTAGGAATTCTGACATTCACCATGCAGGATCCCGATACGGGCGAGTGGACGACTGTAGGCGAGCGGTAATTCGCAAATATCAAAGTATTATGATACAATCTCGCGGTTGGAATTTTGCGGGGTGGTTAGACACGCCCAAAACGTGAGGAGTTTACTTTAAATGAGTGAAGAAAAAAATCAGGAGATGCTCGACCAGCTTCATGCTGCTGACGAAAAGGAAGCTAAGAAGGCTTCCGGCAAGGCATCCAAAGATAAGAAGGAAAAGCCCGTTAAGAACAGTGACGGGCATGTGCTGACCGAAGCTGAAATAAAGCGCCAGAAGGCGTTTGACGAGAAAGAGAAAAAGCTTCTCGAAAAAGGCTATGTCAGAAAAGACATCCTGATCTCGGTCCTTACTGCTAATTTTGTTGGCATTCTTTTGACGCTGCCTTTCGTCGGCCTGATGGCTCTGGGCTTTTATTTGAGAAACGGATTCCCCAATCTCGGAGAGATAATGCAGAACAGCCCGGTCATGTATTTTGTCGGACTTGGCATTGTAATAATCTCAACGATTCCGTTGGCTGTACTTCACGAGAAGATCCACGGCTGGTTTTGGACGATCGGCGCAGAGAACGGCGCAAAAGATATTGAATTCGGCTTCATGAAAGAGACACTCACGCCTTACTGCACTTGTGCATCGCCTCTTTCCAAGCCCATCTACATCTTAGGTTCCATGATGCCCATGACGATTTTAGGCATCGTATTGGGAATAGTCAGCATCTTTACCGGAAGTTTTGTGGTGCTCCTTATCGCAGCACTTCAGACGATCGGCGGTGCGGGCGATATCCTGATCTCCTGTATGCTCCTCGTAAGAAAGACGAAGGGCAAGGACGTCGTCCTTTTAGACCACCCGACAAAGATCGGCCTCGTTTCTTTCGAGAAGGAAAAGGACGCGAAATAATTAACGGTCAAAATAAAAACACAAGAAAAGGGCCCCTGATAAGGGGCCTTGATCATATCTTTTTATAAACCTTGTAGATCGACTTCAAATCTGAGTCTTTCGGCGGTTCTATGTATTTGCCGTTTCTGAACAGTCCGGACTTGAACTCGGTGACTGTGCCGCCATCGGTGTGTCCTGCCTCGACAATGACGTAGCCGTCAAACGCATAGAGCTTTATCTGAATCTCACCGGTCCAGAAAACGCCCATCTTCCTTAAGTCTTTGATCAGGGTAGGCTTGTCGAAAGCCATTGAATCAGTTGGGTTTTGAGTATACACATAATCGGAGGGATTGCCGTTGGTGGATACTGCCTTGAAGGAATAAGTCTGGAAGCTGATCTCCTGGTAATGGTTGGTCCTCTGGATCAGGTTATCGTAGCGGACTGTCTTGGCTGCCTTTATAGAGTTGCCGTCGAGTTCGAAGTAGGCTTCATCTTTAACAAGGCCTGAGGTTTCCTGGGCTTCCAGAAAATATGCAGGTTCCTTATTTCCGCCGCAGGAACAAAGCAATACGCACACAACAGACAGTATTGTAACAATGCTGATTATTCTGGCGAATTTTGTCCCCATACAAACTCTCCCCTAAAAATGCTATCGAAAATATATCATATTTTCTTTATTATTCAAATCTAAAGGTATCAAAAACCGCTCTACTGTCGCTGTTTTCGGTTGTGAACTCGAAATAGACCGAATGTTTTCCGGTGACCTTTTCAGCAAGATTGAAAACGATCTCCTTCGAATCTTCGGGAGCCTTGGTTTCAGCAACAACTTTTCCGTCATAAGTATCAAGGTGTATTGCCACCATAAATCCTGCAGGGATGTTGCCTGTGAGGACAGCCTTTGAAGCGCCGTCTGCGCCGAAGTTAATGTACTTGAATCCAATCGTTGCGCCGCTCTGAATATCGACAACAGGAGCAGAATCGCCTTCGTAAACAGGCTGGATGTGAGCTACTCTGACGCCCTCATTTGTGCCTTCGGCGTTGCCCTGGTACATGGGCTTTCCGAGGCCGTCGTACATGTGGCATGTGTAGCCAGCGGAGATGACTGCAAATGCATCAAGGCCGTCAAGGTAGAAGCCCTGTGATGTTGCATCGACTACATCGGAGCTTACGGGCTCGCCGTTTTCATAAGTGATCTTGCCGATATAGATCTTGCCGTTCTTGCCCATTGCGATATCGACGGGTTCGACCATTGCCTGACGCGCATATTCGTTGCAGCCTGTTTGTCTGTGATAGAAAACATACCACTGGTCCTTGACCTTCATGAGAGAGCCGTGGTTGTTGCCCCACTGGTATGTCATGATGCCGTTGCCGTCAGGTCCTGTGATGACTTCGCCGCCGTTGAAGCTGATGTCGCCGCCTTCCTTATATTTGCCTAAAGGAGAGTCACTCCACTTGTAGGATAAGAAGCCGTTGCAGCTTCCGAATACGCCGTTTGAAGGCTTCGGATATTCGTAGCGCTTGGAATAGATCAGGACATATTTGCCGTTGATCTTTCTGGGGCTTGAAGCTTCGAAAAATCCGTCTTCGGGAATTACGTGGCCGTCATCTTCCTTGATCCAGAAAGGCTTTGAGTGGCCCATGATGTGGTGTACGATCGTGTCCTTTTTAAGGGTAGCCATATCGTCATTGAGCTCGCCTGCGTGAGATTCGCAGAAGCCCCAGAATGCATATGTCCTGCCGTCGTCATCGACAAGGATGCCGGGATCGAAACCGAGCTCTGTCTTGACGGGATTTGTAAAAGGTCCCCAGGGGCACTTTGAAGTGACGAGCATGATCGATGAGCCTCTGTTTTCGGCTGCATACATGTAGAAAGTGTCGCCCTTCTGGACTACGTCAGGTGCATAGAGATCGCCGCCGTCAGAAGCTGTGTAGCAGATGCCGTGGCATATCCAGTTTGTGGGATCGTCAACGGGTGCCGACCATACGACATAATCCGGACCGCAGTAGTCGGTCTTCTTCGTGTCGTGGGAACCGTAAAGGTAGATGCGTGTCTCGCCATTGTATGTGAATACTCTGGGCTCTCCGTCCGGAACGTGTTCCCACAAAGGCATATAAGGATTTGCGCCTGTTATGATCTTCTTGTTTTCCATGTTTTGCACCTCACTTTTTATAGATCACTTAAGATAAGATTCCCTCTGAAATATACAACATCAGAACGCTGATTACATTAACAGCGAGAAGGATCAGCGCAACTTTGATGTGCGTCTTTTTCTCTTTGACGACAGTTGCAATGAATTCTCTTACAAATGCATTAACCCAGAAATAGGCTTTGGTCCTGCTGCCGATTCCTTCAGCCTTAAGGCCAATTTTCTCTGCGAGCATTCCGGTCCTGAATACGTGATAATTCGTTGTGGCGAATGCTGCTTTATATCCGTCAGAACCGAAGTTCTCTTTCATCTTTTCCATCGCGAGCTTAACGTTTTCTTCAGTGCTCGTGGAGCCATCTTCTTTGATGATATGATCCTCGCTTATGCCCTGCTCGAGAAGATAACGCTTGATCGCTTCGCCTTCGGAGATGATCTCGTCACTGCCTTTTCCGCCTGAGGGCACGAAAATAATGTCCTTGCCGGTCTTATCCTTTTGCATTTTCGCAAACTCGATAGCTCTGTCAGCTCGTGACTGCAAAAGCTTTGTGAGCGTGCCGTCTTTTCTGATTTGGCAGCCGTGAATGATGATGTAATCCTTATCAAATGCAGGAATGTGCTTTGCAGCCTTAATTGCAATGATTATTGTTCCCAGAAGTATGCATTCGAGATAGAAAACAAATGAGGAGACGGTATTTTCGAGGAACAACTCGAAAAACCTTCCGAAGCCTCTCTCATAGTGCGTATCGATGACATCCGAATAGAACATCCATAACCAGATAAAATAGGGAAGAAGGCAGCCGATGCCTAAGACAACGCCTAAGATCAGGCCGAGCATGTTGCGCCAGGTGCGGCCTTCTTTTCTTATGAGCTGGATATTGCTTATCGTAACGATTATGGTGGCAACGAAAACCATCGGGAGCGTTAACAATACGATCGATTGTGCTGCGCTTACGGAAGTCATCAGGGAGCCGTTGATGCCGCTCTTATTGACCAGGGCACCAACCTGGCTGTAGATGAGGTAGGCAATAAATGCGATCAAGCCTAAGTAGAGGATATTGTCGTATTTGTAAAGGCTCTGCTTCATTGACTCGCGGAATTTAAAGAAGAAATAGATTCCCAGAGCAACAAGATAGATCAGGATCGCAGTGATGACGGTGTTTGAACCGGTGCAGTCACCGAAGAACTTGTCAGCGGTGATAACGCCGTTCTTATGGACGTGGAAGATGAGGATGGTATGGCTTCTCTCGCCTTCGATCATAATGAAGACCCTGCCGGGATTTACGGATCTGAGCTTAATTACCACACTCTTATCAGTGTTCTCCCAGCTTACGATGTCGACCATTCCGTCTTCCGGCTCAGGCTCATGGACGTAAACGGCATTAACCTTATCTACATTTGTGCCGAAGTCCCTGCGGACATATGTGTATTCGTTTCCGACAGCACGGATATAGAAGTACCCGCCGACCCCGATGAGGACTGCGAGAATGACGAAGATATATTTTTTCAAGAATTTGATAACCATACCGAGAATTATACCTTAATACTTTTAAGAAAATAGGTGACAAAATCGTAATGTTAGGGTGACATATTGACAAGTTAGCACCTGCTAACTATAATTCGGTTGACAGGTTAGCAACGGCTAACTATAATGGTGCGCGAAAAGAGGGGCTCATTATGAGCGAAGCTATGGAAACAAAGATGAATCTCGGACAATTAAAAGCAGGTGAATCCTGCATTGTTGATACTGTCGGCGGCGAAGGCGCCCTCCGTCAGCATTTTCTCGATATGGGCATTATCCCGGGCGCTGAGATAACTATCGTAAAGTTCGCGCCGATGGGAGATCCCGTCGAAGTCAGCATCCATGGCTATGAACTCACTTTAAGACTTGATGACGCGCAAAAGATCGAGGTCACCAAAGCCGGTAAGAAAGATACTGCCGAGCAGCCCAAAAAGCGCAAGGAAAAGGTTGCGCACCCTAATCTCGGTGAGCCTGGCATACACCACGATAAAAAGACTGAAAACCCGCTTCCGGATGACCACGTCTTATCTTTCGCGCTCGTCGGCAACCAGAACAGCGGAAAGACCACGTTATTCAACCGCCTGACAGGTTCCAACCAGCACGTCGGAAACTTCCCCGGAGTTACTGTCGACCGCAAGGACGGCGCCATTATAGGGCACCCTAACACAGTAATTACGGACCTTCCGGGCATCTACTCGATGTCACCCTATTCAAAGGAAGAGATCGTTTCGCGTGACTTCGTTCTCGATAACAAGCCGGACGCGATAATCAATATCGTCGACTCAACTAACATAGAGCGCAATCTGTATCTGACGATGCAGCTCCTTGAGACCGGCCGCCCGGTCGTTGTCGCCCTCAATATGATGGACGAACTTACCGGCAACGGCGGATCTGTCGACATCAACCTGATGGAGCACATTCTGGGCGTTCCTGTCGTTCCGATCTCCGCTGCGAAGAACCAGGGTATCGACGAGCTCATCACCCACGCACTTCACATCGCCAAATACTGCGAAAAGCCTCTCGAGCAGGATTTCTGCCCGGACGGCAGCCCGATCCACGCTTCTATCCATGCGGTCGAGCACATCGTAGATGACAACGCCGAGAGATGCGGCCTGCCCTTAAGATTTGCAGCATGCAAAGCATTGGAAGGCGACCCGCTCATTCTCGAGAAGCTGAAGCTCGATGATAACGAGAGAGATCTCCTGGAGCACATCAGAGTAAAGCTCGAACAGCAGTCAGGCCTTGATCCTTCTGCAGCAGTCGCAGAAATGAGATTTTCCTACATCATGTCCCTCTGCAAGCAGGCAGTAATCAAGCCCAAGGAATCCAAAGAGCGCGCGAGATCCGAAAAGATCGACCGCATTCTCACAGGCAAATTCACTGCTATTCCGATCTTCATCGTCATCATGGGTCTGGTATTCTTCCTGACATTCAACGTAATCGGTGCGGGCCTCCAGTGGCTTTTGGAACAGGGAATAGGCCTTCTTACCAATCTCACCGAAAAGGCACTCGTGGCAGGCGGCGTCAACGACGTGATCCAGAGCCTGATAATCAAAGGTATTTTCGAAGGTGTCGGAAGCGTATTAAGCTTCCTACCTATAGTTGTCGTAATGTTTTTCTTCCTCTCGCTTTTGGAAGACAGCGGATATATCGCGAGGATCGCATTCTTTATGGACAAGCTTCTTAGAAAGATCGGTCTTTCCGGTCGCTCGATCGTGCCGCTCCTCATCGGCTTCGGCTGCACGGTTCCCGCCGTCATGTCAACAAGAACCCTGCCTTCCGACAGAGACCGTAAGATGACTGTTATCCTTACGCCTTTTATGAGCTGCACCGCAAAGCTTCCGATCTACGCATTCTTCGTAAATGCATTCTTCCCGGGCTGTGGCGGCCTTGTCATGACAGGCCTTTATCTATTGAGCATCGTGGTCGGAATACTAATAGCATTCCTCTATAAAAAGGTGCTCTTCAAAGGCGAAGCCGCACCGTTTGTAATGGAACTTCCCAACTACAGACTGCCTTCAATGCGCAGCACTCTGCAGCTCATGTGGGAAAAGGCGAAAGACTTCCTCCAGAAGGCCTTCTCCGTTATCCTCATCGCGACTGTCGTTGTCTGGTTCCTCCAGAGCTTCGATACAAGATTCAATCTCGTAACCGATTCGCATCAGAGTATCATGGCCCTGATCGCCGGATTTATCGCGCCTGTTATGCAGCCTCTTGGCCTTGGTGACTGGCGCATCGTAACTTCACTTATCAGCGGATTCATGGCAAAAGAGAGCGTCGTATCAGTACTCGAAGTCCTTTTCGGCGCTGAAGGCGGAATCACTGCAGTCCTGGGCGTTGTCGAAGCCGGCACGCTCCTTATCTTTAGCCTCCTTTACACGCCCTGCGTCGCAGCGATCGCATCGGTCAAGCGCGAACTCGGCTGGAAATGGGCCGTCGCAGTCGTTCTCTGGCAGTGCATCCTCGCCTGGATCGTCAGCTTCCTGTTCAGGATCATCGTGCTCCTTTGCACGGGAGGGCTTTTATGATGACTCTTTTAGCGATCACCTGGAGGCCGGTAGATATAGTTCTTATTGTTGTTATTGCTCTTATCATAGCCGGCGCTGTCGTCCTCACTGTCCGCCGCAAGAAAAAGGGTTCTTCCTGCTGCGGCGACTGCGCAAAGTGCAGGAGCAGATGCCCGTCGTAAGGCCTGTTTTACCCCACGTTTTTACGCTGCTTTTTTTCGCTGGTTTTTCGCCACTTTTTACACCACTTTGATATTATTTCGATTTGGTGTAAAAAATGGCCTGTTTTTTACACCATTTTGAAAATATATCATTTTGGTGTAAAAACCGGGGGCGATTGGAGTAGAAACCACGGATAACAGATATAAAACGTCTATAAAAAACGCGGCTCCTATTAGAACCGCGTTTTTATGTTATGAAATTTTCCTGCTCTGTTGTCTTTGTGCGAATTCAGCACTAAGAGGAGATGTGGTGGCTTTGTGCTGGATCGGTTTCCAACCGGGATTTACGAAGAGTGCCGCAAATGCGATCGGAATATATGTAAGCATGAAGAGCGGGAAGGAAAATACTGAGAAGATCTTTCTCGTAATGCCGGCGTGGATGTTTTTCCATTCTGAGATGAGCGTGATGACACCTAATACGAAAAGCATTGCGCAGGCGTTGAAAACTGTCTCGCCCATTGACCAGATGGCGATCATGATGTCGTTGCCGGTGATCGCGCCGATGATGCCGTAAAGGAGATTGCATACGATCGAGATAGCGGTAAGAAGGAATGCCGGCATGATGTTCATTGTCATGTCGAATGCCGCGAAATTACCGTGGAACATCTCGTAGATCAGGTCTTTTCCGTACTTCTGGAAAACCTGGATGTAGCCTCTTGCCCAGCGCATACGCTGAGTTACGGACTGCTTGAGGGATGTAGGCTGTTCGTCGTAGAAAACTGCGCTTCTGCAGAATGCGATCTTTTTGCCCTTGCAGATGCGGTTGATAGTAAATTCAATATCCTCTGTAAGGAGGTGGAAAGGCCAGCCGCCGATATCCTTGAGGACGCTGTCAGAGAAGAAGAATCCCGTGCCGGAAATAGCTGCGGAAGAACCGATCCTGTAACGTGAATAGTTAAGATACATTGATTCACGGAGGAACCAGAGGCCGTAGCCTGAGCTGATCCAGTTGTCACCGTAGTTCTTGGTTGCGCGGTAAGATGTGATCGCATCGTTGCCTGCGAGGTGGCACTTATGCATCTCTTCAATATAGTTAGGTGAGAGGATGTTGTCTGCGTCGAAAACAAAGTATCCGTCGAAGCCCAAAGGATAATCGTACTTGATGTGCTTTAAGAGCATCTCGATCGCATAGCCCTTGCCGATATATTTAGCGGATTTTCTTGTGTAAGCGACTGCGCCGTGGTCTGTTGCAACACCGTATGTGTTATCGGTGCAGTTGTCCGCCATTACGAAGGTCGTGATCTCGCCCTTATATGTCTGGTTGTTGATCGAATCGATGAGCTGGCCGATTACTGCTTCCTCATTTCTTGCGCAGATGAGAACTGCATAATTCTTGAGGTGCCTGTCGCAAAGTTCGTTATCAGCTTCAGTCTTGGTATTCTTAAGTCTTCTTCTGTCCCTGTTCTGGAACCAGACCGACAAAGGTACATACGCGAACTGATATGCGTAGCAAACTGCGAATATCGCTGTGATGATGAAATTAATAATTCTGATAGTTTCCATAGTCTCTTTCTCCCCGCGACACATTATGGCACAGACTTTTTTAAAATGAAGTGTCGAAAACCTTAAGATTTCCTTAAGATTGAGGCAATTTTTCGTGCAAAGTGGTCCGTAACGCTCTTTTTGAAACAAACCTGTAACTTAACTGCCGCAAATACCTGTTTTCAGCCAGCCAAAGTATATGAAAACCTGCAAAATGCCTCCATTGAATCTGCTTACCAAATCCTTACATCTTTGTCACTTTTGTATATGCGTTAAGGCGCGTATATAATAGGGAAAAACACGCAAGGATTTTTGACTGAAATGGCTTTTCAGATAGTACGTAACGACATAACGAAGATCACCGCAGATGCGATCGTAAACACTGCCAATCCCGAACCGACATATATGGCGGGAACTGACAGCGCGATCTATCTTGCAGCAGGCGCTGATGAGCTTCTTTCTGAGCGCGCGAAAATAGGTCCTATCGCTGAAGGCGAAGTTGCAGTAACGCCCGCTTTTAAACTTGATGCAAAATACATTTTTCACACTGTAGGTCCAGTCTGGAACGGCGGCGGGGAAGGCGAAAAAGAAACGGTCAGAAAGTGCTACTTAAACTGCCTTAAAAAGGCCTGTGAACTCGGCATTGAGAGCATCGCTTTTCCTCTTATTTCCACAGGCGTTTACGGCTTTCCAAAAGCTGAAGCATTGCTCATCGCAACATCAGTATTCAGCGAGTTTTTGGCTGATCATGAATTGGATATCACACTCGTTGTTTTCGACAATGAATCATTTTCTTTGTCAGGCAAGATCTTTGCCGGCGTAAATGAATATATCGACGAGAATTATGCCGCCGAAAAGATATCTGAAGAATACGGATTTACCGGCGGTGCAGCATATGGTGCCGGGTTTGGCGCTGCAGCATCAGGTATCGGGTTTGAAAGCACAGCAGAAGAAGTATGCGAAGATAAAGAAGCAGCACTTATTGAAGAGCGTGAAAAAGAGCGTGAAGAGAGGCGCAGCAGAAGGAAAAACCTGCTCCACAGCGTGCGCGATTACACCGGTCTTGAAGCGCGCGGTAAAAGTGCAATGGCTGTGCCGGCTGCTTCAATGGCTCAAATGGAGGCAGCTTCCAAACCTCAAAGGTCTCTTGATGATGTGGTTAAAAACGTTTCAGAAACGTGGTCACAAAGCCTTCTGCGCCTGATCACGGAAAAAGGTTATACGGATACCGAAGTCTATAAGCGTGCAAATGCTGACAGGAAGCTCTTTTCGAAGATCAGGTCCAACAAGGACTATCAGCCCAAGAAGGCTACGGCGCTTGCATTTGCGCTTGCATTAAAGCTCAATATCGATGAGACAAAAGACCTTTTGGGCAGGGCAGGATATGCGCTCTCAAAATCCAGCATCACGGATCTTATCGTTGAGTACTTTATCGAGAATCAGGTGTATGACATCATGACGATCAATCTCGCTCTTTACGAGCACAATGAGCCGCTGTTGGGATAAGGTCCTTTACTGTTAATCGGGGCGTTCTGCTGAAAGCTTTATAACTCAGCCCTTTTCGCGGTTTCTGATCACGGTGCTTACCATAACGGCATCTTTAAAATCGTCATCTGAGATTCCGAGACGGGCGATGTCTTTTGCGACTGCTTCCTTATATAATGCGAGGCCTTCTTGAGAGAACTCGTTGAAGATCACATATGTGCGTGCGTAGTCAAAAACAGCAGGTGCGATCCTCGCATTCATCCAGTCGATTATCTTATAATCCGAACCGTCATCCGGGAGCATGATATTAAGAAAATGCATGTCGAGATGGCATATGCAGGATTCATATTTTTCAGACAGGCGTTCGATAACGGGACGTATCTGATCCCACTGTTCGGGATCAAGTCCCATGTATGCAGTATCGATCAGGCGCGGCATCTTAATTTCAGGGGATACAGGCACCTGATGCACTTTGCAAAATGCATCACTCAGTATATTAAACCCCTCGAGATAACCGTCCAGCACCTTCTTTTCGAGCTCGATGCCCTCAATAAGGTCCATACGGATAATGTGCGGATCGGAAGTCTCATAGTAGCGTATGTCGGAAAGGCCTAAGCCAACAACAGTTTCCTGCTGCTGCATCTCAAAGCGGATCCACTCTTCGGGATATGTTGGTTTGTAGATCTTATATGCGTAACCCTGATACTTGCAGACGTCAGCCTGGGCGCCTTTTCCGATCAATTTCTGACTGCCGTCAAATTCCATGCGGTTCTCCTAAAAATATCATTCAGTCAGATAAGCTTTTGCTCTGCCGTTGATGATCTCGATTACTGCGCCTAAGTCTTTCTGGCCGCTGAAGTAAGCAGGCATTTCTTCCTTGATTATCAGCGAGATCGCGGGGTCGGACCTGTAGGTTGCCTCCGCCGAGCATATGATCTGCTCGAATGCCGCGATATCTCTTTCCCTTGCTTCAATGGCAACGCCCATCTGGCGCAGGTCGGCTTCGTTAAAGCCCATGTTGATGAGATGCTTTCTGTATGTGTTATAGTGCTTGAGCTGGGTCTTTGAAGATGCGTTAAAAGATTCAACGTTTACCGGAATTGAATAGCCCGTTTCGGCATAGCCAGTCTGCATTTCAGGTGACATCAGGAGTTTAACGAACTCAACGCATCCGGCCTTATTCTTGGTTGCGTTGGATACTGCGATGGAATTGACCGTAGCAGCATAAGGTCCTGTTGAATCTTCCGCAGGATATCCCAGAACGACTGCATCTGAGATTTGTGATTTGCCGAAACCGAAATAATCGTTCGTGCAGCTGAATGTATAGCTCGTAGCATGGATATCGTCGTCGAGCGTATCTACAACCTCCGTAGTCTCGTCCATAGGAATGCCGTCAACGCTCATGTAGACGAACTTTGCGAGATTTTTGAACTTCGCATCGTTATAGTCCGGAGTCTCGCCTGCGTAGAAATGGACGTCAGACATAAGGTTGTAGCAGAAGATGAAATACTCGGCTTTGTTCTTCTTGATGGGGTCGCTGCCGTTGCATACCGTCCTTACAAAATTATCGTATTCTTTGTAAGTAAAGCCAGTCTGTCTTTCGCGCACGAAAGCTGAATCGCAGACGATGCCGGAGAGCCTGAAAGTCAGAGGCACCGTGTAGAGCTTGCCGCCGATCTTGTTTATCTCGAAAATGTTCTCGAAAACGCCCTCGCTGTCGATATTTTCTGAAAGATCCATAAACAGGGCAGGTTCGAAAGATGAAGTGAAAGCCGATCCGTTCATTATGAGATCGGGGCCGTCGCCTGCGGCGATATCGACCTTCAGCTGATCGAACAAAGCCCGCTGCCCCATAAGGCTCGTGGTGTACCAGTCCAGATCGTTGCTGCCCTTATAATTATTGAGGTTGTAGCGCGAATCGAAAGTGACATAGTAATCAGAGCTTTCGTTATTAAACTTGCAGACAGCTTCTGCCGTGGTGTAGTCGAGCGGATCGAAAGATGCGAGCTTTAATTCTTTCTTGCCTTCGTTGGGATTCTTTTCGGCCTTCTCGAGAACGATTATCTTCGATTCCTTAACGGCTTCCTGATACTGCTCCATGTAGACGCTGCCTCCGAAAACGAACCTGTTTTCTTCGGAGTTATAGAGCTTTAATCTGCTGATAAGGTAAAGATTTGCATTGCACTTGTCGTAGTTGATCAGGCGCTCGGTCGTCTTTTTTTCGAGATCGGCAACAGAGAGGCCGTCTTCATCGGCAACCATGGTCCCCAGGCCGTCGATATAGGAAGTGCTGTAGATATTCGTGGTGTTGAAGATCGGACCGATATCTTCCTTCTTTTCGTATTTGCCGGACTTAAGATCGATGACGAAATAGCCGGTTACGCTCCAGACAGGCACGTTTGTGCTCATGAAAGGCAGCAGAACCTTTCCGTCTCCCTGTTCTACCATCGGGAAAGCGTTATTCCACAAGATCTCCGGATCTTTGATGTTGATGGTCCTGGAACTGCCGTCGTCACCTACGATCACGAGCTCAATGGAAGCGTTATCGTCGTATCTGGCATAGGAAAAAGCGCTGTATCCGCCGGATCTTACAAAACCCGGCCTTAAGTACATTCCGGTAAGCTTTTTCTCGAAAGAGCCGGTTTGCTCTCCGGTGGTCGGATCAATGAATGTGATGATGCTCTTGCTGCCGCCGGCTTCGTTATAGATCTCCCAGGGGATTATGACCTTATCGCCTGCGACGGAAGGCTCGCTGGACATGCTGATCTGGCCCTTGAACGAGGGGCTGTACTTTTTGCAGTCGTAGGTCAGAAGATGCGTTCCGTTTAAATCATAGACTTCGAGCGTGTCGCCCTGATAAGGCGAGGGGTCATCAAGCTCATAGTCGAAATCGTTGGGATAGGGTTTTGAATAATTAACATGGACGATCGCAAGATTCCTTATTATGCCTGCGAAACTTGAATTTAAAGAGTTATATTCAGATTCGTCGTAAGGAAGCTTTATATCAACTGTCTTGGAATTGTACCAGGCAGCTTCCTTTTCCTTTTGCTTGTCCTTTTTGCAGCCTGCCATTCCAAGTGCCACGGAAAGCACCAGAAGAAGCGCCACAAACCGGTTCGTGCGTTTCATCCCTATTACCGTCCCATGAGTGATTTGCCTTTTTATTATACCTTCTATCTGCCTTATTAAAAGGTCACGAGTTAGGCAATATTGTTTCAGGCGGGCACTCCACCGATCACAGGACAGTCAACTTTTTAGCTAGCAGTTTTCCGGATTTAGCTAGCAAAAAAGCTGGATTTTCGCAAAATCCAACTTTTTGCCTAGCCGTTTTTCGATTTTTGCTAGCTGAAAAGTTGACCAGTGTTTTGCAGCCCTCCTTTAGCAGATCTGCTGCCAAAAAATGTCGCTTCCCGGGCGACCTTAAGCCCTCGTTTTCCTCCTATACTGAAGCCACAACAAAACAGCCGCTGACGGAATAACAGCGGGAAGAAAAAGTATCAGGCCCCATACACAGCGGGCAGAAAGTGAGGAAAATAAAATGAAAAAGGGATTAACAGAGATCGTATTTATCCTGGACCGCAGCGGTTCAATGGGTGGTTTGGAAAAGGACACGATCGGAGGCTACAACTCCATGATCGCAAAGCAGAAGAATGAAGAGGGCGAGGCTCTTATCTCGACGATCCTTTTCGACAACGAGACAGAAGTCCTGCATGACAGAGTCCCGCTTACAAAGATCGAACCCATCACTGAAAAGGAGTATTTTGTCAGAGGTTCGACAGCGCTCCTGGATGCTATCGGCGGCGCGATCCATCACATCGGAAACGTCCATAAATATGCGAGAGAAGAGGATGTTCCGGAGAAGACTTTGTTCATCATCACGACAGACGGCATGGAGAATTCCAGCAGGGAATATACCTATGACAATGTCAAAAAGATGGTCAAAAGACAGAAGAAAGAATACGGCTGGGAGTTCATTTTCCTGGGCGCAAACATCGATGCCATAAGCGTTGCAAACCAGTTCGGCATCGACAGGAGCAGAGCGGTAAGATACGAATGCGATGAAGCGGGCACGAAGCTCAACTACAAGATGATGTCCAAGATGGTTTCCTGCGCAAGGGCATGCGGTTCGGCACAGGAAATGGCAGCCGCTTTCGATTCCGACGAGATGCTCTCTGAGATCCGCGAAGATTACGCCAGAAGGCATAAGGAATAAAAGAGGATAATTCTATGTGCGGAGTCCCATGTGCTGACTTGTGCTGACCAATATCAGTCCGTTTATTGGCCGCATATCGGACTCCGTTATGAATTATAATAGGGGCATAAAGATTTGAGCAGGGAGGATTATCAGTATGCATGAGATCAAGTGTCCCAAGTGTGGAGAAGTGTTCCAGGTCGATGAGTCCGGTTATGCCGAGCTCTTGAGCCAGGTCAGGAACGAGGCTTTTGAAGAAGAACTTCATAAGCGTGCCAAGGAATTGGAAGACAAGAACAAGAGCGATCTTAAGATGGCTCAGATGCAGCAGGAGAAATCCTTTGCTGAGACTATTTCGGATAAGGACAAAGAGATCGCGAATAAGGATATGGAGATCCAGAAGCTCAAGAACCAGCTTGCAATGGGCGACTCCGAAAAGAAGCTTGCGATCACCGAAGCTGTCCGTGACAAGGATAAGGAGATCGCTGACATCAATGCTTCCGTGATCGAGCTTAAGAGCAAGCTCGCTAACCAGAAGACTGAGAGCGAACTTAAGGAAAAGAATCTCGAGGAGAGATACAAGAACGAGCTCAAGCTTAAGGATGAGCAGATCGAGCAATATAAGGATTTCAAGGCGCGCCAGTCCACGAAGATGGTGGGCGAGAGTCTGGAGCAGCACTGCCAGATCCAGTTCAACAGCCTCCGCATGACCGCGTTCCCCAATGCTTATTTCGAGAAAGACAATACAGTAAGCGGCACCGGCAGCAAGGGTGATTTTATCTTCAGGGATTTTGATGAAGGCCAGGAATTCATTTCGATCATGTTCGAGATGAAGAACGAGATGGATACCACTGCGTCCAAGCACAAGAATGAGGATTTTTTCAAAGAACTTGATAAGGACAGGAATGAGAAGGGCTGTGAATATGCGGTTCTTGTATCGCTCCTTGAAGCAGATAACGATCTCTACAATAACGGTATCGTTGACGTCTCTTACAAGTATCCGAAGATGTATGTAATAAGGCCGCAGTTCTTTATCCCCATGATCACGCTTCTGAGGAACGCTGCACTCAATTCCCTGCAGTATCAGAAGGAACTTGCCATCGTGAGGAACCAGCAGCTCGATCTCGTCAATTTTGAGGCCAACATGCAGGCTTTTAAGGATGCTTTCGGGCGCAACTATAAACTGGCCAATGATAAGTTCGGAGCAGCAATCGATGAGATCGACAAAGCCATAAAGGCTTTAGAGAAGACAAAGGCAGATCTGTTGGCATCTGAGAAATACTTAAGGATTGCAGGTGACAAAACTGACGATCTTTCCATTAAGAAGCTTACCAAGAACGCGCCTTCCGTAAAGAAGATGTTCGATGACTTGAATAACGGCGAAGCGGTGTTCGGAGACGGCGCGGAATAAGCTTAAAAGCGTAATGGTTTTCCAACGGTAACGGTCTTATGGCGGGCGTAACCAACAACGCCCGTCTATATATAATGCGCACAATAAATCTATAGAGTATAATTATCACCATGAAACGCTCTGAAGTAAAAGTCTCAAATAGCAGGATCGCGGCAACGGTCCTGGCGGGCATTGTGCTCGCCCTTTTTTTCTTGACTGTCGTAGGACTTCTCTACTACAGGGAAATGATCAGGCGCATTGGCGAGGTCCAGGAGGAAGTCTATACGCAGTATCCCAGGCTCTATGCTTATATTGCGGAGGATCCGGACAGCCAGCTGTCGAACCGTATTTATAAAGAGATTTCAGAGTATGCCAAGGAGAACGGCTGCTATGTCGAGATGACAGGGCAAAACCTTTCGACGACTTATTCGAAATCGGACAGAATCAATATTGCGATCAGCTCCAAAGTGGACGGGATCATTTTAGAGGGCGATAACTCCGAAGAGACTATAGAACTCATTAAGAAAGCCGATGCTGCAGGCATTCCGGTCGTTACGGTCTTATCGGACAGCGAGGGTTCGGAGAGAAAGAGTTTTATCGGTCTTAACCAATACGATCTGGGCACCGAATACGGCAACGCCCTGACCGAGATCTCGACTGTAAACTATCCTTTGTCGGTGCTTGTCTTGAAGAACGGCAGTTCCGATGACTTCATAATCCAGGCTATTCAAAAGCCTCTTACGGGAAGATTCGTTGCGATATCTTCAAAGGACATCGATACTTCCTCACAGTTCACATCAGAAGAAAACATCATGAAGACACTGGACGAACTCAATAAAATGCCCGATGTCATCATATGCCTGAACGATAAGATCACCGAGAGCGCTATCCAGTGTATCGTCGAAAAGAACCTCGTAGGAAAGACCAAGATCCTTGGATATTACGACTCTGAGACGATCAGGAAAGCCATCGAAAAAGGTTCCGTATACGCGACATTCACTATCGATACAAAGGCTCTTGCGATGCAGAGCGTAAATGCACTTAACGAGTTTAACGATACCGGATACGTAAGTGACTACAGCACGACAACGGTCAAAAAGATCACGCGCTTGAATCTGGATGATTACAATTCGGAGGGCGATGAGAATGAGGGCTAATTTCTTTGCCAACATGAAGATCTCCCGTAAGCTCGTTGCGGTATTCCTTGCGACGTCGTTCATTGCGATGGGCGTCAACGTTTTTATTTACATAAACCTGAACCAGGCGCTCGATAAGATCAACTCGGTATTCGCCAGCAACATCAGCTTGAACGAGCTTTCCGACAGCTTAAACAAGACTCACCAGGGTCTTACGGGATTCTTGGAGACTAAGGGAACCGATGATTTCGAGCTCTATTATGCGTCTTCGCTTGATATCAGGAACATGAGCCGCAAGCTCAATTCCAATGTTACCGACAACAATATAAGGCTCTCGGAGCGCGACATCAGAAACATGATCGATACCTATCTCTCTTATGCGGACGAGGCAGTGCAGGCAAAGCGAGGCAGGAACATCGATGATTACACGGCAAAATATAACGAGTGCACGAGGATCAAAGACTACCTCAACACCTATATCTATTCGGTCAACAACGACCAGTTCAAAACGAACTCCGAGACATATATGGCGCTCGTAAATTCGCTTAAATATACGGAATTCATGAGCGTCCTCATTTTCGTAGTCGCATCGGTCATGAACGTCCTCCTCATCGTAATCCTCACGAGTACGATCACGAGACCTCTTACCAGGCTCTCTGCAAAGGCCGATGAGATCTCCCAGGGCTCACCCGAAAACGTTGAGCCTCTGGAAGTTTATTCCGAAGACGAAGTCGGTAAGGTTACGAGAGCGTTTAACGAGATGCTTGCGTCCATCAAGGACTACATCGCGCGTATCAGGACGCAGCTCATTACGGAAAGTGAGATGAAGGAGAAAAACCTCCTCATGGAAACGCACCTTAAGGATGCGCAGCTTAAATATCTGCAGTCGCAGATCAACCCGCACTTCCTGTTCAATACTTTGAATGCCGGTGCGCAGCTCGCCATGATGGAAGGTGCTGACAGGACCGTTGAATACATAAGGAACATGGCAGACTTCTTCCGTTATAACGTCAAGAAGAGTTCCGAGACGGTAAAGCTCTCGGAAGAGATCGAACTCGTTGATTCATACATGTATATCCTGAACGTAAGATTCGCCGGAGAGATGCTTTTCGAAAAGGACATCGACGAGAGCCTTTTAAACGTCATGGTTCCGTCCATGATCATCCAGCCTCTGGTCGAAAACTCAATAAAATACGGCATCAAGGACTTAGAGCCCGGCGAGGGCAAGGTCACGCTCTCCGTTTACCGCGAGAACAATATGTGCTGCATCAGGGTCAGTGATAATGGCATAGGCACGGACGAAGAGATCATCGAGAAGATCATGAATCACGAGAAAAAGCCCTCTGAGACAAGAGGTGTAGGAATAACGAATGTTATGTCGAGGCTCGATCTTTACTACAACAACAGGGAAGTTTTCGAGATGAAGAGCCGCAAGAACGAAGGAACACACGTAACGATAAAGATACCGTTGGAGGACCAAAATGTATAAGCTCATGCTCGCCGATGATGAGGGCATCGTAAGAGAATCGCTCAAGTTCATAGTAGATAAGGAATTTCCGGGAACGTTCGAGACGTTCGAAGCAAAGACCGGAAGACATGTAATTGAGCTTGCCGACGAGGTGCGCCCTGACATCGCATTCATGGATATCAGGATGCCTGGAATCAACGGCATCGATGCTATGAAGGAGATCAGAAGGACCAACCCCAACATCGTTTTCGTCGTCATATCAGCTTACGACAAATTCGACTATGCCAAGCAGGCCCTGAATCTCGGCGTTATCGACTATATTAACAAGCCTTTTGATAAGGCTCAGATCGTCGCAGTTCTGAAGAAGGCGATGGAAGAAGTCGACCGCGTCAGAGATCAGCGCAAAAGAGAACTGGAGATCAAGGAAAAGCTCGATTCCATCGTCCCGATCATCGAAAACGGCCTGATCCAGGACCTCTTATCGCACGAGCATTACAAGGAGAATATCGAAGAATATAAGAAGCTCCTTGAGATCGACGAGAATTACGGCCTCATGCTCGCTATCATCGGAGGCGACAAGGAACCCGGCGGATATATGCGCGGCGTTGTTCCCGCGAGCGTCAAGACTCAGAAGAACTATGAGACTGTCCTTCTTGTCATTTCAGATAACTTCAAGTGCATAACAGGTTCTGTAATGGGCAACAAGATACCTGTCCTGATTCCGTGCCCGAAAAGTTCACTGACACCTGAG
>JAEEGJ010011759.1_pt1 | contig 22035 bp, 12 predicted proteins | sample 8958761 | NCBI WGS metagenome assembly JAEEGJ01 (sample SAMN16246546, study PRJNA631951) | gut metagenome | biome: gut microbiome; feature: rumen; material: RS-attached | host: Bos | place: Iran: Karaj | collected 2018-10 | reverse complement strand
TTTTCGTTAGTTTATTTATCACATTTTTCGAGATAGGTCTTTTTGGCTTTGGTGGAGGTTATGGTATGCTTTCACTCATTCAGCACGAAACGGTCGAGGCACATCATTGGCTCTCAACATCAGAATTCACCGATATTGTTGCCATCTCTCAGATGACACCTGGTCCTATTGGTATCAACTCGGCCACTTATTGTGGTTATACTGCCATTCATAATGCGGGTTATGGTCATCTGGTTTCTATTTTGGGTTCTGCCACAGCTACCTTTGCTTTGGTGTTGCCATCGCTTATCCTGATGATACTTATCAGTAAGATGTTTATGAAGTATATGAACACATCGCTGGTACAGTCGATTTTTACAGGTTTGCGCCCTGCTGTTGTGGGTCTGTTGGCAGCTGCCACCCTGTTGCTTTGCAACACCGAGAACTTCTCTACACCTATCGAGAATCCTTGGCAGTTTGGTATCAGTTGCGCCCTTTTTGTGGCTACCGCTTTTGGTACAGGTTATCTTAAAATCAATCCCATCCGCATGATCTGCTATGCTGCATTTGCGGGGTTATTGTTGCTGTACTAATATTTTTTTTGATATTTTGGGATGCTTTTCGCAAAGATTTATTATCTTTGCACGCGGAATAATTGGAAACCGATGGAAGAAAAGGCGCCAATGACAATGAAGGATATCGCACGGGAGTTTGGTATTTCCGTGGCTACCGTGTCGCGTGCACTCAAGGATTCACCCCGTATCAGCGAAGAGCGTCGCAGGGCTATCCAGCAGTTTGCACGCGAGCATAACTTCTATCCTAATGCCATTGGCGAGGCTCTTCGCCATAGTCGTGTTATGCCCCAACGTGTTATTGGTGTAATAGTACCAGAGTTCACGCATTATTATTTCTCGTCCATCCTTACAGGTATCGAGGAGGCTGCTGCTGCCCGTGGCTATCGTATCATGGTGGCGCTTAGTGGCGAACAGTACGAGCGTGAGGCACAGATATGTGATAACTTCCATCGCTTTAAGGTGTGCGGTGTTATTGTGTCGCAAGCCAAGGATACCAAGAACTACGATCACTATCAGAAGTTGATTGATGCAGGTGTGCCCATCGTGTTTTACGATAGAATATGCACGGGTGTAAACGCCAGTCGTGTGGTTGTTGATGACTATATGGGTGCCATGAACGCCGTTAATTACCTGATAGAGTCGGGCTGCAAACGTATTGCTTTCTATGGCGGTCCGCTTCAGCTCGAGATATCCAAGAACCGTTTTAATGGTTATAAGGATGCCTTGTTGAGTCATGGTATGCAGATTGATGAGAGTATTGTGCAGGTGTGCGATAATCGTGCCGAAGCCGAGGAACTTACACCTAAACTGATGGCGATGGATAATCCGCCGGATGGTTATTTTGCAGTGAATGACGATACGGCTATCGGTGTGCTCTATACCGTTAAGCATGCAGGCTTCAAAGTGCCAGAGGAAGTGCAGATATGTGGCTTTACTAACGGACAGCGTGCTGTGGCCTGCGACCCGATGCTGACTACCGTTGAGCAGCGTGGTCATCGTGTAGGCGAGGAGGCTGCTACCATTCTGATGGATAAGGTCGAAGGTCTGTCGCCACTCGATAAGGTAGAGAAACGCGTGGTTAAAACCCGTCTCGTTGTACGAGGAACAACCAAATAATTGAGAACTAAGAATTAAGAGATATGAAACAAAAACCTGATTTGTCTTTTTGGAAATTGTGGAATCTGAGTTTCGGATTCTTTGGCGTGCAGATTGCTTATGCTCTGCAGAGTGCTAATATTTCACGTATCTTCCGCACGTTAGGTGCCGATCCTCACTCTCTGAGTTTCTTCTGGATATTACCCCCGTTGATGGGTATTCTGGTGCAGCCTATCGTGGGTACGCTGAGCGATAGAACTTGGACCCGTTTCGGTCGTCGTATACCTTATCTGTTTATTGGTGCCTTGACTGCTGTAGCAGTAATGTGTCTGTTGCCAAATGCTGGTTCGCTAGGTCTTAGCATCTCCATGGTAATGATCTTCGGTTTGCTCATGCTGATGTTGCTCGATACCAGTATTAATATGGCCATGCAGCCATTTAAGATGATGGTGGGCGACATGGTAAACGAAGAGCAAAAGGGTAAAGCTTACTCTATCCAGTCGTTCCTGTGTAATGCGGGTAGTGTAGTGGGGTTCCTGTTCCCGTTCATATTTGCCTGGATTGGCCTGAAGAATGTGGCTCCCGAAGGCGTTGTACCCGATACGGTTATCTGGTCGTTCTATATTGGTGCTGCCATTCTTATTCTCTGCGTTATCTATACTACGCTCAAAGTCAAGGAGTGGACGCCTGAGGAGTATGCCGAATACAATCCTGTATCTAACGAGAAAGAAGATTCGGGCAACTGGTTCGTATTGCTTAAGAATGCCCCTTCGGCATTCTGGCGTATCGGCTTGGTGCAGTTCTTCAGTTGGGCTGCTTTCCTTTATATGTGGACATATGTGGTTGATGCAGTGTCGATTACGGTTTGGGATACTGCAGATTCTGCCAGCGAAGCTTATCAGGTGGCTGGTAACTGGACGGGTGTGCTCTATGCCATTCAGGCTATGAGCTCGGTAGCTTGGGCAGCCCTTATTCCACGCTTCAAGAGTATCAAATTGGCTTATGCTGTCAGCATGGCGCTGGGAGGTTTAGGCTTTGCACTTATTCCATTCTGTCCTGGTCAGTACCTGCAGATTGTACCATTCCTGTTTATCGGATGTGCTTGGGCTGCCCAGCTGGCATGTCCGTTCACACTGGTTACTAATGCCTTGCAGGGCTATGGTCACATGGGTGCTTATCTTGGACTCTTCAACGGAACCATTTGTGTGCCTCAGATTGTAGCAGCCTTGTTGGGTGGCTCTATCCTCACACTTGTTGGTAGCAACCAGGCCTATATGATGATTGTATCAGGTATCCTGTTGTTTGCCGGAGCCTGTGCCGTGTTCAATATCAAGACTAAAAAGTGAATCGATTAACTACGATTATACTTTCTTGTATGTTGTCGCTGACCATGTTGGCCAGCGGCAACATATTAACTGAGCGATATAATCTGTCGTATATCAACCTCGAGAATGGGTTGCCGCACAACAATGTCAGTTCGCTCTATACCGATTCTAATGGTTTTTTGTGGATTGCAACGTATGGTGGCGGATTAGTGCGTTATGATGGTTATGGTATGATGTCGCCGATGCTCGGTCTGAAGAGTTTGTCGTGCAAATCGATTGCCGAAGACCGCTTTAAACGCTTATGGGTTACTTTCGACGAAGGAACCAATGTCATCGATCTGCGTACCATGCTTACCACCGTTCCAAAATCTCCTAAGGCCGATATAGCTGCATTATTGTCCCAATCGGGTGTGAAATCCTATTGCGATGCTCTTGGACGTATATGGCTGATAACCGATAAGCGTGTCAATCTCATTACTTTTGCCGAAGATGGTAGTGTAAATCATATTGCCTCATATCAGTATCGAGGTAATACCCCCGAGATATGCATTTGTGATGTTGAGGGTAATGGTAAACCTTGGGTAGGTATCGATTATGGTATCTATCGAATGGTTGAGAAGGATGGCAAATTGGTAAGAGAAGAGATATCCACCTTGCTCCATCCCTTGTATGGTCTTTATATTACCGATATCCTGAAGCGAGGTAATACTGTTTGGCTCACCACTAACCATGGTCTCTTCCGCTACGATCCATATCTGCAGCAATTGGATCAGACGCCCATTCAGCATCTCTCGCACGAGTTCTTGTCGAGTCTCGCTCTGATGCCAGATAATACGCTGTTGGTGGGTTCGCTATGCGGTGTGAACATCTACGACGATAAGTCGGGCACCTTTACGGCTTGGACACAGGCTAGCACACCGCCATTAAAGAACGATTTTGTTCATTGTCTGTTGGTAAACGATGGTCTGATATACGTTGGTACCGAGGCTGGTGGGGTTATTCGATTGGTTCCCAGACAGTTGCTGCTGCAGAATAGTGTGCATTCGCAGGATCCAGGTTCGCTATCACCCAATCCGGTTAATGCTATGTATGCTGCCCCTGATGGTACGCTGTGGGTGGGTACTGTTGAAGGTGGACTGAACCGCAGGGTCAAGGGCGAGCGTAGTTTTATTCATTATACCAAGACCAACTCGGCCTTGCCACATAATAGTGTATCAACATTAACTGCCGATGCTTACGGTCGATTATGGATTGGTACTTGGGGTGGGGGCGTTTGTTGGATTGATATGAAGAATCCTCAAACCATTGTCCGTCTTGAGCTGCCTGCCGAACAGGCTCGGTTAACGAATTATATCGGCGCCATGGCTTACGATGCCATAAACGGTGGCATGTGGATTGGTAGTAACGATGGATTGTTCTTCTATAGTTTTAAAAACAAACAGTTGATAGAACCATTTGAAGAGTGCCAATTGGTGCGAGGTTGTATTGGGTCGATCGTAACGCGCGATGGTCACTTGTGGATGGGTTGTATGCAAGGTGTTGTAATCGTTGATTTGAAGTCAGAGAAGAACGGGCAGTTTGCAACCCGTAATATCCGCCATCTGTTGGCCGATCCTACATCAAAAATCGTTGATAAGATATCCTCGTTCTGCGAAACCAGCGATGGTACGCTGTGGTTGGGCAGTAACGGTTACGGACTCTATAAACGTGTACAGGATGAGAATGGTGATGAGCGTTTTGAAGTGCTGACCCAGGAAAATGGTCTGGTGTATAATGGTGTTAAAGGTATTGTTGAGGATCGTAATGGGCGCCTGTGGATTACCACCCAGAATGGTTTGTCGGTTTATGATCCTAAATTGCAGGCATTTACCAACTACTCACAGTACGACGGTCTTATTAGTCCGCATTTCTATTGGAACTCTGCTGTGAAGGATGCTGCAGGTAATATTTGTCTGGGTAGTGAGGCTGGTTTGATTGAGATGTTGGATGATAATTCCGATACACATTACCATGGTCATCTTACGTTTACGCATCTGATGGTTGATAATCAGGAAGCTATCGCAGGTAGCGATTATCTTTCAGAGGATATCTCGGTGGCTAACACCATATGGCTGAAAGAGGGCCATCGCTCCTTCTCTATCGATTTCTCGGCACTCGACTATGGGTATGAGATGCAGGGCGTGTATAGTTACCGTATGAAAGGACTCGATAACGATTGGGAAGTATTGAAACCTGGCCAGCATTCTGTGCGATATAGTGCTTTGCCTGCAGGTAATTATACCTTTGAAGTAAAATACAAGTCGGTACAGATGGCAGGCGAGGGCGACACTATCTCAATCGAGGTGGTGGTGAAACCCTACTTCTGGCGCAGCTGGTGGTTCCGTTTGCTTTTAAGCATTCAGGTTGTAGTACTCATGGTGTACTTATATAATAGGTGGGCTACTATTGTCAAGCGTCGTGAGGCCGAGCAGCTCATTACTCCTATCCGTAAGGTGTTGGAAGAATCCGACGACCCGCGTCAGTTGCAGTCACGTATTCAGAATATCTTAGATAATCAGGAACGCTACAAGCAGAGTGTTACAAAGAGCGTTGAGGCTGATAAGGAAGAACAACTTAAGAGCGCACGCCCCTTTATGGAGCGAGTGATGGAAATTATGGAAACACACTATATGGACTCGGAATTTGGCGTGCAGGAATTTTGCGATGCTCTGGGCATGAGTCGAAGTGTGGCTAGTAAACATCTTAACGCCGAAGCCGGACTGCCTGTCGGACAGTTCATCCGTAATTATCGCTTGAATATGGCTAAGGAGATGTTGTCGTCTAAAACCACAAACCGTAACATTACCGAGATAGCCTATGCTGTAGGCTTTAATGATCCCAAATACTTTACTCGTTGCTTCACCAAGATGTATGGTGTCAACCCCAGTTCTTGGTCTTGATTTAGCTCAAGGATAGACCTTGATATATCTCAAGAAGTGGAAAATATGTATGCTGGAGGACAAAAATCGTTTTGTCCACCTTATTAATCGTTTTGTCCACCATCGCATTGTTATATATCAGTATCTTTGCGCCAGATTATTTCAAATTTTAACTAATTCAAATTAAAACTTAAAACAATTAGCAATGAGAAAACATGTATTATTCTCTGCGATGCTTGCGTTAGGTATGCTGGGCGGCCTGTCGGCTTATCCGGTGCCTGCCATGGCATTAGTGGCACAGCAAACTATTAAGGTTAGCGGCCAGGTTGTAGACCAAGAGGGAGAACCACTCATTGGTGCTACAGTGAAGTTGAAGGGGGCACAGAATGGTGTCATTACTGACTTCGACGGAAAGTTTACCATCGACGCACCCGCCAATGGTACACTCGTGGTAAGCTATGTAGGTTACAAAGATCGTGAAATAGCTGTACGCGGACGCGCGATCATTGAAACTATTGAAATGGAAAGCGACGCTATGTTGCTCGATCAGGTGGTAGTGGTAGGTTATGGTGTACAGAAAAAAGCCGACCTTACTGGTTCAGTATCAATTGTGAATGCCGACGAGTTGAAGCGAGTTTCACACTCTAACATTTCTTCAATGCTCGAGGGTAAGGTTGCTGGTGTACAGATTACCTCCGATGGTCAGCCTGGTGCCGACCCAACGGTGCGTATTCGTGGTATCGGTAGCTTTGGTAGCACTGCACCTCTGTACGTTGTCGATGGTGTGCCTGTAGGTACCAGTATTCGTGATTTCTCTCCAAACGATATCGAGACCATTCAGGTTCTCAAGGATGCTTCTGCTGGTGCTATCTATGGTAGCCGTGCTGCTAACGGTGTGGTAATCATCACCACTAAAGGCGGTAAGAAGGAGCAGCCATTGAAGGTTGACTATAAGGGCTACTTCGGTGTAGATAAGATTCAGACTGGTGTTTACGATCTGACCAATGCCGAACAGTATAGCCGCTATTTGGGTATTGCTGCCGAGAATGCAGGTATTCCTGTTCCCGGTGGTTACAGTTTGGGCGCCGATGGTTACTATCACTTCCGCGATAATACCGATACCGACTGGCTGGCTGAGGCTTTCAAGACTGGTATCCGTCAGAATCATAGTGTGAACCTGAGCGGTGGTGGCGTTAATAATACCTATAATATAAGTCTTGATTACTATAATCAAAAGGGTACCCTCGAGGGTGCCGGACCAAACTTCGAGCGTTATACCGCCCGCGTTAACAATACCATGGATACCAAGTTCGTGAAGTTCCGCACCAGTTTGGTTTACTCTCATTCCGATCAGGATAATCTGGCAGTATCAAATGCCAACGAGTATGTACAGGGCTTGTATGGTAACTTAGGTAACGTACTGGGTGGTGTGCTTAACATGCAGCCAACCATCAAAGCTTACGATGCTTCTACATGGGTACTCGACGATGTGGTAGGCTCTGCAAGTGGCTATAAGTACGATGCTTACGGCTATGGTGTTTACTACGATACCGTACATGGTGATATCTCGGCCATGAACCCACTGCTGGTAAATAAGATGCTCACACGTAATACCATCGTTGATCGTTTTGTAGGTACTGCATCTGCTGATGTTGATCTCCTGTCGATGATTGGTATTAAGAGCAAGAACCATCAGCTTACCTATAAGATCAACCTGTCATATAGCACCACATCTTGCAATGATAAGACCTGGATTCCTGCATGGATTCAGAGTAACCGTGTATATCTGGCAAAGGAGAACGAGCGTCTTACCAAGGCTCATCGCAAGTACACCGATGCCCTGATTGAGAATACACTTACTTACGATGGTACCATCGGTCTGCACCATGCCAATATCGTAGTAGGTCAGACCTATCAGGAGGAGAATACCCAGACACAGTCGGCTACTGGTGTGAATCTGTCGCAGCCATATTTCCTGCAGCTGCAGAATGCCAGTTCTTGGAGTGCCGAAAGCTATGAGTACAAGCATACTTTGGCTTCTTATCTGGCTCGTTTGAACTACGACTTCGATGGCAAGTACCTCATTTCTGGTATCGTACGTCGCGATGGTAGCTCTCGTTTGTCAAAGGATATCCGTTGGGACACCTTTACATCAGTATCTCTCGGTTGGCGTTTCGATAAGGAAAAGTTCTTCCCCATCAATCGCGACATCGTGAATATGTTCAAGCTCCGTGCCAGCTATGGTGAACTGGGTTACGAGGCTGCTGTAGGCGACTATGCTATCGAGGCAACCATGGCCCGTAACAACATGACCTATAGCTTCGGCAACCAGCCTGTTACTGGTTCGGCTGTTTCTACTTTCGTAAACGAGAACCTGACATGGGAGAAGAGAAAGACCATGAACGTAGGTCTTGATCTGGCTTTCTTCAACAACCGCATCGAGTTCACTGCCGAGTGGTACAAGAATAAGTCAGAGGATCTGCTTTATAACGTGCCTGTTCCTGCCAATGCAGGTGTGGCTAACACTTCAGTAACCATGAATGCCGCTTCGATGGAGAACAGCGGATTCGAGTTCTCACTCACCTATCGTAACCGCGATCATGCTCTGAAGCACGAAATCAGTGCTAACCTGAGCACCTTGAAGAATAAGGTTACATCACTTGGTTTCGGTACTGAGAAGTATATCACTGGTTCTTATATCACCGAGGTTGGTCAGGAAGTTGGTAAGTTCTATGGTTGGGATTACCAGGGTATTATCCGTACTCAGGAGCAGCTCGACCAGCTGAACGCACTTGCACAGGCTCAGGGTCTGGAAGAGTATCAGCCAGGTGCCCATGTAGGTGATTGCTACTATCGCGATGTAAATGGCGACGGCCAGATTAATGCCGACGACCAGACTGTTCTGGGTAGCGGTCTGCCAAAGGTTAACTTTGGTCTGAGTGCACACCTCGAGTACAAGATTTTCGATTTGAGTATCTCAACTTATGGTGCCCTTGGTTACCATGTAACCGATTATCTCTATAACACGCTGAATTCAAGCTACGGCTACGGTAATAAGAGTGTTGATATTCTTGCTGCTAACCAGTGGGACGGTGGTACCTACGTATCAAATATCCCCCGCACTTACCTCTCTAACAGTGCAACCTTGGCTTGGAACGACCTGTTCAGCTGCCGCCAGATTCAGAATGCCGCTTACTGGAAGATTGCTAACGTAGAGCTTGGCTGCAACCTGCCTAACAAGTGGTTCGCCAACTACGTAACTGGTGTACGTGTATATGTTTCGGCTCAGAACCTCTTCACCTTCACAGGTTATAAGGGTTACAATGTCGATTATGCCGGTGGTACCTTCACTCCTGGATACAACTACTGTTCGTACCCAACTGCCAGAAGCTTTATGGCTGGTTTGAATTTCACTTTCTAAGATGAGCATTGATATAATAATTGATAAATTGAAGTATATGAAACTACATAAAATTTCATTGGCTGTACTGGTAGGTCTTGGCACTCTCGCTTCGTGCGATAGCAAGTTGGATGTGTCGAACCCTAACCAGCAAACCACAGCCACATTCGGCAACGATGTCGAATCATTAGAGGAGAATGTGATTGCTGCCTACAACCACATCCGTATGGAGGGCACCTATGCCCGTGTGGGCTATACACTCGACGTTTGTCGTGGTGACGAAGTTTGGAACTCATCGCAGGTATGGTACATGCCTTTCGATGACCTGAATGCTCCGTTCACCGACGAGATTGGTCAGTGGTCATGGCGTGACTGGTATTACACCATCAACGTATGTAACTACACTATCACTCGTTGTGGCGAGGATAACTCAGTTCTTTCTGAGACTATGAAGCGTATCAAGGGACAGATGCTGTTCCTGCGCGGTCTGGCTTACTATAACCTGACTGGTTACTATCAGAATCCAATTCTGATTACCGATTATAATACCTATTCTACACTCGATGGTCTTTATGGTACTAACAGCACCTACGATGAGGCTTGGGATCAGGTAGAGAAGGACTTTGCCGAGGCTATGACCCTGCTGCCCAGTCGCGATGCAGGTGGTCAGTGGGCACTGGGCCGTGCTACCAACGGTGCTGCTGCCGGCTATTATGCACGTGCACTGATGATGCGTCATAAGTACAGCGAGGCTCTTGCCGTACTGAAAGATATCATTGGCGGAAAGTATGGCCACTATGAGCTGATGAAGAACTATGGTGATAACTTCCGCGAGGGCTCTGCTTATGAGAACAATGCTGAGAGCCTGTTCGAGATTCAGTATCTGGATTACGGCTCACAGGGTACCGACGACGAGTGGACACCTGTAAACACCAGTCCTAACGCTACTCAGGGTCATGCCGTTGAGAGTAACTTTGGTCCTGGTGACATGGGTGGATGGGCCGACCTTTCTGCCTCTCCATGGCTCTATCAGCTCTTTAAGTCTGAGAAGACCACCAGTGGTTCGCTCGATCCACGCCTGTATTGGACCATCGGTACTTACGAGCCCGAGTGGGATGGCTTTGAGTATGGTAACGTTTGCTATACCGTGCCTATGACAGCCGATGCCCCCGTGGTAACCAATAACAACAATGGTGGACTGCCTATTGCTAAGAATACCAACCTGCGTACTGGTCTTTACGATAAGGTGGTAACAGGTCTGCACTGCGGTATCAACCTGCGCATGATGCGTTACTCTGATGTACTGCTGCGTGCTGCTGAGTGCGAGAACGAGGTAAATGGTCCTACACAGCAGGCTATCGACTGGATTAACCAGGTTCGTAACCGTGCCGGTTTGGCCGATCTGAAGCTAGCTGATTTCTCTGGCAATGCCGATAAGCTGTTCGAGCAGATTGCTAACGTTGAGCGTCCTAAGGAGTTCGGTTGTGAGTTCGGTCGTGGTTTCGACCTCGTTCGCTGGGGCTTCTTCTACAGCGCCGATCGTCTGCAGCAGATTAAGGAGCATGGCACCTTCCGTCGTACCAACGACAAGACCCGTGTAAAAGAGCCTGTAAGCTATGCCGAGGTAGGTCTCGATCCTGAGCTCAAGAGTTCGTACGACAGTTGGATCCAGGGTCATGAGTTCTTCCCCATCTATCAGGGAACACTGAATGATAACCCCAACCTGGTTGGTAACTCAGCCAACAAGAGCGAGAGCAATGCCGATAAACTTTACGGCCCTGTTCATCCTGTGGTGAACCTCAAATAAAAGGTAAATAAGAAAAAGGTAAAAAAGTAAAAACTATAAGATTATGAAATACAATAAAATAGCAACAGTCATCTGTTCGGCTGCCTTGAGCTTGCTCACGCTGACAGGTTGCGAAGGTGGTGATTTGTTCAGCATCAATGCACCCGATTGGCTTTCGTCAAAGGCTGATTCTATTGCTGCCGAAAAGGCTAAGAATCAGGGCGATGACGTGATTGAAGGTATGGAGGAAGATGTGTACACCATTGGTGCTACAGACTACTCTACAGGCTGGTGGGCCCAGTTTTCAAAGTACTACCAGATACCCGAAGGCGGTAAGTGGATTGCCCAGTTCAACTTGAACATCAATCCCAGTGCCTCTAACACCTATAAGAACTTTGCCATGATTATCACCAACGACGAGGATCGTGGTGCTGCCAACTATAAGGAATACGGTGCTATCCGTTACGACTATCAGCCAAGCGGAAACTCTGAGTGGGGTGATTATATTGACCGTAGTCTGGCATCGAGCGACTTGGAGTTTGCTACCGATACCGACACAGGTGTTGATAAGTTAGGTGGTAAGGTAACGCTCACCATCGACCGTACCAATGGCGGTTTGGTGGTTACCATGACCAATGGTGTGGTTACAAAGACCTATAACCAAACCTCAGCGCTGACTAACCTGAATGCTGATGCTTCTAATGGTACCATCCGTGCATTCTTAGTTCCCGAGGGTTCTTATATCAGCTTCCTTGGTTCTACCATCGAGCCTATCGGTGGTTTCACCTCAAAGGAGGATAAGCAGCCACTCTCGATGACACTGAATGGTGTGCCCAAGAAGGTGCTGCAGGGTACTGAGGCTGCCGATGCATTTGCTAATGTTACTGCTACAGTTCAGTTCGAGCAGGGTGTTTCTAAGGAGGTTTCTGCCAAGGATCTTACTTTCCAGGCTATTCCTGACATGAACACATTGGGTAAGAAGACACTTGTAGCAGTATTTGCAAAGACTTATAAGGGCGAGTCTGCTACACCTGTTATCGCTACTGCCGAGTTCAATGTGGTCGATAAGATGTACACCTCTCTTGGTGCTACCGATAACTCTACCGCATGGTGGGGCGCACACTCTGAGAATATCAAGGTTGGTCCTAAGGAAACATTCGTTAGTACCTTCACCAACTACACCAGTGGTGCCAACAACTGGAATAACTTTGTGGTTGTGCTCTGCAAGGCCGACAACACCGAGTATGCTGTTGTACGTGCCGACAACTATGGTTGGGGTGATGGTTATGCTGCAAGCACACAGGTATGCGACAATGGCGGCGACTGGAGTGCTTGGCTTGCTGCTATGGATGGTGCTAAGGTAACTACATACGTTACCAATAATGGCGACGGAACGGCTGATGTGAAAGCCGTGATAGAGGGTAACGATGGTAATACCTATAAGCAGGAGTACAATGGCATCAATACCGTTGATCCTAACGACTTCTACTTCCGTTTCACTGTGGATGGCTGTCACCTCGAGTTTGATGAGGTTGTTGGCGAGGAGGATAACTCTACTGCATGGTGGGCAGCTCACTCTGCCAACTGGACAGTACCTGTAGGAAAGACCTATTCGGTACGCTTCAAGCACTTTACCAATGGCGCAGCCAACTGGAATACGGTAGATGTGGTTCTCACCCGTCAGGACAATACCGAGTATGCTGTGCTCCGTTCCGACAACTATGGTTGGGGTGATAGCTATGCTGCTTGCACACCAAGTGGTGGTCAGACCGACTGGGCTGCTTGGCTTGCCGCTGTTGACGATGCTTACGTTACAGCATCAGTAACCAATAATGGTTCAACAGCCGATGTGAAGTTGGTATTTGAGGGTAACGATGGCGAGACCTATCGTCAAAGCTATACCGGACTGCCTATCGAGGGCAGCAACTTCCGCTTCCGCTTCACCATCGAAGGTGGACATATTGTATTTGAGTAACAGCTGATTCTATCAGCAAATAAAGAGCCGGCTCTGCCGATGATCAGGGCCGGCTCTATATCATTTAAAACCAAAGATAATGAAGAGATTGTTTCTTTACATCATAGCTGTTTTGCTGCCGATGACATCGTTTGCCTACCAGTTGAGCCGTGTGAGTGTTCACGACCCTAGTGTGGTATGGGATCCCGCCAGCAAGTATTACTACATTTTTGGCTCACATCGTGCTGTGGCCAAGAGTGCCGACCTGATGAAATGGGTTGAAGTGAAGAAGGGTAAACTTGACGACAATAGCTTGGTAGGTGTTCCTTGGAAGACGGCCTCGAGTGATAACGACTACAGTAAGAACGCCTTTACCACCCCTCAGGTAACCAAGGTTAAGAAAGGTGGGGTAGAGGTGGCTCTCCCTAATTTCGATGCTCAGGCCTGGGCAAAGCGCGGAAATAACAGTTATAACATCAGTGGCAATCTTTGGGCGCCCGATGTTATCTGGAATCCAGCCATGCAGAAGTGGTGTATGTACATGAGCGTTAATGGGGATGGCTGGTTCTCCAGCATCGTACTGCTTACAGCCGACGACATCGAGGGGCCTTATCAGTATCAGGCACCTGTAGTTATCAGTGGTTTTAAAAGTGGCACTTCGTATAAGGATACCGATCTGGAACTGGTTATTGGCGAGCAGAGTTCCTTGCCCGATCGCTACAATGTAGGTAGTAGTTGGGGCAACCGCTGGCCAAATAATATCGATCCTTGTGTGTTCTACGACGAGGATGGCAAGCTATGGATGAGCTATGGTTCATGGAGCGGTGGCATCTGGATGTTGGAACTTGATGAAAACACCGGTCTTCGCGACTATGACGTAACCTATACCCTTACGGGTTCGGGCGATGGTATCACACAGGATCCCTACTTTGGTAAGAAGATTGCTGGTGGTTATTACGTGTCGGGCGAGGCAAGTTATATCGAGTATATCGGTGGCTATTATTTCCTTTTTGTAACCTATGGCGGATTGGCTGCTGGAGGCAATGCAAACGACTACAATAATGGTGGCTACCAGATGCGTGTGTTCCGTTCAGAAACACCCGATGGTCCTTATAAGGATTCAAACAATGTCAATGCCGTGTATAGCAGCTATCAACTTAACTTTGGTCCAAAGGCAGCCAGCAATCGAGGTGTTAATATCTTTGGGGCATATACCGATTGGGGTAATCAAGCCAAGGGCAACTACGGCGAACGCAGCCAAGGTCACAACAGCATCATTGCTGCCGAGGATGGTCGTACCTATCTGGTTTACCATACCCGTTTCCAGAACTGGGGCGAGAGTCATCAGGTGCGTGTTCATCAGGTGTTCCAGAATAAGGATGGCTGGTTGGTGGTTGCACCTTTCGAGTATACTGGCGAAACGGTGACAAGTGCCGATATTGCCACTACCCAGCAGGTGAGCACCGACAAGATCCCTGGTACCTATAAACTGCTTGTTCATAAGTACAAGCTCGATCATACGAGCAAGGAAGCAGCTGAACCTGTTGAGGTAACACTTACTGCCGACAAGAAGATAACGGGCGGCCTTACTGGTACATGGGCTGTTACCGAGGGAACATCGTACATGAATATGGTTATTGGCGGTATTGCCTATAGAGGTGTGCTGGTGGAGCAGACACTTGAGTCGTCAGATACCAAGACTATAGCTTTTACAGGCCTGGCCTATAAGGCAAATGGTACTGATGGTGTCACGGTGTGGGCTTATCAAACCGAGGCTTCTTCTACAGGCATTGCCCACATTGAAGTAGACAGCAATCCTATCACAGCGCCCATCTACGACCTGAGCGGTCGCCGATTAAACAATCCACAACGTAAAGGAATCTATATCTGCAACGGTAAAAAATACATAGTAAAATAAGAATATGAGAAAAACAGTTGTCTCTTTGATGCTGTTAGTCCTGAGTGCAAACCTGGCGGTTTACGGACAGCAGCACCCCAAGCAGCGTATGCCTTTTGTTACAGACACACCCATGGTGCACGACCCTGTGATGGCCTACGAGAATGGTACTTATTATATCTTTGCCACAGGCATGGGCATCCAGAAAATGACATCTGCCGACCGTAAGAACTGGACGGTGCATACAGAGTCGGTGATGTCGGTTATCCCTAAGTGGACACACGATTCTGTGCCAGGTTTCCAGCAGCATGTCTGGGCACCCGATGTTATCAAATGGCATGGCAAATGGTGGTTGGCTTATAGTTGCTCTACCTTTGGCAAGAACGGCTCGACCATCGGATTGCTTTCTACCCAGAAGTTGGCTTCTGGCTTATGGAACGACGAAGGCTGTATCGTAACCTCGCGCGAAGGTCGCGACAATTGGAACGCCATCGATCCTAACTTCGTGATCGACGACCAGGATCAGCCTTGGCTGGTATGGGGCTCTTTCTGGGACGGTATTCAGCTGGCGCGTCTCGATACCACCATGCATATTGCTAAGGGCGTAAAACCTCGTACCATCGCCCGTAGGTTTAACTTGGATAGTAAGGCCAGCAAGAATGCACTGCCCATCAATCCCAATCCGCCTAAGAATCCAACGTCCGACTTTGCCGGACCAAATGCCATCGAAGCTCCATTTATCTTCAAACATGCAGGATATTATTATCTGTTTGTGTCGTGGGATTATTGTTGTCAGGGTAGCAAGAGTAATTATCGTGTAGCGGTAGGTCGTAGCAAAACCATCGATGGTCCGTATCTCGACCGTAATGGCATTGATATGCGCTATGGTGGCGGCAACCTCTTTATCGAGGGTGATAAAAAGGCATTCGAGGCTGCAGGTCATTGTGCAGCTTACCATATCGATGGTCAGGATATCTTCATCTGTCATGGCTATAGCATTGCGCATCAGGGTGCATCCATTCTTATTCAGCGTCCTATCAGTTGGACGTCAGACGGATGGCCGACTTTGAATTAAAAAAGAAAAGTGATAAAGCGGAAAGTTATGTTCACCATAGTTAGTTATAAGTTAGTTAGAAATATTGTTTTTTGCAGTAATGTTTGGTTAAAGGCGATACTGATGCTTTTCGCTTTTCACTTTTCGTTTAGTCCTGCATTCGCCCAGTCGTGGACGGCCGATAACGGTAACGGCACATTTACCAACCCGCTTTTCTACGATGAGTTTTCCGACCCCGACATTCTGCGTGTGGGCGACGACTACTATCTGGCAGGCACCACCATGCATACCGTGCCAGGCTTGGTAATTCTGCACTCTAAGGATTTGGTTAACTGGGAGAATATCTCGTATTGCTTTGATCGTTTCGACTTCGCCGACGATGCATTCTCTCTTAAAAACCACAAGGAGATTTACGGTCAGGGTGTATGGGCGCCTGCCATCCGTTATGCCAACGGCCGGTTTTATGTGTTTACCAACATCAACGGTAAAGGTCTGCAGTGTTACACCTCGAAGGATATCCGTGGACCTTGGCAGCATCATAACATGCAGGGCAACATCTACGATCTCTCCGTGCTCTTCGACGACGACGGTAAGATCTATGCCATCCATAAATATGGCGAAGTACACTGTACTGAATTGAAGCCCGATATGAGTGGTCCTGTAGAGGGAACTGATCGTGTGATTATTCCCGAGGGTAATGCCATCGGCGAGGGGCATCATGTGTATAAGATTAATGGTATATATTATATCATATCTACCGATTATATGCCTAATGGCCGTACCCTCTGTAGTCGTTCCAAAAGCATCTGGGGACCTTACGAAACCGTTACTATTACCGCCGACGAAACCTTTGGCTATCATGCCGCCCCCCTTACACAGGTGCCGCAAGGTGTAAAGTATCGCATTGGCGAGGATGGCACCAAGTTCGGCATTCCTCAGGTTGATAAAGATGCTACTGCCTGTACTAACATCCACCAGGGTGGTATTGTGCAGGATCAGAGCGGCCAGTGGTGGGCGCTGTTAATGATGGACTTTCATAGTATTGGTCGCACCGTTTGCCTCTCGCCTATCACCTGGAAGAATGGCTGGCCCATGATAGGTCTCGAAGGCAACCTAGGTCGTGCTCCCCGTACTTGGTTCAAACCCAACATAAATACCGATATAAAGCCCCACGCTCCATATCAGCGAAACGAAGATTTTAATGCCGCATCGCTTGGCCGCGTATGGCAGTGGAACCACAACCCCGATGATACCAAGTGGAGTTTGAAGAAAGGTCGCTTGCGTCTTCAGTCGATGCCTGCCGAACAACTGATGTGGGCACGAAACACACTCACTCAGCGTGTCATCGGTCCAACATCTGTTGCCACTGTCGAGTTTTTCACCAAGGGAATGAAAGATGGTGACGTGGCAGGTCTTGGCAATATCAACGTGCCCTGCTCGTGGATAGGCATCGTAAAAGATGGCAGCACCCTTACGCTCCGTTGCTTCGAACAGGCCATCAACGATACTATCAATCAAGAGCTGAAAGCCGAAAAGCTATGGCTCCGCATGGTGGGCGATTATGATAACAATCAGGCCCATTACGAATATTCGCTCGATGGTAACACCTATCAGCAACTGGGCCGCGAAATGCCTCTCAGCTATCAGCTCATCTCGTTCCAGGGTTCGCGCCATGCTCTTTTTGCCTTTAATCATAAAGGTAAACAGGGTGGTTATGCCGAGTTCGACAACTTTAAGGTGGTAGAGCCACAGGCCGATCGCAGTCAGAATATCCCATACGGCAAGTTGTTCCGTATCATCAACTTAGCTACGGGCAAGCCTGCCATCGCCCAGAAACATGGTTTGCTTTACGATACCAACGAGTCCGACCAGAGTATGCAAACGCGTTTCCGTATCATCGATAAAGGCCAGGGAAAGGTGGTTCTTCAGTGCGAAGATGGGCGCTACGTATGGTGTTCGGGCTTTGGTATCCCAGGCGATGTACGCCTGACTACCGATGAGTCGAAGGCCGAGGTGTTCCTTTGGCAGGACTATCTCAACCACGAGTTTATGCTCCTTTCCATGCGTACCCACCGCTATATCGGTAAAAGTCCCACCACAGGCAGTCCTTATTCTATGGACTATGCTGGTGCCGACCCAGCCCGTCGCAATGGTGCCGTATTTCGTTGGGAGTAGTTTTATGTTCTTCGACAAGCAAAGCGGCAAGCCGATTACCCATAATGGGAACGCCATATTCCCAGGTTGGGAACAAAACATTCCCAGGTTGGGAATGAAATGTTCCCAAGTTGGGAAAAAATAATGTGCTTTTGGTGGCGAAGGCTGAAGCCTTTGCTGCCATTTTTTTAATCTTTTGCAAAAAAAACTATTCTGCGATGAGGGCTTGTACTTGGGCGGGGGTAAGTTGGCCGGATTTGATGAAATCCTGCATAATGTCGTTAATTTTGTTTTCAATTTCTTCGGTTATGGTATAATCCCATGTCAGCGCCTCTTCGATGCTAACGCGCACGCCACCCTTGTTATGACTGTTATCCAAACAATAGAGCGTGATGTCGGGATGCTCTTTCAGCAGATAGGCAATGCGCCCCTTAAAGAGCGGATAACAATACACATAGTAATAGCGACTCATGGCACGGTTCGACCTGATGAGTCGGTTTATCATGTTTGTGAATCCAGTTATAGGATCGTTATGCACAAACACGATGCTGGCTTTAAAACCACGGTCTTGTACCATTTTTAGGCGACTCTCGAACGATGGAATGCTGATAAAAGCCCCATCGTACACCAAGCCAGCACTATGTGCCAACTCTTTCAGCTTGGGGTTGTTTCTCAGAGCAGTAGATTTGCCTGAAGCTGTAGAACCCATCATAAAAAAGATGGTTTTGTTGCCTTCGGTCTCGGCACAGTCGAGCAGTCTGGCGAGTACCAGACTATCAATCTGTCGGCTGGCCATGATATAATCGGTAACGTTCAGTCCGTTGTAGCCAATGCATTTCAACTCCTCGCGAATATTGTCGGGGTCGAGAATATTACCACTCTTATTCAGATACGAGTTTGCCAGCGAATCGAGATGATCGCCCACCCATTTGTAAGCCGCATCGCCTGTGATAACCAGCTGTGTTGAGTCGGCTTTCTCGTTGGTATTGCTAATAAGGTTTGCCGCTAATGTCGCTGTCTGCCAGAGCATCAGCAGGGCAATAATAAATATTCTAAAGATAGCTCGCATAGTGAATTTTCTATTTTTCCTGGCTGCAAATATACAACATTATTTTAAAACAATGAATAATTATGTTTTTTTTTGCAGTAAAAGCTTGGTATTTTATCGAAAAAGTTATATTTTTGCAGGAAATAAATAAACTAAAATGATGAAACTACTACTTGTATCTATGGTTATGGCACTCGTTTCGCAGAGTGCTTTTGCTCAGAGTGATTTTGTGAAAGGAGCCGATGTGGGATTTCTCACTGGGCAGGAGAAACATGGCGTGAAATTTCACGACCGTGATGGTAAAGAACGCGAGTGTCTGGAACTGCTGAAGAACGACTACCAGATGAAGGCCATCCGCATGCGAGTGTGGGTGAACCCACGTGGCGGCATGAACGATAAGTATGAGTTGCTGGCTATGGCCAAGCGTGCCAAAGCACTTGGTATGGACCTGATGGTTGACTTTCATTACAGCGACTCGTGGGCCGACCCTGCCAAGCAGCCTATCCCCGAGGCTTGGAAAAATCATAGTTACAAGCAGATGAAGAAGGATGTGCGCCAACATACCATCGATGTACTATCGTTGCTCAAAGCCAATGGTATTGAGCCACGTTGGGTGCAGGTGGGTAACGAAACGGCCAACGGACTGCTCTGGCCCATGGGACATATTGAGCAGAATCCCAAGCAGTATGCAGGTTTTATCCGTGCTGGCTACGATGCTGTAAAGAAGGTATTTCCTCGTGCCATCGTCATCGTGCATCTGGACCGCGGCCATCTGCAGAGTCTCTATGATTATAATCTCGACATCGTAAAGAAGTATGGTGGCAAGTTCGATATGATAGGCATGTCGCTCTATCCCTACTGGGCCATGCAGGATCATCCTGAACTTAATCCCGATGGCATCATTACCGACTGTATGGCTAACATCCGCCATTGTAGCGAAAAATACGGCTGCGATGTGATGATAGTTGAAACAGGCTTTGAGGTAGATGAGCATCATCCTGAAAAGATGGAGGAAGGCCGTCGACTGCTAACTCGTGTGATTCGCGAGGCACGCACCCAAACCAATGGTCGTTGCCGTGGTGTGTTCTACTGGGAACCCCAGTGCCTGCCTGGTGGCTATAAGCTCGGCGCCTTTAACAGTAACGCCGCGCCTACAGCCATCATGGAGGCATTTGTAGAATAAAAACGTAAAGTTATTCGGCCACAAAAGTGGTGATACTACGGGGAGGCAATGATTGCTTCCCTGTTGTTTTGCCTACAGGTTTCAGCGTTTCGCCCGATACATCCGAGGTGCGATACATCTGCCACTGGGTAGACTGCTGGGTTGACAGGTGCAGATTAAAGTCCTGCATCTGATTGCTGTAATTGATAACAACAGCTACCCACTTACCATCGGTATTGCGATAAGCCGAACACATCACACCATATGGATTGAACTCGGCTGATGAGCTAACCTCGTAGCGTGTAGCACCAGGACGAATAAATCGGCTGTAGTTGCCCAATGCCCACATCAGTCGCGAATCTACGGCATAGCCGCTCTTCATGTGGTCGGCAGTGTAAACACGAATCAGTCCGTCTTTGTAATCCTCACCTACCGAACGCCACCACGACCAGCTCTCGGCATCGGCAAACACCAGGTCGTGATGTATCACACGAGCCACGTAAAGGGCTGTTTTCATTGTAAAGTCGTAGCCACCGCCACCACCGATCTCTTCATCGTTGCCCATAATGCAAAGCTCTGTTTGCCAGAACTTCAAACCGTATTTGGCGATGGTGTCGCGTAGCTGTTCGCGTATCTCTCGCATATAAGGCACAGGAGTGTTGGTCCAATAGCTGTGTCCTACTATCTGGCGGGGCACGTTAGGCAGATTACCTAAGTAGGTATTGGTGCTGTCTTTAGTAAAGAATGTGCGTATCTGGTAGCCACGCTCCCAGTTGGTTTGGTGGGTAGCCAACAGGCAACGCAGGTCGCTCGATTCATCCATAATAATCTGTGTGTTCAGCTTCTGCTGCTTGAAAACCTTGCTGGTTTCGCGAACCAGTCGAGCTATCTCGCGATTGGTGGCTGGTGAACCTTCCTGCTTGGGCCCCAGCCAGTTCCAATGACCATCGGGCTCGTTAACAGGGCACAGATAATCAAAATGGATACCATCGTGTGCCTCAACTCCCTTAACTGCCGTAGCCATAAAGCGCGCAAAGTCGTCGTAACAGTCGTCCTTCAGGTTAATGGTGCCGCCACGCCCCGTATTGGTAGCCAGACCATTCTTGGTGAAATAAACAGGGGCCGAATTAAGGAATGCTAGGAAGTAGGGCACGCCACGCTGCTTGGCCATCTTCAGAAACTTGCGCTGACCGGCCTGCTTAGTCCAGTCGTAAGTGCCATCCTTGGTCAGGAAACACTCCGTACGGGTGCCAGGCTGTATCTGCGAGGCCTCGCCTTGTTCGGCGCTGCCTGCACCTAAGTTAAAACGCCAGATCGACAGGCCGATGCCCTTGGGCTTGCCCTGTGCATCGTTTTCGAGCGAAAAAAGCCAGTCGGCTATCTTCTCCTGCTCGGCTTGGTTCTCCCATAGGCCGATGAATTGCATCGACCAAGCATCAGAGGCGCCAAAGTGGCGGATTGTCTGACGCTTCTGGCTGACCTCAATCGTAAAGTCAGCCCCACAACACATTGTAGTAGCTGTTGCGAATAATAGTAGTAAGTAGTATCTCATCATGTGCGCAAAGATACAACTTTTTGTGGAAATCCGCCAAAAAGTTGTATCTAAAAAAGGTGAAAAACTAATATTGAATTAACGTGATAGAGTATATACGTTATCAGCCTGGGTGCTGATATCGTACAGATATGTT
>JAEEGJ010011756.1_pt1 | contig 22042 bp, 9 predicted proteins | sample 8958761 | NCBI WGS metagenome assembly JAEEGJ01 (sample SAMN16246546, study PRJNA631951) | gut metagenome | biome: gut microbiome; feature: rumen; material: RS-attached | host: Bos | place: Iran: Karaj | collected 2018-10 | reverse complement strand
ATCAACCTTGTCACACAAGCGCATGAGGATTTCAGGGGCTCCCTTAACCAACAGCAGTCGTTTGCCTGTCTCGCTGGTAATCACCGTGGCCATATACTTGGTCATCGTCGAGAACGGCAACTTGGCCATCGTCTCGGTGTTGTCACGGATGGCCATGTAGTCGATGCCGGCATCATGCAGCCACAGCAGCAGAGCGCCCTCGGTGGGATTTCCCAGGGCGACCACATTATTGGGATCGCTGTCGTCGAGGAAGGCGGTGCTGTTGCAGGCGATGCTCTCGCTCACGATAATGCTCATATCATCGTCGGCCAGTTGCTGACCGCCCTCAAGCCCGTAGAAATGAGCCTGATAGACCTGCATCTGGTTCTGTGTGAGCGTACCCGTCTTGTCGGTACAGATGACGGTAGCGGCACCCATGGTCTCGCACGCATGCATGCGGCGCACCAGATTGTTGTGCTTGAGCATCTTGCGCATGCTCAGCGCCAGCGACAATGTCACGCTCATGGGCAGTCCCTCGGGCACCGACACCACGATGAGCGTCACAGCCAGCATCACGGTCTCGATAAAATATTGTGCATCGGCAACAAGGCCCTCAGAGCCTCCGGCCCAGAAGAACTCCACTACGCGGCCCAGCACGAGCAGGCCGGCCATCAGGTAACTGCCGCGCGAAATCAGGCGGCCCAGGCGGTCGAGCTGCTGCGTGAGCGGCGTCTGGATGTTATTATCTATCTGTGCATCGCGGTAAATCTTGCCATATTCGGTCTTGTCGCCCACGCGGTCCACTTGCAGCAGGGCTTGGCCCTCGATGACGGTGCTGGCACGCAGCAGGGTGTTGACGGGATAGGTTGCCTCGTGGTTCTCGGCGCTGGCATCGTGCGTTTTCCATGCCGATGGCTCGCCCGTGAACGAGCTCTCGTCAACCGTCAGGTTGTAACTCTCCAGGATGGTGCCGTCGGCAGGCACGCGCTCACCGGTCTCGAGCAGCACCAGGTCGCCCACGACGATATCGCAGCGCGGCACCTGCGTCACATGCCCGTTGCGGCGCACCTTCACCTTGACGTGGTCATCGGTCTGATTAAGCAGGCGGAATTTTTTGTTGGCATTGACCTCGACCAGGAAACCTATCAGCGTGGCCAGTATCACGGCCAGGAAAATTCCCATCGGCTCAATAAAGATGCTCATATCCATCCCGAGCCTGAAATATTCATACAATGCCAACCCCACTGCCAATGCAAGCGCAAACAGCAGGATTTTAATCAGCGGGTCATCAAATTTTGCTAAAAACTGTTTCCACAGGGAATCCCGCTTGGGGGGCGTCAGCACATTGATGCCATATTTTTCCCGGCTGGCAACGACTTGAGCATCGGTCAGACCGGTATTACGTTTTCTTTTTGCCATATTTTATCAGTCAATTTCCACAATTGAATCCACAAACACACAAAAACCGTGCCAACAAAAAAACCGGTATGATTTCATATCAAAATCAACCGGTCATTGTTCTGTATTATCGAGTGGTGAGGAGCTCCGGCAGGCGCTGGCGCACGAAGCGCCGCTTGTTGAAGATGGATTCCAGCCTCAACTTGATGACGCCCCACAGCGCCTCAAAAAAGATGCTGCTGTTCATCTTGCTCTGCCCCAGCACACGGTTCACAAACACGATGGGCACCTCCTTGATCTTGAAGCCCATGCGGTGGGCCGTGAACTTCATCTCGATCTGGAAGGCATAGCCCTTGAACTCGATGGCATCCAGGTTAATGGATTGCAGTACCTCGCGACGGTAGCACACGTAACCCGCCGTAGCGTCGCGCACCTTCATCCCAGTAATCAGTCTCACGTAGGCCGATGCAAAGTAGCTCATGAGCATCCTCCCCATCGGCCAGTTGACGACATTGACGCCAGTCAGGTATCTTGAACCCACCGACACGTCGGCACCTCCCGTGGCGCAGGCAGCCTGCAGTTCGGGCAGCTTGTCCACCGGGTGGGAGAAGTCGGCATCCATCTCGATCATGTAGCCGTAGCCCTGTTCCAGAGCCCACTTGAAGCCCGCGATATAGGCGGTGCCCAGGCCCTGCTTGCCCGCACGTTTCAGGATGTGGATGCGGTCAGGCTCGGCGGCGATCATCTCCTCGACGATGGCACCAGTGCCGTCGGGCGAATTGTCGTCAACGACCAGCACATCAAACTGGTGCTCAGCCACGTTGAGCACTGCCGTGATGATGTTCCTGATATTTTCCCGCTCGTTATAAGTGGGGATGATGACTAAACTGTCTGACTTCATTGGTGCTTATTCTATGCGTTATCGTCAAAATAGACTACAAAAGTACTGCTTTTTTTCTAATATCGGTACAAAACATGATAATATTGTTTTTATGTTTGTTTTTTATCATCATTTTACACCGATTAACGAATATCAACAACGCTGCAAAAACCATGCCATCTGCCATCCAACGTCGAGCAGCCACTACTGATTTCCCTGTTGGCGAGCAGGTATTGTTTTGGATTTTTTTTGGCGATAGACCAATAAAAAAGTGCAGTTGGCTGAAAACCAAATGCAAACGATTACACAATAAAAAACGTTAATCTAATGAAGTTTTCACCTTATACAATTAAGAGCGGCATATATTTGCGGTCCTTATGCCATCAAGCGTGACATAACTACCGTCAAAGAACAAACCAAAGGGGCTCGCCTGTGTGTTGCCCATCACTGGTTTCCGACATACTGCAGCATAACCAAAGTTACATTTTATTGATTACGAACTATTTACATACTAACCAACTTTCTGAGATGAAACAATCAGTATTACAATTCAAAAAAGGATTCAGGCTATTGGCCTTGATTCTTTGCCTGGCTGCATCCGTACCGCAGTTGATGGCGCAGACCTACACGGTGGCCGGCAGTGACACGCAAGCCCTCGGGGCGTCATGGTCACCGACCACTACATCCAACAACATGACTTCGTACAGTGGCAACAAATACTACTTGTTGAAGTCTGTCACCTACTCATCGGGAAACACCTACGGGTATAAAATCACTGTCGACAACAGTTGGAACACCTCCTACGGCAACAATGGTGGCAGTGATAACGCCAGTTATACGGTAACTGCCGGTAGCGGTTTCGTCTGCTACACGTTCGACTCCAACACTCATGTGCCCCATGTCGTGTCATCGTTGCAGACGGTTGTCATCGCTGGCGACGACACCCAGGCACTGGGGTCTTCGACATGGAACGGCTCGAATACCGCCAACTCGATGACCACAACCGATGGCATCACCTACACCATGACCAAGTCAGTGGATTACACGTCAACCGGAACAAAGCAATGCATGGCTGTCGTGGCCAACACCGACTGGTATGGCAACAGTAGTGGCGGCAATGTTTCCTATAACATTTTGAATACCGGCTCCTATACCGTGACTTATACGTTCAATGTCGTTACAGGCATCGTAACCGTGGATGCCCAGGCTGCTACCCCGGCCACCCCCAACTATTACATCACGGGCGACAATGGCCTGGGTCTGGGCGGCTTCAGTTATCAGTTGCAGAACCTGAAAACGATGACTTATGATGCTGACAATGACATCTATACCTACAGTTACAACGTCACGTCGGCCGGTACCTTCTACTTCACGTTTGCCGACGGCCCCGGCAGCAGTTGGGACGATTTCAACGGCAATCACCGTTACGGTCCCACGAGTGGCAACGAGGCTGTGACTCTGGGCAGCTGGGCCCCCACCCAGAAGGGCGGCGGCAGTTATGCTGTGACGCTAGATGCCGGTCAAGTGACCATCACGTTTGATGCTGCCAACATGAGGTACAAGGTCGATGGCACCGAGCCGGTAATCGCTGTCGATTACTATGTCAAGGGCGAGGATACCAGCATCTTCCCCGACGGATGGAGCACCAGCTCCAACACTGCGCAGATGACCGACAACGGCGACGATACCTACAGCTGGACGTCGGCTCAATTCCATCTCAATGCCGGAACCGATTACACCTACAAGGTGTATGGCTCTAACGGCACCTGGCATCCGCTGAGCAGCGGCAACCAGACCTTCAGCGCCGACGTTCCCGGCAATTACACGGTGACCGTCACCTATGACAAGGCCAATGAGACGGTGACCGCCCAACTGAACCTCATTCAGGCTGACCCAAGTTACGACTACACGTTCTACGTATGGTTGTCCAACGGTGGCACACCCTATCTGTACACCTGGAACGGACAGACCCCGCTCAACGGCAGCATGCCTGGCACCCCGCTGAGCGATACCGAGACGCTCGCCGATGAGAACGAGTGGTACGTCTATTCGCACAGTTACTATTTCAACCAGATTTCGGTCCTCGTCAACCTGGGTGAAGGCGCAAACCAGACCGGTGACATGACCGGTCTGGCTCCTGGCACCTACTACATCACTTGGGACGGCAACAACGGGGCTGGCTACACCATCACGACCGAGGCTCCCACCCCCATTGTCAGGTATTATGTCGTGGGCTCGGACACCAGCATCTTCCCCAACGGTTGGAATATCGGTGCCAGCACCCTGATGACCGACAACGGCGACGGCACCTACACCTGGACTTCAGGCGAAGTCAATCTGGTTGCCGGCAACACCTACGAATACAAGGTCCTGGGCACCGACAACAGCTGGCACCCCGATGGAGTGGACAACGCCACCTTCAGCGTCAATGTGCCGGGCACCTACACGGTGACGGTCACCTATGACTCCAATGGTGAAATCGTCAATGCTACGACCACGCTCGTGCAGGCGGCTTCCTACTTCATCACCGGTGACGATGCACTGGGACTGGGATGGAGTCCCGCCCCCACGACGGCGCTGACACTTGACCCAGCCACCGGTTACTACACCTATAACCTGACGGTGACCGCCTCAGGCACCCACGGGTTTGTGCTGGCCGACGGCCAGGGCAGCGATGCCGAGGACTGGGACAACTTCAACAACAATTACCGCATCGGCCCGACCAGCGGAGACCAGTCCATCACCCTGAACAGTGACTGGATCACCACCCAGAAGGCCGGCGGCGACCGCGGCGCCTACATGATTGCGCTGGCTCCCGGCACCTACACCGTCATCTATGACCCCGTGAACAGCAGGTTCAAGGTGGTGGGTACCGTGCCCGTCTTCATCACCGGCTCCAACGGACTGGGACTGGGATGGAACTATGCGCCCACGGCTTCCATGGCCTATGACGAGAGCACGGGCCTCTACAGCTACACCTACAATGTGGCCAAGCAGGGCGACTACCACTTCGTGTTTGCCACTGGCCAGGTCAACGGTGTCGACGACGAGGGTGCCGCATGGAACATCTTCAACTCGCAATTCCGCATCGGCCCGACCGACGGCGAGGACATCGAGTATGTGCTCAGCGACACCGAGGACAACTGGATGGACACACAGATGGCCCAGATCGGCGAGGGCGAGGAATCCGGTTCCTACTACGCCAAGTTGCCCGCCGGCAACGTGACCATCTACTTTGACCGCGAGAACATGCGCTTCAGGGTAGAGAGCGATGGCGAACTGGCCGACGACCTGTACATGGTGGGCGGTCTGACTCTTGCCACCGATGTGCACTACTACGCCCCCAACGACGGCGTGCTCATGAAGTATGACAAGGCCAAGAACCTGTACTACCTCAACCACGTGACGCTCAACACCAATGCCACCTTCTGCTTCTCGACCTCGCTGGGTGCCGACGAAAATGACTGGGCTGGCATGGGCACACGCTACGGCAACGCCGATGACGACGAGAACTACTTCGTTCCTCGCGACGGTGATGCCACGGCCCACCTGATGGTGACCGGCGACAAGATCAACGTCAACATGCCGCTAGCCGAGTGGGACGAGCAGCTGGGCGAGTGGCACATGCACACGGCAGGTATCTACAACGTGGTTGTCAGCCTGGCCGACGGCTGGGTGAAGCTCATCAAGACCGACGAGTTCTCGCTTTTCCCGATGAACGTGTATCTCGAGCAGACCGACAACGTCGAGATCAACAACCTGGGTGATGTCGGACACACCTATAGCCTGGATGATCTGGGTGGTGACACGCAGTACTGGCCCTTGTGCGCCTACAACAGCCTCGAGGGCGGTTGGGATCCCCACAGCGATGCCAACCACTACGCCGTGACCTTCGAGGGCGACACCATCACCCCCGACGGCAAGAAGTGGTGGCATTGGCAGGTGAGCGCCTCGATTGCCGAGGTATTCTTCACCCGCACCAACCAGACCCCCTACCAGAGTGCCCTGATTACCCGCAAGGCCGGTGTCCTGTGGTACACCTGGGAAGAAGACAACACGATGACCGACCACAGCCGCGAGTACTTTGCCTCGTCGGCCACCAAGCTGCCCGGCAACGTAGTCGTTGAGGAAGGACACTACTACGTTTACTTCATCAACACTGTGGGATGGGAGACCGTCTACTGCGTGGCATGGAACGACGGCACCGACACCTTCATCGACGGCCATGGCAACGACGTGCAGACCTGGCCCGGACAGCCCATGACCTGCATCGGCATCGACCCGATGACCGGCTACGAGGTATGGGAATATGACTTCGGCGCCATCGACGAGCACACCGATCCCGACAACCTGCTGTTCCATGACGGCACGCCCATCGCCACCACCGATGCCAAGGAGCAGACCGGTGACTTTGTGTTCATCAACGGCGGTGTGTATGACTACCTGGGCGTGTTTGACGACGCTTACACGCTCAACAGCCTCATCCGCTCGGCCAAGGAGGATGTGCGCTACACCATCAGCAACGACCTGGTGGGCGTTTACTACGACAAGGATGCCGAGACTGAGATCTGGTACCATAACAATGTGGGTACCCTGGTATCCAAAGTTGTCCATGGCGCCCTGTATGCCAAGGACATGGGCGAGTATGGCGAGCCTTCCGAGATGCCTGAGGGCGATGAGTTCTACGACTATGTCTACGACATCTGCGCATCGACGCACACCACCGGCCAGTCTCAGATCATGGACAAGAAGACCGAGTATGACCAGAGCAATTGGATCAAACTCGTGGTATCGCCCAACTACGATGGCCGCAACCATGAACCGCTGCCCGAGCAGAGTTGGCCCGACCTCAAGGATTATGTCAACCGCATCATCCCCGGCGGCACGCTCGACCTTTACATGACCGACAGCATCAACCCGACGGCACGCGTGATGGCCATCACGATGGGCGACGCACAGTCCTATGAGCCCAACGTCTATATCTCGGGCCACTTCAACGACTCCATCGTGTTCAACTACACCCACAGGGAGTGGCAACCCAAGCCCCTGTACAGCGGCACCTATTGCACCAAGCCCTACATCGAGTGGAACATGGATCCCGTGACCGGCGAGGTGCTGAATGGCGTGGTCACCAGGCGTGTGAGGGTCGGTGACGATCCCTACAAGATGTTCTATGTCGCCCCCAAGCCCCAGGAGATTGCCTACGTCACCTGGATGGTCTATGACAACCTGAACATTGCCCGCGAGGACGGTGTGCGCCCCTATGGTGACTATGAGTCGGGCGAGTACATGCCCTATACCACCACAGCACGCTTCCTGCCGCAGGATCCCGGACGCTTCTACGGCCCCAAGAACTGGGACCGCAGCGTGGTCATCCCCGGCGAGTTGTACGAGTCGCTCCGCTACCTCAGCGAGGACCAGCTCGACGATGCCCTGGGTGGCTACGGACATGAGCACAGCGCCTACAGCAACGGCTACATGCAGTATGGCGCCGTCAAGGTCAACTGGTCGCTCTTCGACGAGGAGACCGTCGGCATGCCCTGGTGGCAGATCTTCCAGCCCGGACAGGCCTACAAGCTCAAGGTCATCGTCCGCTATGCCCGCGGCAACGACGAGGGCTACCAGGCCAACGAATGCTATGGCCCCGGCAACGGTGATGAGGACGAGGGCGGCCACGTGCTGAATGCCCCGCGCCGCCTCGACGGCAACGGACAGGGCGACTATGCCAACATGTACTTCACCAGCGAGTACGAGGGCCTGGAGGACAGCAAGTTCATCATCTTCCCCATCGAGGCTAGCCCGGCAGGCTCCAATGGCGACGGCATGGGCAACGTGACCACCGTCAAGGAGGTGAACGCCGAGCGCACCGTGGTAGCCGTCCGCTACTACAACCTCATGGGCGTGGAGAGCAGCAAGCCCTTCGATGGGCTCAACATCGTCGTCACCACCTACAGTGACGGCTCCCGCTCCTCCCGCAAGGTGCTGCGCTAAACGGCTGTCCTGGCAGCGCATTTCAAGGGCCGTCCCTCACGTGCGGGGGTCGGCCCTTGCTATTTATTATCGGCATTGTTGCGACATGGCAATTGGACATTACTCTTGTGTCACTGTGTCGGGCCGTCGTTTTGCGGTTTTTGCTGTGCAAGCACGTGCGTAAAATTGGGGTGTGTTATAATTCCAAATTTTTGCGTATAGATTTATATTCTTACGTGAAATTTGTCTCATTAGCGAAATCGTGAGTAAAAAAAATGGGTCTGCTGCCCTGTGGCATGCCGAAAAGTTGTACCTTTGTAGGTTAATATGTAATCATGACATCAATTGACCATGCACAAGACGAGCGAACAATATGACAAAGTGATAGCCGAGTGCCGCGAGCTGTTCATCAACAAGATGAAGGACTACGGCCCCTCGTGGCGCATCCTCAGGCCCCGCTCGGTGACCGACCAGATCTTTATCAAGGCCAAGCGCATCCGCACGCTGGAGCTCAACGGAGAGACGAAGGTGGGCGAAGGCATCTGGCCCGAGTTCATCGGCATCATCAACTATGGCATCATCGGGCTGATACAGCTGCAACTGGGCTATAGCGACATTGTGGACATCACCGCCGAGCAGGCTTTGGAACTGTATGACAAGCATGCCGCTGCCACCAAATCGCTGATGATGGCCAAGAACACCGACTATGGTGAGGCTTGGCGCGACATGCGCATCTCGAGCTACACCGACTTGATCCTGACCAAGATCCAGCGCACTAAGGAAATCGAGAACCACGACGGCCAGACGCTGGTGAGCGAGGGCATCGACGCTAACTACCAGGATATGATCAACTACAGCGTGTTTGCACTGATCAAGCGCGACGAGGAAGAGTTGTTTAGTTAGGAGTTAGGGGTTAGGAGTTAGGAGTTGGCATCCGCATTCTTGAGGACTAACAACTACGAACTAGAAGCAAGAAATCAGAAACAATGAAGATGAAGACTGTCATCAATGCTGTTAAATACGAGACGTGGTGCCGCGTGTTGACGCTGCTCATGCGCCTCGTTGTGGGCGGGCTGTTCATCTTCTCGGGATTCACCAAGGCGGTTGACCCGTGGGGCGGCTACTACAAGGTGGGCGACTACCTGACGGCCATGGGCATGGAACACTTGAGTGGCACCGCCCTGTTGCTGGCCGTGGCGCTGGCAGCGCTGGAGTTCATGCTCGGCGTGGCCATCGCTGTGGGAGCCTACCGACGCAGTGCGCCGGTGCTCGGCCTGGTGCTGATGGCAGTGCTCACGCCGGTGACGGTGTGGATTGCGGTGACAGGCGCCGTGGGCGACTGCGGCTGCTTTGGCGACGCGCTGCACCTGTCGGGCTGGGCCACCGTGGGCAAGAATGTGCTGCTCATCCTGGGGCTGGTGTGGCTGCTGCTGTTCAACCAGACGCTACGCGGGGTGTATGGCCCGGCGGTGCAGTGGATGGTGATGGCGGCCTCGTTTGCACTGGTGATGGCCGTGGCCTATTACGGCTACTTCACCCAGCCGCTCATCGACTACCGTCCCTATCCCGTGGGCACGCGCCTGGTGGCCACCGACGGCGCTGACGCCAGCCAGGAAGCCAGTGAGGACGATTTCATCCTGGTGTACAGCAAGGATGGCCAGGAGCGGGAATTCACCATCGACAGCCTGCCCGACGAGGAGGACGGCTGGGAGTTTGTAACGCGCTACCATGCGCGCCGTCCCTCGGGCAAAGTCATCATGCAGGGGGCTGGCGGCGGCAATGCCATTGCCATCATGGACGAGGAGGGCAACGACATCACCCTCGACGTGCTGGCCGACAGCCGGCGCACGGTGCTGTTGCTGCTGCCCGATCTGCCCCAGGTGGGTGTAGTCAACTCGTTTGCCATCAACGAACTCAACGATGACGCGCTGGTGGCCGAGGCCGACGTCATCGGGCTCACGCCCGCCACGCCCCAGCAGGTCGAGCAATGGCAAGACCTGTCGATGGCCAGTTATCCCATCCACTACATGGATGACAGCGAGTTGAAGATGATTGCCCGCGGCAATCCCGCCGTGGTCTACGTCGAGGACGGCGTCATCAAGTGGAAACGCACCCTGAGCTCGCTCGAGAACGTGCAGCAGCCTGCCGAACTCAGCGCCATGGGCGACGATTGGGATGCCGGCGCCATCATCACCCGCCTCATGACGGCCTATCTGGTCGCCATGCTGGCATTACTGGCCATCAACCGCACCCACCTGCTGGTGCGCTATTTCTACTACAAACGACACAAAAACAAGAAATAACCTCTCTAGATCATCTAGATTATCTAGAATATCTAGAACCACAAGAAACCAGAAACTAAAAAAACTAAACAATATGATACTCAAGCAAGGACAAGTCATCAACAACAGGTGGAACGTGGTCTACCAGATCAAGGAGAACCCCTATTCCGAGAGTTACCGCGTCGAGGACGAGAGCGGCAACCCCTACTTCATGAAGATCTATCGTCTCAAGAATGTCCCCGACAAACTCATCAACGATGGAAAAATCAACGAGATCGAGTGGAGCCGCACCATCCAGCACAAGAACATCATCAGCAGCATCGAGACCGGCATCTACGACGATGAAGCCGGAGAGTGCCACTACATGGTCGCCACCTACTTCAGCGGCGAACTGCTCAGCGAGATGCTGCAGCGCGAGGGAAAACTTGACGCCGCCACGGCCACCAAGATTTTCCTCGAGATGCTGCAGGGCCTGATGTATCTGCACAACAAGGGTCCCGCCATCCTTCACAACGACATCAACCCCACCAACGTCATGCTCAGCAGCAAGACCGGCGGGGTGGCCGAACTGATTGACATGGGACACATCTCTCACGGTTTCATGGGAAAAGTGCCGTTTGACACATCTGACCTCGACCCCCGTTATGCCAGCGGGCAGTCCGTATTGGGCAAGTATGACGAGCGCAACGATATCTTCGCGGCAACCGGCGTGTTCTACACGATGCTCACGGGCCGCGCTCCATGGGACGTGGAATTCACGCCCGAGATGACCCGCAAGGAAAAGATCAAACTCGTCCAAAAAGCCCGCAACGATCAGGGCGAAATCAACGTGGATGACATTGAGGACGAAAAACTGCGCGCCGTCATCAGTCACGGGTTGGCCCTAGCCTATAACGAGCGCTATGAATGTGTCGAAAAAATCATCAGCGACCTCATCGAGGGCGACGATAGCGAGATGGCCCAGGAAATCCGCAGCAAGATCGACCTGTCCACCGACAGCGACGACGATGATGACGCCCACGACGGCATCAACCCGTTTGAACGGCAGGACGACAGCGAGTCCCGCGGCCCCAGGTCACAGGCAGCCGCCGAGACCTCGGCCGACGTCGAGATCAAGCGTGGCGGCGGCAACGGCTTTGCCGATATCGCCGGCATGGACGACCTCAAGGAACTCCTGCGCCAGCGCGTGATCATGATACTCCAGGACAGGGAACTGGCCGAGAAATACAAGCTCACGCCGCCCAACGGCATGCTGCTCTACGGCCCTCCCGGCTGCGGCAAGAGTTTCTTTGCCGAGAAGTTTGCCGAGGAGACCGGCTTCAACTTCATCCTGGTCAAGGCCAGCGACCTGGGCTCCATCTACATCCATGGCTCGCAGGGCAAAATCGCCGACCTGTTCAAGAAGGCCGAGGAGAACGCCCCCACGGTGCTGTGCTTCGACGAGTTTGACGCCTTTGTCCCCAGCCGCTCGGGCGACGTGGGCCCCAACCAGGCCGGTGAGGTCAACGAGTTCCTCTCCCAACTCAACAACTGCTCCAAGCGCGGCATCTTTGTCATCGCCACGAGCAACCGCCCCGACAAGGTGGATCCCGCCGTGCTGCGCACCGGCCGCATCGACAAGCAGGTGTATGTGCCCATGCCCGACAAGACCGCCCGCCGACTCATGTTTGAGCTCTACCTCAAGGACCGCCCCTGCGGCGAACTCAACAGCGAGGAACTCGCCGAGAAATCCGACGGATATGTCGCCAGCGACATCGCCTATGTCGTCAACGAGGCCGCTACCATCGCCGCCTTCAACCGCAGCGACATCACCCAGGACCTGCTCGTCAGGACCATCGAGGGCATCAAACCCTCCATCAACAGTGACCTGATCAAGGAATATGAGCAGATGCGCCAGCAGATGGAAGGCATCATCCGCAGCAACGCCTTGCCCCGCGTGGGATTTAAATAGGCTTTAGGTGTTAGGCTTTAGGCATTAGGCTTTAGGCATTAGGCTTTAGGTGTTAGGCTTCAGCAACCATATTTACAAATTACAACTCACAACTTAAAACTCACAATACAATGGACTTAAACAAACTGATGATGGACTATCTCGCCGAGGAAGGCTACCGCCCCCACGAGACGCCTTTCGGCATCGCCTTCAAGAAAGAGGGCATCAACTACCTCTATTTCAAGGATGAGGATGACGAACAATACTTCAGGCTCATGATGCCGGCCATCTTCCAAGTGACCGAGGACAACGAGGACAGCATCATGCGCGCCATGAACGACGTCAACGGCAGCATCAAGGTGGTGAAACTCTACACCATGGATATGGAAGACGAGAAGGGCGAGAAGGATACCGCCGTGTGGGTCGCCTTTGAGATCCTGGCCGACACCACCCCCGAACTCGGTGACATCGTGCCTCGAGCCATCAACCTGCTGGATGGAGGCCGCATCGCCTTCCTTGCCAGGCTCGAAGAGATGGCCGACAATTGATTTTACCAATCACTTCAAATTGAGCCCGTGTCATCATTGGCCCATCGATTGGTTAAAACTACGAATTACGCGAACCTTACGAATTGATGACTTTGTGTAGCCAAAATCCATTCGTTTAATTAGCGTAATTCGTAGTTTTTAAAAGATGGCACAGCCTTCTCCAAGTGTTACTGGCCAGTGAGGATGATGTTGACCACGGCATTGATGTCGGCAACGCTCACATCATCGTCACCGTTGACGTCAACGGGCCATGCCGACGTGCCGCCCAGGATGATGGCATCGATGATGAGGTTGACATCGGCAATGGTCACCTCGCCGTCACCGTTCACGTCGGCAGCCTCGGCCAGGAAATTGACGCCCTGGATGTCGGTAAAGTGTTTCCACACCAGCGCCTCACGATAGGCATCAACCGACTCGCGGGGAACACGGACCACAGCATTGTTATAGGCCTTGTCGGCAAAAGAGGTTTTGCCTCTCAGGTAAGGTGGAGTGACGGCACGGCTGGTGATCGTCTGCAGCGCGTTGCAGCCCCCGAAGACGTACATCCCGACCGATTCGACACAGCTGCCTAGGGTGACCGCCTGCAGCGACCGGCAACCGTTGAAGGCTTTCTCGCCCACGGTGCGCACGCCGTTGCCCACGGTGGCCACGGTCATCTGCTTGCAGCCCAGGAAGGCCTGCTCGCCGATGGATTCCACCCCACTACCCATGGTGAGGCTGGTCAAGCCTTCGCATTGGATAAACGCATAGTCGTTGATGCTTGTCACTCCGGCAGGGACCTTGAGGTCGCACACTTCCTTGCCGCCCACATGCAGGTGGCGGGCAAAGAAGAGCGGATTGGCCTGATTGTCGCCAAACGAAATATGGCACCACGAGGCCACATCACTGGCCTCGACATGAGACAACTGATTACAGGACTTGAAGGCATGCTCGCCGATGCGGTCCGGAGCGCCCTTCAGGACAACGCTGCCGAGCGATGAACACTCGGTAAAGGCACCAGAGCCGATGAGCGAGACGCTTGCCGGGACAGTGATCTGCTGCAAACCGTAGCATCCATAAAACGCATAATCCTCTATTTGCTGCAGCCCCTCGTTGAGGCTCACACCGGTCAGGCCGCTGCCGCAGAATGCCGCATACCCCAATCGGGTGACCGTGCCGGGCAGTGCCACGCTGTCCAGGGACAGGCAATCATAGAAAGCGTAATCACCCACATGCTCGAGTCCGGGATTCAAGGTCACCTGAGCCAGATTATAGCATTCACAGAAGGAGCCATCATTCAACTTCGTTACCGATCCGGGGATGTCAACCTGCGTCAGGCGCTCACAACCATTGAAGGCATAGTCACCGATTGACTGCAATGACCGGGGCAACGACAAGCCGGTCAGTTGCTCGCAATAATAGAAGGCCTCCAGCCCGATGGACTGTAACGACTGCGGCAGCGAGGCACTGGTCAGACCGGTGCAGTACTTGAAAGCATCGTTGCCAATCTCGGTGACGCCGTCTTCAATCACAATGCTGTGCAGACGCTCGTAGAAGGCAAACTGATAGTCCTTCACTTTCCCTGCCGACGACGGAACCACCACGTCGGTCATCGGGGTGCCCGCCTTGTCGTAGAGCATGCCGCCATAGGACACCGGCGATGATGCGCTCGAGGCAAAGTCCATCGAGCACCAGGCCTCGATATCATCGACATACACCTCGCTCAGTGCTCGATCGTCGGCAAAAACATTTCTACACATCAACTTGTTTCGGCCCTCGAGGCGCACCGTCTTCAACCCGGTGCAGTTGGTGAAGGCACCCTCACCGACGCAGGTCACCGACGCCGGCAACGTGACCTCGGTCAGCCCCTCGCAGTCCATGAACGCACAGGGCGCGATAGCAGCAACAGTCAGGGTCTCGCCATCATGTGTCACGGTCTCGGGGACAATGATCGAGCCCGAGTAGCAGTTGGGCATGATATCCCGTCGCACGACCTCGACGACGTCACCGACGCGATGATAACACAGGCCCGACTCCTCAAAGTCGTAAAGCGGCGCCTGGGCACCCTCGGGGTCGGGATAGACATGATGCTGCATCGTCTGATAGTAATTGAATTGCCAGTCAGAACTGCCCAGGGCATCCAGCACATAGTAGCCATTGCCGCCGCCCCAGCCCCAGTTGACGTGGTATCTGCCGCCGGAATAGCCATCGAGGACAAAGGCATGAGCACCCCCAAAGCTTGCCCCGGTGTACAAGACTGGACGGCCATTGGACAGGTCCTCCATGATCATCTCGTTCCATTGCCCGTCATCATAGTCGTCTCGTGACAGGCATTGCGCCTCGCGGTTGTAGCCAAAGCGCTTCAATCCCATGAGTTGCTCGTCCTGCCAGGCACCGCTGCCCATGGAGGTATAATCCATGTAACAACTCTGGCCGCAATACCTCAGCAGCGTGGCGACGGCAGCGCCTTGCTCCTCACTATAGCCCCCGGAACTGTAGTAGTCCAGCATATTGTCCCAGTCCACCTGAGTACCCGGCAATGCCGGCACTTGGTACTGCTCGGTTATTGTCACATAACCGGGTAACGGGGGCAGTTCGGCAGGATATTTCCAGAAGTACATTACCATAGCCATCGCCGTAGCGACGCAGCCCGTGGCAGTGGACTCCCCGTTAATCACCGGGCACTGGTTGTTGAAGGGAGTGTCCTGGTGCCAGATGGACTTGAGCAGCGGCGCTATCACCACATCGTCGTCAGGCGCCCGCTTGGGGGAGGGCACGTTGACGCCGGCCTGCTCGGCAAGCCACTCGATTTGGGCCTTGTACTGGTCGAGCCACCACTGCAGGTTGGAGGGGAGGACCGCCATGTCAAGGGCCTGGTCGCCATAGGCCAGAATCTGCTCGGCACGGTCATCACCGGCCACAATGACAAAGGCATCTCCACGGTCGGAGTTAAACACATAGTAATCGGCGCTGCCGGGACGGGACGGCGACTGCTCGGTATAGGCCAACCGAAGGCTGATGCCGCCCGGAGACATCAACTTGCCCGCGTTGCAGGACTGCAGAAACTCAGTCGCCAACGCCTGGGCGCCAACGGCATCCACATCGGCTGCCCACAAAGGCACCGATAACGACAGCAGCAATGCTGCCATCAAAAATGACTTCACGTAACTCATAATCATCCAAATTTTATAATAATTAGTAATAAAAGAAAAAATCAATCATCCGTTATGTAGAGACGCAAAATATTGCGTCTCAAGGGTCCGCACATGCGTAATGCCTGGCAATTGGAGGCTGTGTCATCATTGGCCCATCAATGAGTTAAAATTACGAATTACACGAACCTTGCCAAAATTCATTAGTTTAATTAGCGAAATTCGTAGTTTTTAAAAGATGACACAGCCTTCTCCAGACCTTACCGTCCAGTGAGGATGATGTTGACCACGGCATTGATGTCGGCAACACTCACCTCACCGTCACCGTTCACGTCAACAGGCCATGCCGACGCGCCGCCCTGTAGGATGGTATCGATGATGAGGTTGACATCGGCAATGGTCACCTCGCCGTCACCGTTCACGTCGGCAGCCTCCATAGCATGGAAATTGACGCCCTGGATGTTGTTGAAGCGCCTCCACACCAGCGCCTCACGATAGGCATCGAGCGACTCGCGGGGGACACTGACCACGGCATTGTTATACACCTTGTCGCTGAACGAGCCGACGCCCCTCAAGTAAGGCGGCGTGACGGCACGGCTGGTGATGCTGGTCACTGCAGTACTGCCCCCGAAGGAATACATGCCCACCGAGTCCACACTGCTGCCAAAGGTGACTTTCTTCAATCGGGTACAGGTGTTGAAGGCCTTCTCACCGATTTTCTGAACACCGTCGCCCAGGTCTGCTTCGGTCATCTGCTTGCAGCTGAAGAATGCCTGCTCACCGATGCGCTCCACGTCGTCGCCCACCGTCAGGCGGGTCAGGCTCTCGCAACGGCTGAAGGCGAAGTCACTGATGCGCTTCACGCCGGCGGGAATGGCCAGGTCTTGCAGTTCCTCACCATTGAGGTAGAGGTGGCGGGCATGATAAACGGGATTGGCTTGCATGTCGGGAAACGCGATTCTGCACCACGAGGCGATATCGCTGATATCAACCCGGGCCAGTTTGGAACAGGACTTGAAGGCCATGGTCCCGATGCGATCAACGGCTGGCGGGATGCTGACAGCGGTGAGCGAAGCATTGCCGCTGAAGGCCTCCCTGCCAATCCATGTGACACTCTCGGGAAGGGTGACCTCCTGCAGGCTGGTGCAACCGCTGAATGCCAGAGCCGGAATCCCCTCCAACTGGTCGCCAAAGGTGACTTGGGTAAGATTGGTGTTATCGATAAACGCCCCTTCGCCCATCGTAACGACCGTGGAAGGAATCGACACGCTGGTGAGCGACGAACAGTAACTGAAGGCATACGGCCCCAGATCGATAAGGCCTGCGGGCAGTTTCACACTGGCCAGATTGGGGCAACCACCGAAAGCTTCCTCGGGCAGGGACGTGACACCATCGGGAATATCCACATGGGTTAATTCGTAGCAGTCGGCAAACGCCATCGGGCCTATCGTCGTGAGAGAAGCCGGGAGATCGATATGGGACATCTCGATGCATGCCCCAAAGGCAAGCCGCCCTATTGAGCGTAGCGTCGAGGGCAAGACGATGTCTTTCATAGCCGCCATGAGAAATGCACATTCGCCTATCGATGTGATGCCCTCCTCGAGCGTGGCATACTGCAGATTCCTCCAGCCGGCACACGCATAGTCCTTGACTTTTCCCATCGAGCCAGGCACAACCAGATTCGTAATGCCGGCACCATGCTGGTCGTGCAGGTCAGCGTAGTTGTTCAGCGGATTGGCTTCCATGTTCTTGAAGTCCATACTCAACCAGGACTCGATATCGTCCACATAGACATGCGTCAGATTATAGCACATGGCGAACGCACCATAGCCGAAGGTCTTATTGCCGCCCTTAAGACGCACGGTTTCCATATAATCACTGCAGGCAAAGGCATACCGGCCGATGCTCGTCACGGTTGACGGCACAACCACCTGCACGAGAAGCTGGCAGTTCAGGAATGCCTTGTCGCCAATAGCGGTAACGGTCAGCGTCTGGCCGTTATAGGTGACGGTTTCGGGAATAATGATAGTGCCGCTGTAGGTGTTGTAACGTAAGTCCTTGTTGACAACCATCGCGGTATTGCCTGTCTGCTTATAGTAGATTCCCGCCGACTCAAAGTCGTAGGCCGTCGATGTGCCGCCTCCCTGGGGATCGGGATAGATGCCATGCTGCATCGTCTGATAGTAATTGAATTCATACAATGAAGTGCCCAGGGCATCCAGCGCGAAATAGCCGTCGCTGCTACCGCCCCAGCCCCAGTTGACGTGGAACATCTGGCCATCATAGCCGTCAAGGATAAAGGCATGCCCGGTGTAGCTTTCGGTATAACCATAATACAGCACGGGGCGGCTGGCCATCAGGTCCTCGAGGATCATGTCGATCCACTGGTCGCGACCATAAAAGTTGCGTGACAGCAATTCGGCTTCATCATTATAGCCAAACAGCTGCAGTGCCATGAGGGCATTCATTTCCGAGGCTCCGCTCGCATCGGGACCATACTCCATGTAGGCTGCCTGACCGCAATAGCGCATGAGCGTGGCCACGGCATCGGCCTGGGCCTCGGTATAGCGGCCGCTATGGTACTCATCAAGCATATCGTCCCAGCGCAGCTCGGTGGCCGGCAGATCAGGCAGTGTTAATTTCCAGTTGACTTGGTAGCCTGGCAGTTCAGGCAACGATTCGGGATACTTCCAGTAATACATCACCTGGGCCATCGCGGTGGCCGTGCAGCCGGTCAGGCAGCGTTCGCCGTTCATCTCAGGGCACAGGTTGTAATATGGTTCCCTCTGATCCCAGCGACAGGTGACGAGCGGGTCAACGGTGACCGTTTCGGCACGGGCTCGGGTACGGCGGGGCTGGGCAACGGGAGGTTGGCCGGCAAGCCAGTCGATCTGGGCCTTGTATTGGTCGAGCAGACAACGCATGTTGGGCGGGATATTATCCACGTCCAGGGCATGGTCACCGCGGGCCAGAATCGGCTCAGCACGGTCATCACCTGCCACGATGACAAAGGCGTCATCGGCATTGAACACATAGTAGGCCACACTCCCCGCACGGGATGCAGAGCGCTCGGTGTGCGCCAGCCGCAGGTTGACACCGCCTGGAGCCATCAATTTTCCGGATTGACGGTTCTGCAGGTAACTTTTCGCTAAGGCCTGAGCGCTAGTGACATCCACATCAGCAGCACACAGTTCCAGCGAGAGCAGCAGAGCCGCTGCTACTATCAAAAATGTTCTCATGTAATTCATAATTCAGGTCAATTTATAATAATTAGTAATAACATCAATTCAATTTGGCAAATTTATAACAGTTTTCATTCAAATGCAAGTTATTTTTACGTTTTTTGAGAAATTATGACCAATTAAGTGCTTATTGACCGAAAACTGCCAGCCGATGGCTGAAAACTGAAATGTTTTTGGATAAATTTGGAGGCGCCTCAGCAATTAAAGTAAACTTTATTGCATTCGGCTTGCACAAATTTTATTAACTTTGCAGGTTGTTAACCAAAGCATGATGGCTTATGAATAGATTTGTAGAACTGATTCCCCGGCAGTGCGCCAAATACGGTGAACGCGAAGCGCTGCGCTTCCGTGACTACGAGACGCAGGTGTGGTCTTCCATCACATGGCAAGAGTTCAGTCGCCTCATCGACTGCGCGGCAGGGGCCCTGTATATGGGTGGCGTTGAGCCCCAAGGTCGCGTGTGCCTGTTCACGCAGAACTGCCCCGAAGTGCTGATTACGCACTTCGGCGCCTTTTACAACCGTGCCATCCCCGTGCCCATCTACGCCACGAGCAGCCGCGACGAGGCTGCCTATATCGTCAACGACTCGGGGGCGACCATCCTGTTCACCGGCGACCAGGGACAATATGACATCGCACGTCAAATCATCGACGAGTGCCCCACACTCAAGTTCATCGTCACCCTGCATCCCGAGGTCAAGCGCGACAAGGACGACAGGACCACTCTGACATGGGACGAGTTCATCAAGACGGGCGACAAACTGGGCAAGGAGGTCACCAGCCGCATCGAGCAGCGCAAGCAAGAGGGCGTGGACACCGACATCATGTATCTCATCTACACCTCGGGCACGACAGGCGTCCCCAAGGGCGTGATGCTCATGCACAGCAACATGAATGCCGCCATGGATGCCCATCTCGAGCGCTTTGACACCATCATCGACGACAAGACCGACGTGTCGCTGAGTTTCCTGCCCTTCAGCCACGTGTTTGAGTTGGGGTGGACCATGGTGTGCCTGTGCAGCGGCATCCGCGTCGCCATCAACTACAACCCCAAGGAAATCCAGCGCGCCGTCAAGGAGGTACAGCCCAACTACATGTGCAGCGTGCCGCGCTTCTGGGAGAAGGTGTACACCGCCATCAACGACAACCTCGCCAGCGCCAAGCCCGTAGTGCGCATGATGGTGAAGCAGGCCATCCGCGTGGGCAAGACGCGCAACATGAAATATGCCCGCGTGGGTAAGAAAGCCCCCGCGCTGATCGAGCGCCAGTACCAGTACTTCGAGAAGAAGGTGTTCAAGAAACTGCGCGGTGCCATCGGCGTGGTTGACGGCAAGATGTTCCCCACCGCCGGAGCAATGCTCAGCGACAACATCACCGAGTTCATGCACGCCGTGGGCATCAACATCTGCATCGGTTACGGCCTGAGCGAGACCAATGCCTCGGTGAGCTTCTTCAAGCCCGGCGAGTGGACACTGGGCACCATCGGCATGCCCATCTCGAGCATCCAGGTGAAAATCGGTGACAAGAACGAGATTCTCGTCAAGGGACCGACCGTGATGAAGGGCTACTACAACAAGCCCGAGGAAACCGCCGAAGCCATCGATGCCGACGGATGGTTCCACACCGGCGACTGCGGCGAGATAGCCCCGACCGGCGAACTCATCCTCACTGAGCGCCTCAAGGACCTGTTCAAAACCAGCAACGGCAAGTATATCGCCCCGCAGGTGCTCGAGACGCTGCTGGGCCAGGACAAGTACATCGAGCAGGTCACCATCATCGGCGACGGCCGCAAGTATGTGTCGGCACTCATCGTCCCCGACTTTGAGGAACTCAAGGCCTATGCCGACAAAAAGCGCATCGTGCACCGCAGCATCGAGGAACTGGTCAACAACCCCGACATCCACAAGATGATGGAGGAACGCATCAACGACTACCAGAAGGATCTGGCCAGTTACGAGCAGATTAAGCGCTTCGTGCTACTGCCCAAGCCCTTCACGATGGAGACCGGCGAATTGACCAACACGCTGAAGATTCGCCGCGCGGTCATCAGCAAGCGCTACCGTCCCCTCATCGACGCGATGTATGCCGCCGACTACCGCAAGAAGAAAGACAAAAACGAACCCGCAAACAACTAAGAACTAGCGACTAGAAGTCAAGGACTACAAACCAAACAATGATCACACAAGAACAACTCAAGGAACTGCAACAACGCAAAGATGACCTGAAACGCTATCTCGACGTCGATGGCAAGAAAATCGAGGTCGAGGAAGAGGAACTGCGCACCCACGTGCCCGACTTCTGGCAGGACCAGAAGGCCGCCGAGGCCCAGATGAAGAAAATCAAGTCGCTGCGCAACTGGATCAACGGCTGCGAGGAAGTGGAACTCGCCGTGGACGAGGTGGCCACTGGATTTGACTTTGTCAAGGAAGGACTCGTCGAGGAGAGTGAACTCGACGCCCTGTATACCAAGGCCCTCGCTCTGCTCGAGAAACTCGAGCTGCGCAACATGCTGCGCCACGACGAGGATAAGATGGATGCCATTCTCAAGATCAACTCAGGTGCCGGCGGCACCGAGAGCCAGGACTGGGCCTCGATGCTCATGCGCATGTACCTGCGCTGGTGTGAGCGCCACGGCTACAAGACCGCCATCGAGCACCTAATCGACGGTGACGAGGCGGGCAT
>JAEEGJ010011755.1_pt1 | contig 22043 bp, 16 predicted proteins | sample 8958761 | NCBI WGS metagenome assembly JAEEGJ01 (sample SAMN16246546, study PRJNA631951) | gut metagenome | biome: gut microbiome; feature: rumen; material: RS-attached | host: Bos | place: Iran: Karaj | collected 2018-10 | reverse complement strand
GAGCATAAAGCTGAACCTGTTAAAAAAACATCACCGAGAGGAGTAGAAGTCATCATGGAGTACAAAAGCGACATCGAGATCGCCCAGGCCGCGACCCCGAAAAACATCAAGGAGATCGCCGCCAAGGTCGGTCTGACCGAGGACCAGTTCGACTATTACGGAAAGTACAAGGCCAAGGTCGACTACAACACCATTCCGGACGATCCGAACCACAAGGCAAAGCTCATCCTCGTGACCGCCATCAACCCCACGCCTGCCGGCGAGGGCAAGACCACCACGACCGTCGGTGTGGGCGACGCGCTCGCCCGCCTCGGCAAGAAGACCGTCATTGCCCTGCGTGAGCCCTCCCTGGGCCCCGTGTTCGGCGTGAAGGGCGGCGCGGCCGGCGGCGGCTACGCGCAGGTCATTCCCATGGAAGACATCAATCTCCACTTCACCGGCGACTTTCACGCCATCGGCGCTGCGAACAATCTGCTTGCCGCCATGCTCGACAACCATATCCAGCAGGGCAATCCCCTCGGCATCGACCCGAAGCAGATCACATGGAAGCGCGCCGTCGACATGAACGACCGCCAGCTGCGGCATATCGTGGACGGCCTCGGCGGCCGGGTGCAGGGCGTGCCCCGCGAGGACGGCTTTGAGATCACGGTCGCGAGTGAGATCATGGCGGTCCTTTGCCTGGCTTCGGATCTTACGGATCTGAAGGCGCGCCTGGCCCGCATCATCGTCGGCTTCACCTATGACGGAAAGCCCGTCACGGCCCATGACCTGAAGGCTGAAGGCGCCATGACAGCCCTGCTGAAGGACGCCATCAAGCCGAATCTGGTGCAGACGCTGGAAGGAACGCCCGCCTTTGTTCACGGCGGTCCCTTTGCCAACATCGCGCACGGCTGCAACTCCGTCACAGCCACCCACACCGCCCTGAAGCTGGCGGATTATGTGGTCACGGAAGCCGGATTCGCCGCCGACCTTGGCGCCGAGAAGTTCGTGGATATCAAGTGCCGCATGGCGGACCTGCACCCCAGCGCCGTTGTCATCGTGGCCACCGTCCGTGCGCTGAAGTATCACGGCGGCGTGCCCAAGGCGGAACTGAACAATGAGAATCTGGAAGCGCTCGAAAAAGGCCTGCCCAACCTGCTGCAGCACGTTTCCAACGTGAAAGATGTGTTTGGCCTGCCCTGCGTGGTGGCCGTCAACGCCTTCCCGACGGATACCGAGGCCGAGCTTCAGCTGGTCGAGGCGAAGTGCAAAGAGCTCGGCGTCAATGTGGCGCTGAGTGAAGTGTGGGCCAAAGGCGGCGAGGGCGGCAAAGCCCTGGCGGAGGAAGTGGTCCGGCTCTGCGAGCTGCCCAACAACTTCGGCTTCACCTATGAACTCGACCAGTCGATCGAGGAGAAGATCCACGCCATCGCCCACCGCATCTACCACGCGAAGCACCTGATGATGCTGCCCGCCGCGAAGAAAAAAGCTGCGGAACTCGAAAAGCTCGGCTTCGGGAATCTCCCGATCTGCATGGCAAAAACGCAGTACTCCTTCTCCGACGATCCCACGCTGCTCGGCGCTCCGCAGGACTTCACCGTGACGGTTTCGAACGTCAAGGTCAGCGCCGGCGCCGGCTTCATCGTGGCGTACACCGGCGACATTATGACCATGCCCGGCCTGCCGAAAGTCCCCGCCGCAGAGAAGATCGACGTGGACGCCGACGGCAGGATCACCGGACTGTTCTGATCGCAGTTTCCGGAGGAAAAACGAATGGCTGAACTCCTGAAAGGCGCTCCGGTCGCGGCTGCGATGACGGAGACGCTCAAAGCGCGCGCGGACGCGCTGAAAGAAAAGGACGTGGAGCCGTGCCTCGCGATCCTGCGGGTCGGCGAGAGACCGGAAGACCTCACCTACGAGCGCGGCGCCATAAAGCGCTGCGAGAAGATCGGCATCCGGGTCGAACAGGTCATCTTGAACGATGCCTGTACGCAGCACGAACTGCTGCGCGCGATCGCGGAGATCAACGACAACCGCGAGATCCACGGCTGCCTGATGCTGCGCCCCCTGCCGAAGCATCTGAACGAGCAGGAAGCCAGCGAGATGCTGATGCCCTCAAAGGATGTCGACAGCATGACTTCCGCTTCTCTGCTGACGGTGTTCACCGGCCGCGGTGTGGGGTTTGCCCCCTGCACGGCGCAGAGCGTTATGGAGCTGCTGGAATACTATGAGATCCCCCTCAGCGGAGCGCGCGCCGTGGTCATCGGGCGGAGCCTGGTGATCGGAAAGCCCGTTTCCATGATGCTGCTGGCCCGCAACGCCACAGTCACGATGTGCCACACAAGAACGCGCGAACTGGCAGCGCTCTGCCGCGATGCGGAGATCCTGATCGTTGCCGCCGGAAAGGCGGGCGTTGTGGATGCCTCCTTTACCAATCCCGGCCAGATCGTTATCGACGTCGGCATCAACGCAAAGCCGGACGGCGGGATCTGCGGCGATGTGAACTTTGAGGAAGTGGAACCGCGGGTCAAAGCGATCACACCCGTTCCCGGAGGCGTTGGCTCCGTTACCACGGCCGTCCTCTGCAAGCATGTGATCGAGGCGGCGGAAAGGATCGGGTAATATCCTGTCAAATGTACAGAAAGGAGAGATCTCATGTCGGTTTCTCTGACTGAACTGAGCAGCAAAGCCTTCTCCGAGGCGCTCGCTTCCAAGGCTTCCGTCCCCGGCGGCGGAGGTGCCGCCGCACTGATCGGTTCTCTTGCCGCAGCGCTGGGAACCATGGCGACGAATCTCACCATCGGGAAAAAGAAATATCTCTCCTGGGAGGAAGATCATAAACGGATCATCGCCGAGACCGACGAACTCCGTCAGCGCTTTCTCTCCCTGATCGAGGAGGACGCCGAGGCATTCGAGCCGCTGGTCAGGGCATATTCCATGGACAAAAATGCGCCTGACTATGTGGAAGTGATGACAACGGCAACGCTCCGCGCGGCGGAAACGCCCCTGCGCATGATGCAGGCAAGCGGCGAGCTGATCGTACTGCTGGAGGAGCTCCGCGAAAAATGCAGCCTCCCGCTGCTCTCGGATGTGGGATGCGCGGCTGTGGCGGCAAAGGCGGCGCTGGAGTGCGCTTCTCTGAACGTGTTTGTCAACACCCGACTCCTGCCGGGGAACGAAGCGGCGGAAGAGATGACGGAGCGGGCGGCAGCGATGCTGCGGGAGTATGCTCCCCGTGCGGAGGCTGTTGCGGATTCCGTGATGAGCTTCCTGAGAGATGTGACATGAAAAAGCTGCCGCTTTTGTTTTCTTCTGTCCTCGCCGGAATGAGCATCGGCTTTGGAGGACTGGCGTTCCTGTCCGTCGATAACCGCGTCATCGGGGCGGCGCTGTTTGCCATCGGCCTGTTCTGCGTGTGTACGTTCGGGTTCCACCTGTTTACCGGCAAGGTCTGTTACGTGCTCCAGAATGATGTGGGCTACGCACTCGATCTGCCGCTGATCTGGTTCGGCAACCTGATCGGTGCCGGTGTCACGGCGCTCTTCGCCTCGCTCACGCGAAACGGACCCGCCCTGCAGGAAAAGGCAATGGCTCTGTGTCAGGTCAAGCTGAACGACAGCCTGCTGAGCCTGTTCTTCCTGGGCCTCCTCTGCAACATCTTCATCTACATTGCTGTCGAAGGTTACCGGAACAACCCCCACGAACTCGGGAAATACCTGTCGCTGCTGTTCGGCGTGATGGTGTTCATCCTTGCCGGGACCGAGCACAGCGTTGCCGACATGTTCTATTTCTGGATGGCAGGCGCCTGGTGCGGCCGGGCGGTTCTCTGTGTTCTTGTGATCACGCTCGGAAACGCTGCGGGAGGCATGCTCCTGCCCCTGCTGCGCACAGCGGCCGGCAGAAAACCGGAGAAATAAGAATTCGCTGAAAACACAACATAAAAAAGTCGCACAGGCGGTCTCAAAGGAGACTGCCTGTGCGTTTTTCGTTTTCAGTGTATTGAGCGGTGCAGGCTCAGGTGAGGTCCATGGCCACTTCGTAACCGGAGCGGGTGGCTTCCAGGATACGGGCGGGTTTTGCCTCGTCGCCGATGCGGAAGACCTTGTCGCAGATCGTCTCCAGCTGGCCGTTATAGGGATCGGCGGATTTTACGCCGATCGACATGATAACGACGTCGCAGGGCAGATAGAAAGGTTCGCCGGTGCGGGTGTCTTCCATGTAGACACCGGTCTCGTCGATTTTTGTGCACTTGCGGTTTAAGAGGAACATGGTCTGGTTCCGCAGCAGCGGATCCACAATGTCGTTACGGAGCGAGCCGTTGCCGTCAGGCGCGATGAACCGGGCCATCTCGATCACGTACACACCGTTGTTCTTGGAGCGCTCAGAGAGCTGCTCGGCCACTTCCAGCCCTGTGAAGCCTGAGCCGATGACGGCGATGGCCTTGTCGGTGAAGTCCACCTCGCCGCGCAGGACCTGAGGCGGTGTGTAGACGATGGGGCAGGTGTCGCAGCCTTCGATGAACTTCGGCAGCAGGGGGACACCGCCGGTGGCGTCGACGATGGCGTAGAAATTCTCGGCTTTGAGTTCTTCCAGCGTCGGCGCACAGCCAAGCCGGATGTCCACGCCGTTTTCGCGGCAGCGGTATTCCAGGGTGTTGATGAGCCACATATTCTTGTGCTTGGAGGTGGAACGGCTGCCGAGCCACACCTGGCCGCCGAGATACGGCTGCTTTTCATAGACGGTGACATTGAAACCGCGCTTTGCCAAGATGGAAGCTGCGGTGAGGCCGCCGGGACCGCCGCCGATCACGCCGACTTTCCGGCCGCCTCCGTTCTTCTCCGGTTCACGGAGAACTGTCTCGTAACCGGCTTCGGGGTTCACGGAGCAGCGGATGGGGCCGGAGTTGGTAGAGATCGCCTCATAGCAGCGCATGCAGCTGATGCAGTGCATGATGTCTTTGTCGCAGCCGGCTTTTGCTTTGTTGGCCCAGTCGGGGTCGGCGATGAAGTTGCGCGCGCTGCCGACAAGGTCGCAGTAGCCGTTCTCCAGCATCCACTCAGCATAGGACGGGTCGCGGATGATGGCCACGGTACTGACCGGAACACTGACGTTGGCCTTGACAGCCTTGGCGAAGTGCTTGCGCCAACCCTGATCGAAGGAGGGCGGCTCCACCGACTGGCTGCCGTGCGCCATGCCGCCGGAAGCGGAGATGTCGAGGATAGTGGCGCCCCAGCTCTCAGCAAACTTGGCGACTTTAAACACCTCGTCGAAGTGCTGACCGTTCTTGCCGATATATTCCTCGGCGGAGAGACGGAGCATGATCGGGAAGTCCGGGCCGCAGTAGCCGCGGATAGAGTCCAGCACCATCTTCAGGAAACGGGCGCGGTTTTCCACGCTGCCGCCGAACTCATCGGTCCGCTTGTTCATATTCGGGGAGAGGAACTGATGGATCAGATACTGATGCGCGCCGTGGACGGCGACACCGTCAAGACCGCTGAGCTGGATGTTGCGGGCGGAACGGCCATAGCAGTCGGCGATCCAGGCGATCTCGTCCGGTGTCATCTCACGCGTCTTCTTGCCCACGAAACGGTGGCACGGCAGGGGACTCGCGGAGATGAGGTTTTCAGGCTTCACCAGCAGGGGATGCACTTCGCTGCCGGGGTGGTTGATCTGCACCATGCCGGCAGCTCCGCCGGCGTGGATCGCGTCGGCGATCTTGGCAAACTCCTCCACCGCATAGTCCTCGGTGGCGCGGATGCTCTTCAGGCTCTGCAGGCCGGTGACCGGCTCCACACAGGCGAGTTCCGTCACGATAAGGCCTACGCCGCCTTCGGCACGCCGGCGGTAGAACGCCAGTGACTCGGGCGTCGTTACACCGCCGAATTCACCCGCCGCGCACAGGCCGACCTGATGCGGCTCGGCCACGACGCGGTTGCGGAGCGTAAGGCGTTCATTGACCTTCAGCTCGGAAAACAGTCTTTCGTACATGGTATGCCTCCTGTTCAGTCCGGGCGGATCAGACGTTGCTGGCGCCCCACTTGGTGAGCAGCGCTTTGGCTTCCTCTTCACTCAGGCCCCATTCGGTGAGGATCTCCATGTTGTCCTCGCCGACGTGGCGGGCGGGGAAGGCCATACGCTCCTCGTCGGGGAAGCCGGAGAAGTCGGCAAAGAAGGGGCAGTGCTTGTTGCTGGCCACATCCTCATTGCCCTCCCACTCGGGATACATCGGGTAGTTGACGAACCAGCCAAGGCGGTTGTATTCCTCGTCGGTCCAGGCCTGCTGGGCAGTCAGCACCGGGCAGCACGCCACACCGGCCTTCTCGATCATGTCGTAAGCGACCTGGGTATCTTCAAAGGTGTTGAGCCAGTCGGTGACGATCTTCTCGACTTCTTTATGATGGTCACGGCGGGCGGGCAGCGTGGCGAAATCGGGATCGTCCTTCAGGTCGGGGCGCTCCATGCAGTCGCACAGGGCATTCCAGGTGTTCGGGGAGACGGCGCCGATGACCATCGACATGGTCTTGCCGGTGTAGATGCCGTAGGGGCTCATGTTGGCGTTGTGGTTGCCGGAGCGGCTCTGGATCAGACCGCGCTTGTTCTGATTCTGGAGGGAAACGTTGATGTGCAGCATGTTGCGCGCCAGTGAGAAATCAACGAACTGTCCCTCACCCGTTCTCATTTTGTGGAAAAGCGCGAGCAGGACGGAGGCGAAGAAGCCCTCCGCACCGCACATATCGCCGATGACGGAGCCGATGCGGGTGGGGTTGCCGTCAGGCTCACCGGTCTGGTCGTTGAGGCCGGACATGGCGACGGCGCAGATATCGTAGGCGGGCTTGTCACGGTACTTGGACGGCCTGGTGCCGAACGGGGTCAGCGAACCGTAGACGATGCCGGGATTCACCTTGCGCACGTCCTCATAGCCGAGGCCGAACTTCTCCATAAAGCCGGGCTTGTTGGAGGTGAGGATCACGTCAAAATCCTTGACCACATCCAGCAGGAGTTTGCGGGCGTCGGGGTCGGAGAGCTTGATCTCCAGGCAGCGCTTGCCGCGGTCCTTGCCGCAGGCATAGGTGGACATGCCGTTTGCGTAGAACATGAACCGCCGGCCGGCCTCGCCGCCGGGCGCCTCACATTTGACTACATCGGCGCCGTAGTCGGCAAAGTAAGCGCCGACGACAGGGCCTGCCGCGTTAGTGGTAAAGTCGAGAACTTTGATTCCTTCGAGCATTTTCATGAGTGTGATTCTCCTTTTCTGTCGTACTGATCCGTCCGGTCAGATGCCGGCGGCAAGCGTGTAGCCCGCTTCGATGGCGTTGGGGATGCGTGCGACCTTGACAGCGTCGCCGATGATGTTAAGCTTTTCGATCTTTCCTTCCAGTTCCCTGTACATATCGTCATTCGTTTTGGCGCCGGCCGCGATGACGACCGTGTCGGCCGGGAGGATCTGTCTGCCTTCGGCGTTCTCTACCACGACGCCTTCTTTGGTGATCTCGAGTACCCGGGTCTCCTTCAGCATCTTAACGCCGAGCTGCTTGGTGCGCGCAACGATCGACCAGCGCGAGCCGGGGTTGATATCGGGGGCAAACTTGGGACCCATCTCCACGATGGCAATGTTGTGAACGCCCTTGTTGAGGAGCTCCTTGAGCTTCTCATACGGCTCAGTGTTGTAGATCATCATGAAGCGCAGCTCTTCGGCTGTGAGAGTGCCGATCTCGCCCATGTACATCGCAACTTCCACGCCGACGTCGCCGCCGCCGACCACAACGATGTTCTTGCCGAGGTGGGCCTTGCCTTCGAAGACGTCCCAGGCGTGCACGATGGGAACGCTCTCGTCGCGGGGGATCGGCGGGATGGTGGCCTTGGAGCCGCAGGCGAGGACGACGCGGTCGAAGTCTTTGGAGGCTGCGAGGATGTCCTCGGTGGTGGCTTCCTTGTTGAGGATGATCTCCACGCCGAGATCGCGGCAGGTACGGTCGAGCCACTGGCCGAGGTAGCGGATATCGTACCGGCGCGGCGGGGTGGCGGCGTACAGCGAAAGGCCGATGGTGCGGTCACGCTTCTCCCAGATGGTCACTTTGTGGCCGCGGAGTGAGGCGACGCGGGCAAACTCCAGACCGGCGGGGCCGGCGCCGATGACCAGGATCTTCTCGGGATTCGGACTCTTTACTTCCGTGGGCAGTTTGCCGTTTTCGTCGGCCAGCTCCAGCTCGCGGTTGCACTCATAGTTGCCGATGCAGCTGATCGGCTTGTTGGCCATGGCCATGTCGAGGCAGAGGGCGTTGCAGCCGACGCAGGGGCGGATGGTCTCCGGGTGGCCGGCCATCGCCTTCTTCGCGGCGTCGGGATCGGCCAGGAACGGGCGGCCCATGACGATGGCATCGAAATCGCCGCGCTCCATCAGTTCTTCGGCTTTGGGGATGTTCATGCGCATGCCCATCGCGACCGGGGCTTTCACACGGGCGCGGATGGCGCGGCCGAGATAGGCCCAGCCGCCGTGCGGCACTTCCATGGTGATCAGAGGCACGGCCGACTCATGCCAGCCTGCAGTGATGGAGAAGCCGTCCACATAGCCGGTCTTGTCCAGAGCTTCGCAGATGTCGCAGATATCGTCGCCGTCGCAGCCGCCTTCGAGGAAGTCGCTGCCGCTGACACGGAGAGAGATCGGATAATCCGGGCCGACGGCCTCACGGATACCGGCCAGTGTCTCCACCATGAAGCGGTTGCGGTTCTCCATGCTGCCGCCATACTCATCAGTGCGGTGATTGGTGAGCGGAGACCAGAACTGGCCGTAGAGGTAGCCGGAGTTGGTCTCGATCTCAACGCCGTCGAAGCCGGCCTTCTTGGCGATCACGGCTGCGTCGGCCTGCCACTGCACGAACTCGTGGATCTCGTCGACCGTGAGCTCGCGGGGCATCTCAAAATGCGTGAAGCGGCCGGGGATCGGGGAGGGAGCGACAGCCTGCTCACCCTGGATGCTGGCGCGGTTGGCGCAGCGGCCGCGGTGCATGAGCTGGGCGAAGATCTTCGCGCCGCCTTCGTGCACGGCTTCCGTGAGTTTGGAGAGCATGGGAATGTACTTTTCGTCGGTGAGCATGGCGCCGTGGTTCGGGTTGAAGCGCACCTTATCCCACTGCATGTTGGCAAACACGATGAGGCCGACGCCGCCGGCGGCTCTCCGCCGGTACAGCGCGATCACATCGTCGGTGATAAAGCCGTTTTCGGTGTGACCGATGCTCATGGGCGACATGACCAGCCTGTTTTTCAGTTCCAGCTTGTTGATGGTTACCGGGGTATAGAGTTTGTTCATAAGATCTCCTCCATTTTTCTTTGTTAACCCTCATTGTCATGACAGTCTGTTCTTATCTGATATAAAGATACACAATCGTTAAGGCTTTGACTACGGATTTTCTGCTGTTTTTCGCTTTTTTTCGAGAGGTCATTTTTGTAGGGAATAACCATAAAAAAGACTGGGAAAACAGACCATCTTCCGTTATAATAGGGACAGAGCAAAAGAAAGATCTGCATCCGAAAATGATCGCATAATATGAAAAAGGAGAAGAAATATGCACTACAGCACCGAACTGAACAACCATGGTCTGAAAGCCGATCCCTTCAAAGCCTGCGTCGGCCCGCGGCCGATCGCGTGGATCTCCACCGTCAGCAAGGACGGGCAGGACAATCTGGCCCCCTTCAGCCAGTTCAACAACCTCAGCTTCGATCCCCCGATGGTCATGATCTCCATGCAGCACGGCGGCAGCGAGGAGAACTCCTACCGCAAGGACACCCTCAACAACATTGAGGAGACCGGCTATTTCGTCTACAACATCGTGCCCTACGCCCTCAGGCAGGCCATGAACGTCACCGCCGCGCCCTATCCGCCGGAGGTGGACGAATTCGAAAAGGCCGGGCTGAAGAAGGCCAAATGCGAGCTGGTAAAGCCCTGCCGGGTGGCGGATTCTCCCATCAACCTGGAGTGCAGATATGTGCAGACCTTCGTCCTCCCCGGGGACAGCAAATCCGGCACCGTGGACATCATCATCGGAAAGGTGGTGGGGGTCCATATCGCGGACGACGTGATCCTGCCGGACGGGAAGATCGACATGGAAAAGATCCGTCCCCTGGCCCGCATGGGCTATTCGGACTACACCTCCGTGGAGCACGTCTTCGAGCTGGAGCCGGATCTCCAGGCCGGAGGCACCTCCGAAATGGCCCGGTACGGCCTGGAGGGCGCCACGGGCATGGTGCCGTAAAACGGGATCGATCGCGCCTTCCTGGCGCGGGAAGAGACGGATATTTCATCCTGCTGCGGCGTCGGCAGAAAAACCTGCCGTGCAGGGAATATCACGGAACCGATCGGGCCGCTGCAGATCATTTGTTTGCGGCGGTCCGCGTTTATTGGAACCTTCCCGCCCGGGATGCGTCATACTGGTATTCGGGAACCGTTTTTCATCGGGAAAGGAGTCTTCAAATATGAAAAAAACCGTATGTCTCCTGCTGGCCCTGGTCCTGTGCCTGGGTCTGACGCTGCCCGCTGCCGCAGCCGCGGAACCGGCGGACGAGCAGATGAAGGCCGTGATCCTCCAGGTGAAGAAGACACTGGGGATCTCCGACGACTATACGGAGTTCAACGGGGACAGCTACGTCTGGGGCGAGCAGACCTGGTGGCAGCTCAGCTGGTGGAAGGAGGACGAGAGCCTCTCGGTCACCTGCGACGATCAGGGCAAGGTCTTCTCCTATGAGCGCTGGTTCCATAACGAGGAGTACCGCTATTCCGACAAGCTCCATTTCCCGGACTATACCTGGGATGACGCCGCCAAAGCGGCCGGGAGCTTCCTGTCCAAAGTGCTGGACAAAAACGAAGGCGTGGAGCTGACGGAGCGGCAGGACAGCCTGCGTCCCTCCTCCCGGTATTCCATCAATGGGATCCTCACCCTCAACGGGGTGGATACGGAGGTCTCCGTAAGCCTCGCCTTCCGCACCGCCGACGGGATCCTGCTCTCCTTCCGCCGCAGCGACGCGGAGACCTTCATCGTGGGGGGCGTGCCCTCCGCCGTTCCGGCGGTCAGCGCCGCGGAAGCCCTGCCGAAATTCCGGGACGCCCTGACCACGGAGCTGAACTGGGTGTATACGGATTACGAAAAGCACGAGGCCCGGCTGATGTATGAGACCTCCCTGGGCTGGGGCGCCTATGTGGATGCCCAGACAGGAGAGCTCCTGTATCGGCAGGAGGGATTCCGGGGCTACGACGGCGGAAAGAACGCCGCCGCTGCCGAGCCGGAGGCGATGGATGAGGAGGATATGAGCCTCACGCCCCAGGAGCTGGCCGGAGCGGAGAAGTTCAAGAACGTGCTGGACGGGGAAGCCCTGAAGGCCGCCGTTATGAAGGAGGCCGCCTTCGGGATCACCGAGGACTTTGCGCTGAGCACCGTCACCTACACGGCGGCTCAGCCCAGCGTGGACCCCGCGTCCCTGGGAGAGGGGGAGAAGCCGGATGATACGGTGACCGCTTTCTTCCGCCTGAGCAAGGTCCTGGAGGGGCCGGAGTTCGGCCTCACTCAGGAGAGATATGACGAACTGCTGGAAGAAGGCTATATCCCCACGGTATGGAAGTACGTCACCGCCGACGCCCGCACCGGGGAGGTGCAGAGCCTGTATACCGGCTACAACGGCTTCGGCTGGAAGGAGGAACAGGATACGACCCCCGCGGACCTTCCCGCCGCGGCCCGGGATTTCCTGGAGCGGAAGTACCCCGACTGGCTGTCCCTCTGCGAGCTGAAGGATTCCTCCCGCTCGGACTGGAGCGTGCCGGTGGATTCCTACTATTATATCCGCATGGAGGCGGGATATCCCTGCCCCATGAACAGCATCTCTCTGAGCGTCAACGCCGCCGCGGGCTGCGTGGATTCCTTCAGCGCCGAATGGGATGAGGAGCTGACCTTCGGCCCCTCCGGCCCGGTGGTGGGGGAGACGGCGGCGCAGGACGCCTTCCTGGGCTGCTATAACGCCCATCTGACCTACGTGCTCCTGCGGGAGGATCCCGAGGATTGGCAGAGCGCCTGCCGCCGGGTCCTGGTCTACCTGCCCGACAGCGGCGATAACTGGGTCAGCCGGGTGGACGCGATCACCGGCGAGCCGGACCGGCAGATCCGGAGCGAGGAGCTGACGGTCTCCTATGAGGATCTGGCCGGGAGCTACGCCCGGAAGGAGATCGAAAAGCTGGCCGCCTACGGCGTGGGCTTCGCGGGGGTGACGGAGTTCCGACCCAAAGCCGCCGTCACGGAGCTGGATATGATCCTCTTCATGCTCTCCGCCGCCGGCGGGCAGCTGAATTATCCCGACTATGAAAACGCGGACGAGGAGACCCTGAAGCCCATCTACCGGGAGGCCATGGCCCGGGGCTTCATCAGCTCGACGGAGCAGCACCCCGGGCGAACGGTGACCCGCAGCGAGCTCTGCCGCTGCTTCGTGGGGCTCAGCGGCCTCACGGAGGCCGCCGAGATGCGGGGCATTTTCCTCTGCGGCTTCACGGATGACGAAGCCATCCCCGCCGCCGACGTAGGCTACGTGGCCATCGCCAAGGGCCTGGGCGTGGTGCAGGGGGACGGCAACGGCGCCTTCCGCCCCGGGGACGGGGCTGCCCGCCAGGAGCTGGCCCTGATGCTGTACCGGTATCTGTCCCGGTAAAGACCGCCGGGCGGCAGCGGACCCCGATCCCATCGGATCGCATCAAAAAAACAGCGGACGCCTTTTCGGGCGTCCGCTGAACCGTTTGAAACGGTTTATTTCCATTTAAAGGTGGCCAGGCCGTAGATGTACAGGCCCACCACGCAGATGGGGACGAAGTACTTGAAGACGGGCTTCATCCAGGACTTCACCTTCCAGCCCTTGCCCGCGTTGGCCTCCTCGATGAATCGATCCCAGCCCCAGCCGAACTTGAAGCAGCAGAACAGGGAGAAAATCAGAGCGCCGATGGGCAGCAGGTTGGTGCTGACGATGAAATCCCAGAAGTCCAGCCAGGCGGAGCCTTCCGCGAAGGGCTGGAAATGGAAGACGCTGTAGCCCAGGGCGGTGGTGCTGGCCAGGATCAGGATGCCGATGCCGCAGATCAGGCAGCCCTTGGGACGGCTCCAGCCGGTTTTCTCCCGGATCATGGCGAGGATGTTCTCGAACACCGCCAGCTCCGTGGAAAGGGCGGCGAAGACCATAAAGAGGAAAAACAGGGTGCCCCAGACCCGACCGCCGGGCATGTTGTTGAACACGGTGGCCATGGTGTCGAACAGCAGGCTGGGGCCTGCGTTCACTTCAATATTGTAGGTGAAGCAGGCGGGGAACATGATGAAGCCCGCGATGACCGCCACCAGGGTATCCAGAACGATGACGTTCACGCTCTCTCCCAGGAGGGAGCGCTCCCGGCCGATATAGCTGCCGAAGATGGCCATGGAGCCGATGCCGATGCTCAGGGTGAAGAAGGCCTGGTTCATGGCCCCCACGATGACGCTGCCGGTGATCTTGCTGAAATCCGGCACCAGGTAGAAATGCAGGCCTTCTTTCGCGCCGGACATGGTGGCGCTGTGCACCGCCAGGACCAGCATGAGGATGAAGAGCGCGACCATCAGATATTTGGTGACCCGCTCCAGGCCTCCCTGGATATTGAAGCAGAGGATGCCGAAGCCCAGGATCACGGCCACCACCAGGTAGCCCATGTTGATCCCGGGGTTGGTGATCATCTTCACGAAGCCCAGGTCAGCGGAATTGCCGATGAGGAACTGCACGAAGTAATAGATCATCCAGCCGGTGACCACGGTGTAGAAGGCCATGAGGGCCACGTTGCCCAGGAGACAGAGCCAGCCGTGGATCTGCCATTTCTGGCCCGGCTTCTCCAGCTTCTGGTACATGCCCAGAGGGCTGGCCTGGCTGGCCCGGCCCATGGCGAACTCCATGGTCATGCAGGGCAGACCCAGGAGCAGCAGGCAGAGGATGTACACCAGCACGAAGCCGCCGCCGCCGAACTGACCGGTCATCCAGGGGAATTTCCAGACGTTGCCGCAGCCGATGGCGCAGCCCGCGCTGAGCAGGATGAAACCTAATCGGCTGCCCAGTCTTTCCCGTTCTTTCATTACAATAACTCCCTTTCTTCCCATTTGGAATGTTCTCTTATCATACAATGATTCGACAGAAGAGTAAAGAGTTTTTGAATAAGATATTCTGAGACGGGAAGGCGCAGAATGAACCAGGCCGCGGGACTGAGCCCGCGGCCTGGATTTGCCGGGATAAAGGGAGAGAGGAGAAGGAAAAAAGAAAGACTACAAGAAAATCATACGCAATCAGCAGGTCACTTTAACCTGATTTGTAGAATCAGATTAACATGTTATGGCCACAATGTCAAGCGGAAGAAGCGGAGAATTTCTTTGCTTTCCGGGGCAGAAGGTGATATACTGTACGCAAATAACCGATCTCCGGCGTCAGCCGGGAGGAAAGAAGGCGCGTTCGATTGGCGTACAGCGAGGAACTGATCGCGGGCAAACTGAGACGATGGGAAAAGTATATCCTCCGTTTCCGCCTGCCGGAGTGGGAGGAGATCCCCAATATCGGGCTGTATATGGATCAGGTGGTGATGCTGCTCATGGGCTATCTGGACTATATGCCCCCGGAGCTGAAGGAGGAGCAGGTGGTCACTGCCGCCGCCATCAACAACTACGTGCGCAAGGGGATCATGCCCAGTCCGGAGAAAAAGAAGTACTACCGGGAGCATATCGCCTACCTGGTGATGATCTGCACCCTGAAGCAGAGCCTGAGCATCGCCATGCTCCAGAAGCTCCTCCCCGCCGGCCGGGGGGAGGAGGAGGTCCGGCCCGTCTACGAGGCCTATGTCCGGCGGCACAGGGAAAGCGCCCGCTTCTTCGTGCGGCAGGTCCGGGCCGCCTCTGCGAACATCCTGAAGCATCCGGACGCGGGGGAGGACGCCGTGGAGAATACGGAGGATCTGATCGCCTCCACCGCCATCGTGGGGGGCTTTGCCCGTCTCCTGGCGGAGAAGCTCCTGCTCCTGGACGGCTGCACCCTGGAGAACGGCGGCAGCATCGAAGTGGAATAATGCTTCGCATTTCGACCCGTTTTCCCGGCGCGCTGCGGCGCGCCGGGTTTTTCTTTCGTTTTTCTGTTGACAAACGTAGACAGATGTGCTACAGTTAGTCTACAAACGTAGACAAACGGAGGGATCGCCATGGAAAAGGAGAACATCGCCCTGACCGACGCAGAGTGGAGCGTGATGGAATGTCTGTGGACCCGCGCCCCCCGCACCGGCCGGGAGCTGACGGAGGAGCTGGGAGAGACCTGCGGCTGGAGCCGGTCCACCACCCTCACCCTCCTGAGCCGTCTGGAGGCCAAGGGGGCCGTGGGTACCGAGAGTGACGGAAAGGTGAAGATCTTCGTTCCCCGGGTGAGCCGGGAGGACGCCGCCCTGCGGGAGACGGAGGATCTGCTGACCCGGGCCTACCGGGGCAGCCTGAGCCTGATGGTCAGCACCCTGACAAAAAAGCAGACTCTTTCCCGGGAGGAACTGGATGAGCTGTACGCCATCCTGAAGAAGGCAGAGGAGGACGGTCATGCTTGAATGGATCCTTTCATCCGCGGCGCTGTGCGCCCTGGTCATCGGCCTCCGGTATCTGCTCCGGGGGAAGATCGGCCTGCGGCTGCAGTATGCCCTCTGGGGCCTGGCGCTCCTGCGGCTGCTCCTGCCGGTGAGCTTCGGCAGCAGCCGTCTCAGCCTCATGAACGCCCTGCCGGGGGAGAAGGAGCTGCTGCCTGCCGCGCCGGCAGTCTATACGATGCCCGATGCCGGGTCGTCGGATCCTCTTCCCGCCTCGGCTCCGATCCCCGCCAGTCCCGGGACCCTGGCCTCAACGCCCCGGACGGAGGCGCAGCCTGCGCCCGCCGCACCCGGAACGGAGACCGCCGCGGAGCCCGGGAAAGCGCCTTTGGATACGGGGCGGCTCCTGAAGCTCCTGTGGATGGCGGGGTCGGCGGCCTGTCTCCTGTGGTTTGCCGGAGTGAACTTCCGCTTCGCCCTGCGGCTCCGGCGCAGCCGGAAGCTTTGCTCCGGGGCGGAGGACTTTCCTCTTCCCGTATATGTGACGGCGGCGGCGGAGACCCCCTGTCTCTTCGGCCTTCTTCATCCGGCGGTGTATCTGCCGCCTGAGGCGGCGGAGGATCCGGCGCTGGATCATATCCTGGCCCATGAGCTCACCCATCTGCGCCATCTGGATCAGACCTGGTCCCTGCTCCGAAGCCTGGCTCTGGCCCTCCATTGGTTCGATCCCCTGGTGTGGTGGGCGGCCTTCCTCTCCCGCCGGGACGGGGAGCTGGCCTGCGACGAGGGGACCCTCCGGCGCCTGGGGGAGGAGGAGCGGACGGCTTACGGCATGACCCTTCTGCGCATGACCTGCTCCAGCCGTCCAGCCCTGTTCCGGGCCGCCACCACCATGACCGGCAGCAAGCGCGGGCTGAAGGAACGGATCCTGCTCATAGCGAAAAGGCCCCGGACCGCGGCGTTCACCCTGGCTGCGGTGATCCTCATCGCCGCCCTGGCCCTGGGCTGCACCTTCACCGGAGCCAAGGGCATCGAGTATACCGACGAATGGTTCGGGGAGACGGCCTGGCCCTACGCGGATGAATACGCGAAGGCGAACGCCCTCTCTCTGACCAAGGAGAATTATCAGGTCCTGCGCCTGAAAACGCAGGAAGCGGAGGTCTATTTCCCGGTGGAAAACGCGAAGGAGGTCCTGGCCGTGACCTTTTCCCGGAAGGAGGACGGGACCTGGGCGGCATTGGAGCAGGATCCGGTGCGGGATATCCCCCGGGAACGGGGCTTTTCCATCGAAGTCGACGTGCCGGACTGGCCCATTCAAAAGGGGAATCCCGCCTTGAGCTATGTGATCCAGCTCGCCAGCGACTGGAACGCAGGCTATCTTCCCGGAAGCAGCAACCCTGTGGACAAGGTGAATCGGATCATCAGGGTCCGGCTCACCGGACTCACTCCCATGGGTACGGGACGAACGGGCCTCACGTCCGGGGATGAGCTGTACCGCCTGGAATACCGTCTCCTGCCGGAGGATCAGGAGCATCTCGATCTCCCGGAAGGGATGCGGACGGAGATCGTGGACGGGGAAACCTGGATCACGGAATGGAGCGCAGACGGCCAGCCCTATCTCCTCCTCCGCTGGATGGACCCGGACGGGAATCCGGAGCTGGAGCCGGTCTGGGTCCTGGCGGGAGAAACCAACACCCGGGAATTGGAGGAGGTCTACGGCGCCCCGGAGATGCTGGAAAAATATCCCGGGAGCGACATGTATGCTGCGGCGTCCGAGGAGCTGCTGGCGGCGTACCTGGCCGGGGACAACGCGCCGCAGGTCTGGCTGAACCTGAAGGACTTTACCCTGAGGCCCGGGGATACCTACCGGTTGATCGCAAGTTATCAGCCCAGCCTGCGGGGCGCGGCGATCTCCTGGTTCTCCACGGACCCGAACGTGGCGACGGTGGATAAAGACGGCTGGGTCACCGGGGTAAACCAGGGGACGGCGACGATCGACGTCTACGTGGGTTCCGCCAAGGCGCAGTGCATCGTCCGGGTACACGGCGAAGCCCAGGTACCCGTGCAGAGCAGGTCCGATGTGCTCGCCCAGGGACAGCTGCGGTGGGTGGAGGAGAGCGAGACCGCGGTTTGGATGCCGATGGAAACCTTGTTCATGATAGCAGGGAACAGCTATCCCCAGATCGTGGAGGTTTCCTCCGCTCTGCAGGACGAGCCGATCTCCTGGATCTCTGAGGACCCGAATGTGGCGGAGGTCAATGAAAAGGGCGTGATCACTGCCTTAGTCCCGGGGACGACGAAGGTCACGATCACCGTGGGAGAGTATTCGGCGGAATGCACGGTCCAGGTCACGAAATACCCACCCGATCCTGAAGCCGGGGAGGAAGACGGGATCGCCCTGAATTGGTCCGTCATCTCCCTGTGTGCCGGGGCGCAGTACCGGCTGACCCTCGACCTTGCCCCGGAGCTGGCCGGCGCAGAAGCCGTCTGGTCCTCCGGGGATCCGGAGATCGCTTCCGTGAACCAGGATGGGCTGGTCACCGCCGTCGGCTGGGGCACCACGCGGGTGTATGCCGCTGTGGGAGACAGGGAAACGGACTGCGTAATCATGGTTACGGGGTATACCCGCAGGGGTCGGGAGGAGGACGGCTATCCCGTGAACGAACGGGGAGAGACCTATGGCGGGATCATGGATTCCGACGGGGTCACCCTGTGCCCTGACCTGGAGGCAGCCGTGGGCTATACCTCGGAGGGAGAACAGATCCATGGCTACGTCAGACAGTTCGATCTGGATAACGGCGCTCCCGTGCAGCATCCCCGAAACCCGGCGGAGGTGATCGCCTACACCGCGGCCATGGAGGAATTGCGCCGGGAAGCCCTGGAGGAGGGGCGGGATTACCTCTATGCGCTGCCTCTGTACGATCGGGACGGCGTGACGGTGATCGGCTTCTTCCCCGTGGGGAATGTTTGAGTGGAAGCAAAACGGCAGACGGTTAAATCCCGATATTTCGCATCTTTTTTCCTACGGAAGTTCTCCCGAGAGAATGGGACCAGCGAGCATATGCGGGGGGATCCAATGGGGGGCAATCGGCCCCCCTTGGCCGGGAGGAGGGTCCAGGGAACCTTTCGGAAGGTTCCCTGGTGCGCCTTTGGTGACTTTCCCCGCACTGGGAAAGTCACGACCCCCGGCAGGGGCCTGCGAAAAGGCAGGCGGCCAAGTACAACGGCATCGGTCCCGTATCTTCCCCTCATCCGTCGCCTGCGGCGACACCTTCCCCCAAGGGAAGGCAGTCCGCGCGGCGGGGACGGAGTGGCGATGCGCAGGATCTATCGTCCGAACGCTGGAGTATTCAGTCCAAGCTTCTCCCGTCCCTCGCAGAACCCCCGCAATCCCGGGGAGGATCCAAGGGAGGGGCCGCGCCCGCAGGCGCAGTTCATCGGTTCTTGCGTTGACTTTCCCCTCTCCCTCCAATAGAATAAGGAATAAGGGTCAAATATGAAGATAAAGGAGTTCGGATCATGGAATACGTCACCTTATCGGAAAACATGGAATTCCCCGCGAACCGCCCCATCCCCTGGATCGCCAACCTCAGCGACGACTGCCTGAAAAACTACTATTCCATCCACTGGAACATGCCCCAGCCCTACGATCCCAAGAACCGGGAAGCCGTGGGCCATCCCCCTCACATGCACAAGGAAAACGAGCTCATGTACCTCATCGGCATGAACCCGGAGGATCCCTACGATCTGGGCGCCGAGGTGGAGATCTGCATCGGCAGGGACATGCAGAAGTTCACCATCACCCGGAGCTGCTGCATCTGCATCCCCGCCAACACCCCCCACGGCTTCTACCGCATCATCAAGGCGGATAAGCCCTGGCTGTTCGTCCAGGTGCAGGAGGCCAATCCCCGGACGGAGAAATTCCTCTGGGAGTACCTCACCCCGGAGCAGAAGGCCTCCATCCCCGAGCGGGCCATGCAGTTCTGGAAGGATACGGGGTACGACGAGTAAGGACGGAAAGCCCGAGCATTCCGAACATGCAGGACTCCCTGCCGCCGGTTTCGGCGCAGGGAGTCAGTTTTTTCGCTCTGCGCCGGAGCAAAGCCCTTGACAACCGCAAAATTGACGATAAAATATAATTGTACTTCATATTACCGTCATTTTTGGGGGGCCGCTATGCAGTATATCCGCCGTGAATTGGAAAGAAAGTTCCTGGAGGCAGACAAGTTTTTCAAGGCTGTGCTGGTCCTGGGCGCCCGGCAGGTGGGAAAGTCCACTATGCTGAAGGAGCTGGCGAAGGAACAGGACCGGACGATCGTGACCATGGACAACGACTATGCCCGGGCGCTGGCCCGGGACGATCCGCGTCTGTTTTTCCAGACCTATAAGCCGCCCATCCTCATCGACGAGATCCAGAAAGCGCCGGAGCTGCTGGAGCATATCAAGCTCATGTGCGACGAGAGCGAGGAACGGGGCCGGTTCTGGCTCACCGGCTCCCAGAGGAAAAAGCTGATGCAGCGGGCGCAGGAGACGCTGGCGGGTCGGTTGGGCATCCTGCGGCTTTACGGTCTGTCCTGGCGGGAAAAGCAGGGCGTTCTGGACCCTGCTCCTCTGGACTTCTCTCTCGACTGTCTCCGGGCCAGGCAGGCGCAGCTTCCGGCCAACGACATCATCGACGTCTATGCGCATATCTGGAAGGGCGGTTTTGCGGATGTGCAGTCCGCCTCCGGCGAGATGGCCCAGCTCTATTACCAATCCTATATTGACAACTATCTGATCGCCGACGCGGTGAACGATGAGGGCATCTCGGATGTTGAGGGCTTCAAGCGCTTTATCCGCGCCTGCGCTGCCCTGGTCGGGAACCTGGTGAACTACCGCACTCTGGGGGAGGCTTCCGGCGTCTCTCAGCAGACGGCAAAGAAATGGCTGGATATCCTCCGGGACATGGATGTGGTATATCTGTTGGAGCCCTATGCCAACAACGAGCTCCAGCGGCTGATCAAGACGCCGAAGCTGTATTTCTGCGATACCGGGCTCTGCGCCTACCTCACCCGGTGGCTGACCCCAGACTCTCTCCGGGAGGGTGCGGCCGGGGGCCACTTTTACGAAAACTATGTGGTCATGGAGCTTGTGAAAAACTATGCCTATGCCAGGGATTCCGCCCTGCTCAGCTTCTATCGGGACGCCAACGCCAAGGAGGTGGACGTCTTTGTGGAGGAGAACGGCAGGATACACCCTCTGGAGATCAAGAGGAGCGCCGATCCGGACAGGCGGGAGATCCGCAAATTCAGCGTGATCGACAAGACTTCCCTGGAGCGGGGCAGCGGCGGGATCGTGTGCATGTTCCCTCACCCCTTCCCCATCGACAGGCTGTGCAGCCTGATCCCCAGCAATCTGATCTGAGGAGCGTGAAACGATGCCCAGGATCCTGGTGAAGTCCGTATACGACGCCTTTGACTACGTGATGGACCACTACGCCCCCGCCGGGCTGGAGGAGCTGGCGAAGCGGAAGGACAGCTACGCCGTCATTTCCATCCAGGACACCCACACCCGGGGCTTCGGCTTCGTGTTCAGCGAGAGCGCCAGCTGCCGGGGGGTGCTGACCCTGTATTTTGACGACGTGGAGCGGGAGGTCCCCGGTGCCGTGCGCTTCACGGAGGCCCAGGCGGAGGCGGTCCTGGATTTCTTCGCCGCCCAGCGGGAGGCGGACACCCTGCTCATCCACTGCTACGGGGGCGAATCCCGGTCCCGGGCGGTGGGGGCCTTCCTCACCCGCATATCCGGCGGGGACGACCGGCCCCTTCTCACGGAGGGGAAACCCAACCGGCACGTATTCGATCTGCTGGAGACCGTCTGGATCCGCCGCAGCCTGGGGCTGTGAGCGAAGATCTCCGATAAACCGCTCTGCCCCGCCGTTCCTTCGGACAGCGGGGCAGAGCTTTTTTGTCATTGCGCAGGCTTCCGGGCGTCCGGGCGGCGGCGCAGCCGGTCCCCCAGGCTCTCCAGGCGTTTCCGCAGGCCCAGAGCACGGAACAGCAGGTGCACCAGAGCCGTGGGTACGGAGCAGAGCAGATAGACCCCCAGGGCGCAGAGGGGGACCAGCGGCAGCAGGAGCTTTGCGGGCATGGCCCCCCAGGAGGCAAGGCAGCCCGGCAGAAACAGGGTCTTCCACAGCAGCGGATTCGTATGGAGGATATAGACCCCGAAGGAGGTCCGGGACAGCTTCGTCAGAAGTCCTGCCCCGGGCCTCCCGCCTGCTTTCAGGCGGCGGAAAAGCATGAGCAGGCAGACGGCGAAAAGGAGCACCGTGGGGGAGGTATAGCTCAGCAGGTCGAAGGTGCTGAGGCCCGGGATCGTCACCGGGTGAAAATGCGTCCGGAAGGTCAGAATAAAGCACGCTGCTGCGGCAAGGCACAGGGGCAGCGGCCCCGGCCGATGCAGGGGCTCGCTCCTGCGCAGCAGCGCCCCCAGGACA
>JAEEGJ010011754.1_pt1 | contig 22043 bp, 28 predicted proteins | sample 8958761 | NCBI WGS metagenome assembly JAEEGJ01 (sample SAMN16246546, study PRJNA631951) | gut metagenome | biome: gut microbiome; feature: rumen; material: RS-attached | host: Bos | place: Iran: Karaj | collected 2018-10 | reverse complement strand
ATCTCAAAAAGTCGCTCCAGATGTTATTGCAAATGCGTTCGGCATTACTGTTGAACAAGTTCTCGGCATAAAAGAATAGTGATTGAAATATTTTACGGCGCTTCGTAATGACAGATGGTATAGCAAACATTGCTCGCTCTGCCATTATGGATAGAGACAATGATATGAAAAGAGAACTCCAATCGGGGTTCTTTTTTTTGCGTGGATTAGCAATAAACTATAAAATACTACATCATTTCTGCAGCGAATTCTTCTAGTGTTTTTTGCTGTATTATCGGAAAATCCACTTGCTTGAGTTCTGCTAAATGAGCATCATTTGTCACAATGTAATCGGCCTGACATGCGAAAGCGCAATCAACAAATTTGTTATCGTCGGGATCTTTTTTATAAGGTTGAGCTTGAAAAAAGGATCTTTATGGATTACATTCTCAGAAAATTCAAGGACCTTTAAAAACAGGTTTGCAACTAGAGGCGAAGCATGTGAACCAAGAATTTCTTCATATTCATGCATTAAGGCATAGCGTATACTCCTCATTTATGAATTTTTCATAAAGATAATGATACACGCTATGGCGTCCTAATATTTGCAAAACGGCGTTTGTATCAATAACGACTTTCAATGATTTATCCACGATATGGAGTCCGTAGATGTTCAGTTTGCAGTTCGTCAAGTCGTTTTTGGTCTAATGATCCATCGGTCCACAAGCGGTCCAACTCATTTTCCAAACGCTGTGCATAGAATTTTTTAAGCGTTTTCATTAAGGCGCTAAGTTCCTCTTCGCTGGAAACGCTGGCAAATGATTTTAATATCAGCATTTGTGCTGGATTTATTTCCGTTAGAGTCATATTAACCGCCTTTTTGAGAACTACCCAATTCTAATATACATTTTTGAGGCTTTGATGCAATTTTCCCCCAGTGTTCATGAGATTCTATGAAGTCTTTTTCACTCATTTTCCTTAGATTCTACGTGAAGTTGCAGGATGCTTATGCATCTGAAGCGAACAAGGTCGGCTCTTGGAAGTTAATCGGTTACGTCGCTCCGGGTGCAAAGTCCGCTGGCGATGAAGGTGAAACCACAAACTTCAAGTATTATGCTGGTACTTCTCCTGCAATTGCTGATGCCGAAGGTAAGGCTCTTAGTGGAGACGACGCTTTTTCAGAAGAAGCCGTTTGGGGTGCTGTTAATGTTGCTGCTTTGAACGAATGCGGTATTCAGAATGAAACAACTGCAGCTGCTGCAAACTGGAAGGTTTCAGCAAAAGCTGCTACCAACGGAAATAGCTTGCTTTACAAGGCTGAAGTCACTACAAACTGCAAGCCGCTTACTCCGACCTTCGATGCCCTCTCTTCTAAGGGTTACGACGATAACTAATTTTATTTAGAAGTTCACGGCCCACCCATCAGGGTGGGCTTTTTCTTTTTAAGGAGAATTTTTTTATGTCATATACAAATCCAGAAGACGTTATTTTCCCTCAAGGCCATTTATCTTCGGTAGATGTCATTTACGATGGTGGTGAAGGTTCCTATGCTGTTGCCAACATCGTGTGGGATGGACACGAAACAGTTGGCATCCGGTGGAATGGAGGCTGTGAAGGCCCCTTTTCGGAAGGAAATCCTCATTCAAGAGGTTTTCCGACCTGGTTTGTCCTTCCTGATGAAATTGCAGAAATCGTCAAGCAATCCGTTCTTCCGAGATAGGGTAAATTCTAGCATTTCATTTGTCGTTTACAGAAAAAAGGTCTCCGCATGCACGGGGACCTTCTTTGCTATTTTATTCAGGCCTTATTTTAAAAACTCCTGCGGTGTCAAGATCTTGATTTCACCATTGTCAGGGAAGTCTTTGATATTCTGAGTCAAGAATGCTTCACATTTGGAAATTACAGCTATTTGATATTGGAAACTATCTTCTATATCATCAAAAGAAATGTTGTCTAAAGCTTCGGCCAGTTCTCGGTTAGATATTGGCACAATCCTAAAATTCGCCAACAACAGTTTCATACACTCCCGAACTTTAGAAAGCCTAGACTCCTTGTCTAGTCCGTTCTTTTTAAAGCATTTTTCTAACAGGTATGTAATTGTGTATATGCTGCCAATGGAAATGTAGGCATCTCAATTTCTATTTTCAATTTTTTCAAATAGTGTACTTGTCGCTTGGGTTGAATCTCGATCAAATAGAAAATCAAGAATAACATTTGTATCTACAAAGACTTTCATAAGCGGTGTTTTTCTTCCAAAGCCTCTGTGCGCAGCGTGTCGTAATTCTCGTTAGACGACAGAATCCCTTTTAGGGAACGAAGGGATTTTTTCGTTTTATGCTCGTCTCGTTCCAAATCCAAAAGAAGCCTCTCTATCAAGGCGTTCCTTTGAACGTCGCTTAAAGAACGTATAAGCACTGCGTATGCATCAACTACATCCATTTCTTCTAGTGTTGCTGTCGCCATAATAGACCTCTTTTTAATAAAAATACATTCTTTGTCTTTTTTTGCAAACCTATTGAATACTAATCCTCTGCTTTTAACGGATTGATAGATATATTGACGAGGAATCAGCCATTTTTTATTTTTCTTTTGGATTAAGTGAGGTCTTGTTTGCTATGAAAGATTTCCTCTACGCATATAGTGACGCTATTGATGAAAGCTTCGAAAAGGGTGTAGAAAAGCAACGTATTGATGGTGAGAAAAAAAGAGATAATGCGATAAAATCGCTGCTATCTCAAAAAGTCGCTCCAGATGTTATTGCAAATGCGTTCGGCATTACTGTTGAACAAGTTCTCGGCATAAAAGAATAGTGATTGAAATATTTTACGGCGCTTGATATGCTTGCCGACAATAAGCCTATCGAAGAAATCGTAAAGTATTCACATCTGCCCAAAGAAAAAGTATTGGAACTGCAGAAGACGATGGCGGCTAAGGCGGCAAAATAATCGTAATTTGACTAATTTTATGTGTGAAGCCATCTCTTGAATGAGTTGGCTTTTTTAAATGTTGCCAGGTTGCAAAAAAAGAGAACCCCGATTGGAGTTCTCTTTTTAAGTCCGTTCGTAATGGAATTACGGAGTGTCGTCTCCCTGACCAGTTGTTGCTGCCGTTGTTTTCAGCTTGGTGAAATTAGCTGTTAACGGTTCGCAATTCGCGGTAACAGTAGCATTATACAGAACCGTTCCACCAGTAGTGCTGTTTGCAGCAGTTGTAATATTCCAGTTATCACCAACCTGGCAATCATTCAATGTTGCAATGTTATGAGCTGTCCACACACCGCCAGTATAGTTTGTCGCGCCATCAGCAACCGTAATATCTTCCTGTCCACCATAACCATCAGTATTCGAGCCAAGAGCACAGGTTGCTGCACCACAATAGTAGAAGTTATTGGAGTTCTTCATCAAATAACCAATCTGCTTCCAGCTACCAACTGCAGTGCCCTTTTCGCTTACATAAGCATCCTGCAACTTCACGTAGGTTGCTGAGAGAGGCGCTTAAAACAGCGTTCTTCTTTTTGCTTTGCAAAAAAATCTCAGGATTTGACAACTGTTTGACAAATTTGCAAAATTACTTGTCAAACTGTTTAAAAAAGTTGTCAAACTATCGATTTTTGTTGCTAAAAATTATATATTATCTGTCAACAAACAACTGGAGATGCCCAAATGCAAGAAAAGGACCTCGTGTCGTTAGTCAAGCAGATTCAATCCAATCGTTGCGAAACGCAATATCTTGAGCTTAAGGCAGCCCATGAAGGCTGCCCCAAGCGTTTGTACGACTCTTTATCTTCCTTTTCGAATCAAGATGAAGGCGGAACGATCATCTTTGGTGTTGACGAAAAGCTGAATTACGACATTGTAGGAGTTTATGATGCTCAGGATATTCAAAAAAAAGTGAACGAGCAGTGCAAGGAAATGGAGCCTTGTGTCCGGCCCCTTTTCACGGTTTGCACTATCGACGACAAAAAGGTCGTTTCCGCAGAAATTCCCGGCGTAGAAATCGTTCACCGTCCGGTCTTCTACAAAGGGATTGGACGAATCAAGGGGTCTTTCGTTAGAGTCGGTGATTCCGACGAACCGATGAGCGAATACGAGGTTTATAGTTACGAAGCTTACCGTAAGCACATCCGCGACGATGCCAGGCCGATTTCAGATGTACCCATTCAATCATTGAACAAATCAGACCTTGACGGATATATCCAACAGTGCAAAAAAGAACGAAAAAATCTGGCAATAAATGTAGACGACGCAGAAATTTTGGAGCTGATGGGTGTTCTTCATTCGGGATTGCCGACGGTAGCCGGAATACTCACGTTTTCCAAATACCCTCAGGGATATCTTCCCCAATTCTGCATAACTGCAGTTCGAATTCCTGGCAAAGAAATGGGGGTACTTGGAAATTCGGGAGAACGTTTTATCGACAACGCTAGAATAACCGGAACAATCCCGCAGATGCTGGAAGATGCGATTTCTTTTGTTCAAAAAAATAGTCGTCACAAAACGATTATAGACAAAGAAGGAAGGCGGGTCGACAAAGAAGAATACCCCATCGTAGCTGTTCGCGAAATCATCTTAAACGCACTTGTTCATCGGGATTACAGCATCTATTCCGAAAATGTTCCCGTTCGCATTGAAATGTACGATAACAGGCTCCAGGTCATAAACAGTGGCGGGCTCTATGGAAAAAACACATTGAACAATCTAGGCAAGGTTCGCCCTGATACGCGAAATGCGGTCCTTGCAAATATTCTTGAAATTTTGAAGGTTACGGAAAACCGTTATTCGGGAATACCGACAGTACAAAAAGAGATGCAGGATGCAGGACTTCTCCCCCCGGAGTTTTCTGTACGACATGGGGAGTTTTACGCAATCCTTTATAATTCCGTGAATGAACAGGAATATTCCGGCAAACCAAGCGATATCCTAGCGTTCTGTTCGGTTCCAAGAAACCGTGCGGAATTGCAGGCATTTACGGGCAAGTCGCGTTTCTACACGATGAGCCACATAGTTCAGCCGCTAATAAATAGCGGATCTCTAAAATTGACGATCCCCGATAAACCGCAGAGCAGCAAGCAACGATATGTAAAAGTCTGAAGCGAACAAGGTCGGTTTCTTCCAAAGCCTCTGTGCGCAGCGTGTCGTAATTCTCGTTAGACGACAGAATCCCTTTTAGGGAACGAAGGGAATTTTATAGTTCCGTTTGAACTATTTTCCCATTCTTTAATTCGGAATCCAACAAATCATAATTGTAGGCTGAACTTTCCGTGCAAAGACCTGTTGCCGGATTTTGTAGCAATTCAAAAGTTCTTGAATTGTAGATGAGGCTCAATGCCGACTGCAGTGAAAGCTTGCGTTCTTCCATCAGCCATTTTGCCATATCGCCGACAATTCCCTCAATGAGAAATTCCTGTTGTGGGGTCATGCATGAAATCCGCGATCAAAAATCATTGAATGAGTCCTCCGTTTCTTTGACAGATTGCGGTCAAATCTTCTACGGTATCGTCGAACGAAAGCAAATGTTCAGCCCCATAGTGAGCTTCTAAAAAATCCATCCCTTTAAAAAGACTCAAATAATTAAAAGCTTGCTTTACCGAAAGCGCTTTTGCTTTTGCAAATTCGCTAATTGCAGCGACCGTCCACGCTATTTGTTTTTCCATATTGAGAAATATATAAAATGGAAAAAAATGGTCAAATATTAATATATTATTGTAGACCTAACCAAGTTTAAAAAGCGACGAACTCTTAATCAGGCAGGCGAATATGAAAGATTTCCTCTACGCATATAGTGACGCTATTGATGAAAATTCTCGGCATTGACTCCGAACTTTACCAACATCGGTGCAATTAGAGTGACTGCTTTGTCATCTTATCACAAAGCGCTAATATGGATGGTCTCATTCTGAAAGATAGCCCAGCGAGTTCGACAGCATCCAGTAACGGAACAAGTTCTGAGAAAGAGCTTTCCGTCAAGCTCTCGGCACATTTGCGCATTTTTTCGACGAGGGCGCCAATATTTTTTGCCGCCACGACATTTTTATACGAGCGAGCGCTTTTTAATCGCTTGTACAAAATTTCCATTTTTGGATCCGCTTTGGTTTGTGTATCGAGGGCTGTGCATTAAACGAAGCGACATGCCTCCTTTCAAAATTGCGGAATTGCCAAATTTTTGAGCGAAAAAATCAACAATCCACGACAATAGGGCTTCGGTGCTTTTAAAGTTCTCCATAAACGGTGTTCCTTACAAATGCTTTGAATCTTGGATTGGCGTAATGTTCCAAATACGAATCCAAAATTTCTTTTGATAACGTTGAAAAATTAATGTCTTGAAAAACATTAAAGTAAAATGTTTTTTTGTGCTGATAAAAATAGAGCGTGTCAAGGACCGCCTTTTCTGCAGTTGCGATCCGTACTCCATTTTCAAGAATCTTCGTCCCGAAGAACATGTTCTTTGATATTTTGGCGTACGAGATATTTACATCACCTTTATATTCACTGGCCTTTGATGTGACGACGCAACTGATTAAAAATGGGCTTTCTGTGCCGATTAACTTATAAAACGCTAAAGCCGAACCGAAAGAAACATATGAATCCGTGCGAACTTTTGCCGAAAGAATCATAGGATCGAAGTTCTGGGTTACATAAATGCCTCGAGAATAGCGCTTTAGCAAATCTGCCTCTTCAAATTGCTTGATTTTAATCCAAAGCATTTGTTGACTAGATATGTTAAAAAGGGAGCTTAGCTCCGATAGCGAAAATACTCCACCCACTTTCGGGGCGAATTCAAGTAGTTTTTGAGCATTTTCAAGAGTTTTTTTCATATTGCTAGAAAATATAATAAAAGTTATACTATCTAGCAATATGAAAGTTGATGGATGAAGAATAAAAAAACTGTGTTTATCGGGATGAAATCGGTCTTTACAATCAGTCCTGCGTCGGCAAGGTTGACTTCTTTCCCGAAATATTCTATATCATGTAAGGATATGCAAAATTTAATCTACACTCTTATGAATAGGGAAACTCGCCTTTGCGACTTCATCATCGAAGGTGAAGGTGAACTTGAGTTTTGCAAAATCGTAAAAACATATGCGCCCCTGCCATTCTGGTGCGAAAATATTGACTCATGGGTGGCTGATAGAAGTGCTGCAAAACACCGCAGCCACGTGAATAAAATATTGGAATTATGCGGGGGTAAAACAAAGAGCGGTTTTATCGCTTTGACGCATTGTCTCTCCTTGACCGATACACTTTGGGTGAAAAGTGAACGCGAAAATGTGTCTTGGAAAGATGTCAATCTATATGAGAATCGATTTGACGAAGTAATTTCGAAGCTGTCGTTTGATGGAAACGGTTTGTTTGGGATACAGATGTCTACAACATCTCCTGAACTCACAACCGACGGAGCTTACGACAAATGTTGGTTGAACGAGAAAGACGGAATCCATCTTATAAAAGCGGGCCGCTCGGGAGCCAGGAATGCTGGGCTTGAACCGTATGGCGAAGTTCTTGCAAGCCAGGTTTTTGACAAAATTTGCAGTTCGGTAAAATACGATTTGAAAAAATACGATGGTCGAGTTGTGTCTGATTGCAAGCTTTTCACAAGCCAGGAATTTGGTTATCGACCGATAGCGCTGTTTTATAAAGAGCGGTTGACTCTTCCGAAGCTGCTTGAAATTTATCGTGAATTTAATTGCGAAGACGAATTCCGCCGAATGGTTGTGGCGGATTGCATTACGCTAAATTCTGATAGGCACTTTGGAAATTTCGGTTTCTTGGTAAATAACGAGTCCTTAGAACGTATCGCACTGAACCCTTGTTTCGACTTTAATATGGCTTTCGTCCCTCTTGCCGAAGACGGATTCGATTTCGGAGTGCGCACAGACGGATCAAAGCCAGACTTTGACGAATACCTGTCGAAGCGAGGCCCTGTAATCGGAAGCGATTATGTCGCTCCGGCCCGTGCAATTCTCACGCCTGAAATCAAGAAATGCGTAGAGGATATTCGCGAGACTCCGCTAACTGTTCCGTGTGATGATAAATTCACCGAGAATCGTCTTTCGCAGATGAACATGATAAAAAACGTCCAATGCGAACGAATTCTAGGCTTTGATTCAAAGTGGGAATTTTAAAGTTTTATCGCACAAATTTATTTTGCCATTTCTTTCTTGTACATTTCCGCAATGTACGATGGACCGTAGCTCCAATACTTTTGCTTTTCATCGTAAAGTAAACTTGCCGTACGGGATTTAAATTATTCCATCCCGCCTGCGGATGTGATGGCTGTGGCGGTTGTGCTTAAGTTGCTGAATTTGGGGGTTAACGCTCCGCTGCAGTTTGCCACGTCGTCGGATGATGCCCAGTAAATGGCGTGTTTGTTTGTCTCTAGCTTGTAGTTGACAAACCATATTCTGCCTTTGGGGCATTCGTTCAAATTTACGATGGATTCTGCGGACCAGTTGTATGTGCTTTCGGAGGCGTCGTATTCGAAAACGGATGTCCTTGCCTTGCCTGTGGAGTTTCCGGCGGGGGATTTATACCCGATGGCTTGCCAGCTGCCGCCTTTGTGATGCTCGAAAGAATAGATGTCCTGTAGCTTTATGTAGGTGCCTGCGGCGAGGCTGATTTCTGCTGCTTTGGACTTGTCGATTATGCCGAAAAGTTTCGGGACCGCAACCGCCGCGAGGACGCCCATGATAACGAGGGCGACCATCAATTCAATAATGGAAAATCCTTGCTTTTCCATAGTACTCCATAATGATGTTTCTGTTCAAAAAATAAGATAATTTGGAGCAAGAAATACAGATTGAATAAAAAATTTTCATATTTCATTGGCTTTGTTTTATGTAGTTTATTTTATCATGTGGAGCGGGTGATATGTTGCGGAGAAAATTAAACATTCTGTATTTTGTCTTGCCTGCGCTTGTGGCTGCGTTTTTTGCGTATGTGGCGTGCAGGGTTTATGATTCTCCGCAGTTGCATGGGATTTTGTCGGCAGATGTCCTGTTTTTGATGGTCCTCTTGCTTTTGCCGCGTTTTAATTTTTCTTATAAGCTGGCTTTTTTGGCGCCTGCCGCTGTGTGGGCCGCTGTTGATCATTCGGCTTGCGCCTATGCGACTTTGATTTTTTATGCGCTGATGATTCTTGTTGCGTCCGTGGTTCCTCGGCGGTGCCGGTTTTTGCTCCCGGTGTATGCGCTGTTTGCGCTTTTGTTTGTTCTGGCCGATGCTGAAAATTTCTTTTACTCTTCGGTGCTTTTGACGCTCCCGGATGCATGGGGCCTGGCGAAATTTTTCTGGTGGGGGGCGCTGCTTTTTATTGTTGTGCCTCCGCTCGTTGTTTCGCTGGAACTTCTTTTTGCGCGGAAGGTTCTGTGGGGTGCGCGTAGGGTGGAGCTTTCGCATCGGGCGGGCTTTGCCGTTGTTGTCTCTGTGTTGCTTTTAAATGCCGGCCTGAATTTTTTGAAGCCGCAGCAGCCGATTCTTGATTTTACGGTATATAAGTGGTTCCATCAGTTTTGCATGCCTGGAGTTTCGCGGCACAATACGATTTTGAATGACGATATCAGGAGTGCGTATCCGGTTTGGGAAAAAGAAAAATCTGTTGTCGAAGATTTTTCAAAGCCGACGGTCATGATTCTTGTGGAAAGCTATGGCGTAAAGAAATCGCTGGACCAGACGAGGGCTTTGCTTTCGCCGTTTGCGTATTCGCATGCCCGCTTCTTGGGGCTTTATCCGCGCAATGCTTCGCATACGCAGGGGTCGGAATGGGAAGACTTTGGCGCTTTGCGCGGTAAGATTCGAGAGGAGCCTTTGCCCTTGAAATTTAAGGAGCATCGTTTGCAGACGTGGTATGTCCACGGCTACGATAGCGAGTTCTATGCTCGTGGAGAAAACTATTCGAAATTCGGTTTTGACAAGATGCTCTTCAAGGAGCAGTTCGAGGCGCAAGGGCTGCCGAGCTGCCGAAACGGCTTCGTAGGAATTTGCGATTCGGCGATGATTGTATATATAGATTCTCTCCTCAGCGAACCTACGCCTAAGTTTGTTTATTGGACGACGTTGGATGCGCATCCGCTGTATGAATGGTCTGGCATGTTCGAGAAGTCCTATTTCTGCAAGATCTTTTCGCTTTCCGATGTGGACTGCACGTACTTCACGTTGCAAGAGAATACGTTGCGGATGATTGCTCGGCTTGCTGAAAAGCACCCTGAGTACAGGTTTATCGTTCGCGGCGACCACCGGCCGATGGTGTCCATAGAACAGTCGGACTTTGTGCAGTCGTTCTACTTTAGATGGGTTCCGCTTGTTATTCTGAATTGAACTTGTTCTGTTTTTTACGCACAAAAAAATAGCGCTACCTTTGTGAGATAGCGCTATTAGTGGGGCCTCCCGGACTTGAACCGGGAACCAACGGGTTATGAGTCCGCTGCTCTAACCGATTGAGCTAAAGCCCCAGCTCACCCAAAGTTAGTAAATATTTTGAAATTGTCTTTGCCCATTCGTAATGGAAGCCGCTGTAGGCGTTCACAACGCATTTGTCCCAATCGGCGACTTCCGTATTGTACACGTTGATCGCGTCCTTGATGCGGCGCAACATCTGGTGCGGCGCGTTTGCGTCATCGACGAGGAACGCGTTTGCTTCGCCGGCGGTTTCGAGCGTGTAGTCGGTGAGCATGCTTGCGATGCCTACGTTCCTGCCCGTGAGTGGGAGTGTGCCTGCGGCCATCGCCTTGAGGATGATCGAGGCGGACGGCTCCTGGAGGTTGGCTGCGAACAAAATGTCAGATGCGGCAAGCGTGTCGCGCAATTTTTCTCTGTTGTTCGCTTCTTCGGAATCGAACTGGAGGATGCGGACGAAGTTGCTGTACTGGTGCGAAACTTCCTGGTAGTAGTTCCACTCGGGATGTTCTGGCGACATGCCTACGATGATGAGCGCGTTCTGCTTGGCGATGTCCGAAAGGATTGTCGCAAGCGTTTCGGAGGCGTTGCCCGATTCCATGTCCATGTGGCTGTAAATGATCAGCTTGTTCGAGAGGTCCATGTCGAACTGGCGCCCGAGGCTTGCCTTTGCGCCACGCTTGGCTTCCTTGATCGGGAGCCTGGCCGTGTCGTTGAAGTCCCAGAACTTGTAGTTTACGCCGAACTGGATGCCGAGGAGCTTGTCGCTGTTGCGGTTCAAGAATCCGCTGAGTCCGCCTGGGAGGTTCGTATTGAGCATGGCGTCGCGGTAGCCCGACGACGGGAACAGCACCTTGTTCGCGTACAGGATGCCTGCCTTGAGGAGGCTCACCTTGCCCCAGAATTCATAGCCGTCCATGTTGAAGTCCTTGCGCGGAAGGCCGATCTTTTCGATTTCGCTCGGCTGCACATGGAAGTCGTAGGTGATGTTATGGACGTTGAAGAAAAACGGGATGTTGTGGAATGTTTCCTGATAGACCGTGTGGCAGAGGGCGCCGACAAGGGCTCCGCCCCATTCGTGTCCGAGAATCGCCTGGAACTCGATGCCACTTTGTGCGCTGTATGTGAGCACGGCGGAGGCGAACATGGCGAATCTCAGGTGGTTGTCGCTGTAGGGGAGCGAGTGCGGCGGTCCATAGACGTAGGGCCTGCCGAAATATTCCTCATTATATATATAGGTATGGAGCGGGTCTTCGTCGGAACGCCAGACTTCGAACGGCTTGTTCTGCAATGCTTCGACGCCTTTGTAAACGCAATGATACTTGTCGGGATCTACAATATGGTCTTTATAGAACGGTGAACAGGTAATGACATTGGAGCCGGCATTGGCAAATGCGGTTGTCATGCAGTTCACTGCAGTTGCGAGAGGGCTTGGGACCTTCCAATTTCCCGCTTCTGGAGTTACGACGAGTATATTCATTGTTTTTTGTGCACTCCAAATAAAAATTTACCTACAAAAGTAAGTATGTATAAATTTATTTATTTAAATTTCAACTGAAAGGGTGTATTTTATTTTTTAACCTGATAAAGAGTCCTTTTCAATATTTTCTAATAAAACTTCATCTGAAGGATACAAAATGAAGAAGATTTTCATTGCTGCTATGGCTGCTGCTGTCGCTTTTGCGATGACAGGCTGTAAGGGTACGAACGAAAAGCGCGGCGACGAACACCTTAAGGAAGGCCGTTACCGCAATGCTATCAACTCTTATCTTGAGGCAAAGAAGAAGGGCAAGATGTCCGATGAATTCTTTGACAACTTCACCCTCGCTCTCGTGCGCGCGGGCGATATGGAATCCAAGAAGGACTTGAGCAGTGAACTCATCAGCAACTACTTTGAAAAGGCTGCCTCCAATATCGGTAAGGTCAAGGAAGACGCAACCGTCGAAGAATACGTGAAGACGCTCGGTGATATCGGTAAGCGCCAGGCTGCTCAGGAAGGTGTTGACTACGCAACGATCATCAACGCTTTTGCAAAGATCGACTCTGCCGAATCTGTCGCAAAGACCCGCCACGTTGCAGAATCTGCGATCAAGAGCATCCGCGAAGAAACCGAAAAGCTCTATGTCGCTCGCAACTTGAGCGAAGCTACCAGCGAAGACGATCCGGTCGTGAAGGAATACTTGCTCCTCCGTATGGCTGAAATGGCTCCGACGAACCAGGATATTCAGGCTGCCTTGAACAAGAGCCGCAAGGTCACTCGCGGTTACTTCCTCATCTTCGGCGAAAACGTTCCGGACTTGAGCGGCAAGCAGCGCGTGGACAAGTGGGGCTACGTGATGGCCATGCCGACCATCAAGATGACCAAGACCTCCCTTTCTGGCGAACTCCAGTTCTGGGCATCTACGGGTAACAACACAGAACTCGATCCGTCTCAGATTAAGCTTGTCTCTACCGAAGGCAAGGAAGTCTTTGCCAAGGGCAATACGGGCTGGTGCGAAGCTGAAGTGCTCGTAGGCAAGAAGGGTGACGAAAAGATTGAAAAGAAGCAGAAGAAGTTCAAGGGCAAGGGCAAGTTGATGAACGAATTCCAGTGCTCTGTGAACATTAGCTTCTCCTTCCCGGCAAGCTTTGTTCCGGACTACATCGAATACAAGGACAACTTCGGCATTGGCCGTAAGTACCTCGGTCACTAATTCGTAACGGAATTTAAAGACTGTTTGAGGCTCGCCGCGGATGCGCGGCGGGTCTTTTTTTTGTAGTAGACGGTAGGCGGTAGGAAGTAGGCAGTAGGAAGTAGGAAGGATCGGTAAATAGTGTTTAGGGATTAAAAACGTCATCCTGAGGCGAAGCCGAAGGATCCAGTAAAGTCTTGCCATGCGAGAAAATGCAAAGGCATTCGGGACTGTATGGATCCTCCTAACGGAGGATGACGAAAACGGAGGATGAAAAAAATCCCCGACGGTGTGTCGAGGATTTTTAAATGTATGTGCTTTTTTCGAGATGGCGATGCCCGCTCGGAGGCGGGCATGACAAACGCTAGAATTCTGCGTGGGCGCTCATGCCGAGGGCGAACTTGGACTTGCCGACGACAGGATTCTTGTCTTCGCTAAAGTTGTATCCGAACCAGAATACGAGATTCGTATTGATGGTCGGGTAGAGGTAGAAGTTCATGCCGAGAAATTCGAATTCGTCATCCTTGATTTCGGAATCTGGATCGTGGTATTCGAAGCTTACGCCAAGGGAGAACTTCTTTGTGATGTTGAAGCTTGGTTCAACAGCGAAGAGCATCTGGTCGTCCGTGAAAATCTGGTCGGCGGCCTTGTAGTCGTCTTCCTTGTTGACGATCGCGTAGAAGTAGTTGAGACCCAAGTTGAAGAAGTCGTAATTTAAGCTCGGTTCGACGAGGAAGGAGTGGACGGCCTTGCCCTTGTACGGGTGCAGACCATAAGCGGCATAGACGCTGTAGTTGAAAACTTCGAGGCTCTTGGAATAGTCGAGTTCCGTGCCGAAGAAGTAGGTGTAGCCACGACCGATTTCAGAACCGAAAACCCAGTCCACGCTAGGGGTGATGGTCAGGTGTTCGTCCGGACGGTTCAAAAGCTTGAGACCGTAAGTTGCGAACACGGCGATGGCGCTCTTGCTTTCTTCGGTTGCGCCGATGTAAACTTTACCGTCGCCAAACTTCTCGTTGCCGACTTCAACGCCGATACCGCGAACGGTATGGTTGCGGGCGATGGCGGCGTAGCGGCTTGGATCGCGCCAGAAGTAATAGTTGAATGCACCTGCGTTGTAGGTCAAGTCGCCAAAGACCAAGCTTACGTCCTGGAACGGAGTCCAGCGGAGTTCCACGCCGTCAAAGTTAAATGCGGTGTAGCGGTCGTCTGCGCTGTTGATGGCAGTCGAACGGGCGAGACCGTGGCGGATTTCTGCAGCCTGGTCTGCATTCGTTACATTGCTCTTTGTGTTTGTGTAAACGGTCACAGAAACATTTTCGTCGAGATTTGCCTTCACGTACAAATCGATGTCCTGGTTGGCGGCGTTCGTGGGGTCAAAGTCCTTGTCGAAGTAGCTCGCGAAGTCAAAATCGACATTCCCGTGGATTTCGATGTCAGCGGCCGCTGCAAAACTGGTAGCTGCAAGGGCAATCGGCAAAATGATTTTACGCATACAATCCTTCCAAAAAAGATTTATTTGATTTTTACGAGCAAAAGATAGAAATATCTTTGCTGTGAGACCAATGTTTTGTTCCTGGAACCCCAAAAATACGAATATGTTAAGTCTTAATCATTACAGTTTTGTAAATTTGATAGAGTCTTTAATGAAGGTGGATATGAAGTTTTCCTCCCGTGTTTTATTTTTTGTGTTGCTTGCATTTGTGCAAGGTGTTTTTGCGTTGACCGCAGACCAGGTCTTGGCAAAATCTAAGGATTGGTTTAAATCGGGCAAGGCTTGGAGCCTCAATTTCAGGGCGCAGGTTTTCCAGGCGGATTCTCCTGATATCAGGACGCAATCGGGTAGCCTTCTGGTTGCTGAGGGTGACCGTTTTAAGCTTGATCTGCTGGGGATCAAGTTCTATAGTGATGGCGAGAGCCTTTGGCAGTGGAATGTGGAACAGAAGCAGGTCCTCATCAAGGCTGTGGAAGACTTGTCGAGTTCGCTGCATCCGTCGGAACTTTTGTTCAAGTATCTGAACTGCAAGGCTCTCGAAATGGGCGAAGGTGAATTTGCAGGGCAAAAGCTCTGGATTCTAAAGCTGGATCCGGCGAAGTATGCCGGGCAGTTTACCAAGATGGAAGTGTGGCTTTCAAAGAAGGATTATTCTCCGGTGCGGCTCTATACCGAGGACCCGGCTGGGAATGCGACTTGGTATGGCATTATAGATTTGAAAGTGGTCAAGAAAATTTCTAACGAAGATTTCAAGTACAAGCCTGTTGCTGGCGTTGACGAAATCGATATGAGGTAGCTCGTGAAACTAGGCATGATGAAAGCCGCTTTTGTCGCAGGTCTTCTTGTGTGTGGGACTTTGTGCGGGAATGCTTTTGCTGCGGAAACGCTGTTCAGCAACAATGTATTTGCTGTTGCGCCGACTGGTGAAAATGGGGCGTTGTGGGCGGTTTCCCGAAATGGTGGATATAGCGGAATTACGTTGTTGAAATTCAAGGTCTCGGGCAAGGGGTCTGTATCGCTTGAACCTTCTGCAATGGAGCAGACTTCGGATACTCTTACGGCGGTTCACGATGGGATTATGTATGGCAATGATGAACGTGCCGAACGCAGGCGAGTCCCTGCAGCTTATGTAGGCGCTAAGCTTGGCCTTGTGCTTCCGATGTTTGGAATGGACAAGAACGACCGCTATTTGCAGCCGCTTGGATTCTTTTCGGTCCCGGATTTGAAGAATATCAATGAAAATCCGATCGAGTTCATGCTGGATGCGGATACTTTGGAAAGCGAACCGATGCTGTATGCGCCAAGTGGCTTCGCTTACGATTCTACGGCTAAACGCCTTTGGGTCGCTCGTGGCGCTTTGGGCGTCATGGTCCATGATATGTCTGGAAAAAACGGCGCAAAAGATACGACGTTTGTCCTAAATCTCAAAGGCAAAAAGCTCGAAGCTCTTAAGAATAATGCAAAGCTCGATCTGGAAAATAATCCTGAAATTTTTGATGTGCGCCTGCATCCAGAAACCAATGAACTTTGGCTTGCTACGGCGAAGGGCATCTGGGTGAAGACTTCGAGCGAGCTTAAGAATGTTTCGGAAAAGCTGAAGGATTCCCGTGTCACGGGCCTTTGGATGGGCGGAAAGCCGCTCCAGATTGTTGCTGAGACCAACTACAAGAAAAAAGGTAGCGATGATGTCGTAGGCGGACTCTGGCAGCTGTATGGCGAAAAGGCGAAGGACTTTTCCAAGGTGAATTTCCTGGATACCGCAGGTAAGGTCCAGAAAAAGGATATTTACGATGAGGCCGACTACACGGTAAGCAGTGTTGCGTTTTTGGGAAAGACCGCTTTTGTTCTGGTCCGTAACATTGGCGGTGCCATTAGCGGTTACATGAAGCTGGATTCTTTGGGAATCAGGGCTTGGGAAAAAGATGATGATGATAAGCTCCAGTGGCTTTATGGTTATGAAACCGGTGCTACGGACCGTAAGGCTGTTATCGGGTCTATGTGCACGTTCCCGCTTTCGAAAGACCGCATGGGGCTTGCTATTGCGACGGATGGAAATGGTGTCTCTGTGTCTGCGGATTCTGGAGCGACCTGGACTGTTATTTTGAATCGCGCAAAACTTGACAATAACTTGGGATCTATTCGAATGGTCCCGTCCGTGATTGTTCCTGGTGATGAATCGCTGGTTTCATATAAAGTAGGAAAGGAATCGAAGATCACGATTGAAGTGTTCAGTTATGACATGCGCAAGGTGCGTACGATTGTAAAGGACGCTGTTCGCGATGCCGATGCGTCACGAAGCACGAACCCGAAAGAGGATTTCTGGGACGGTCGTGATGATCATGGTAAAGACTGCACGATGGGCGTTTACTATATCAGGGTAAAGGACAATCATGGCCATATTGGTTGGGGCAAGGCAATGACGCTGGGAGGTAACTTCAGATGATCAAGTTTAAGAATCTTGTCGTTGCGGTCTTGTCTGTTGGAGCTTTTGCAACTTCGGCAATGGCGCTTGGTTTTACGAAAAAGTCTGAACTTGGCGGTTTTGATGGCTTTGTGGAACGCATGGGCGCCGGTGTGCGTGAACTGGGGCGTGGTAACACGGGTACGGCGGATACGGCGACGATGCCTGCTGCGTACTGGAATCCGGCATTGCTTGGCTTTCGCGAAAATATCGGCATTACGATGAATGTTGAAAAGCGTGACCTGGACCGCCTGGGTGGCGCCTTGGGCATTGAAGGTAAGGTCGGAAAGCGCATGGGCGTTGGCTTTGCGATGCTTTACCGTGGAGATACCGATTTTAAGGTGATCGACGATGATGACCAGACGATGGGTTCGGCCGAGCCGTTCTTCTCGATGTTCTATCTCGGTTTTGCTTTCCGCGCCACGCGCCGTGATGCGTTTGGTCTTTCGTTCTCGATGAGCTATGATAATTTGGACATTGCTCAGTATTACGAAGGCATTGAAGAATCGTTCCGCAGCCCGGTGACAATCAACTTGAGCTGGTTCCGCCAGTGGAATGATAAATGGTCTTCTTCTGTCGTGATCCGCAATTTGAGTTTTAGTGAGAACTTGTCTGCAAAATGGTCGAAGAACCCGAGCAAGGACAATTCGCTTGCATCGACTGAGGGCGTACGCCCGAAGGTGTTGCAGATTGGACTTGGTTACCGCTCTAACATTATGGGCAAGCCTGTCTACGCCTGGCTGGAAGCTTTGGATTATCAGGTGGCTGATACGCTTTTGGCATTTGACCCGCAGCTTCATGTCTGGACGGGACGCGTGGGCTTTGAATGCGAAGTGATCCCGAATGGAACGCTCCGCCTGGGTATGGATGATCTGGACTGGATGATTGGTGCTGGTTACAAGTTTGAAATCCGCGTTGGGCGCAAGAAGTTCCCGATCGAGGTGAACTACGCGTTCCTCTATGAATCGCGAGCGGGGCTTTGGACTCCGTTTAATCTTGGTTTACGGGGATACATTCCTTGATTTCCAAAGTGTTCATTTCGAAGGTGCGCAGTCTAGAATCTATGGACTGCAACTTCGATGCTGGCATAAACGTGATTTGCGGGCCGAATGGTTGCGGCAAGACGACGATTCTGGAATCGATCCACCTGCTTGCTCAGGGATTCTCGTTTAGGTCGCGAGACTTGCGCGAGCTGATTACATGGAAGCAGAACGAACTGATTCTTCGAGGTGAATTTGAAGACGAAGGGCGCGAGCGGATGCGAGCGCTTCGCGTGTTTTCTCGCGGGAGCGAGGTGCGTGAAAACGGTGAAACGCTTAAGTCTCCGACAGCGTTTTTCGGGACGTGTCCGGCGGTGATTATGCAGCCTTCGGACATTGAACTTTTGCGTGGCGGGCCGGAAGTGCGCAGGCATTGGCTCGATGAAATTCTCTGTTACCGCTCGTCGGCGAATGCTTTGGTGCTGCGCCGCTACAAGCGCGTTTTGCAACAGCGCAATAAATGGCTCAAGGAATTCAAGCAGAATGGCGCTGCAGTTGGCGGTGAGGACTTGTTCCGTGTGCTGACGCAACAGCTGATTGAACTTGGCGCAAAGCTTTGGGCGGCGCGAATTGCGCTTTCTAAAGAGGTCTCGGAAATTATCACGCGGTACTATCGCAAGCTTTCGGGCGGGGTGGATGAGATCACTTGCGCTTACAAGAGTTCGATTCTAAAGTCGCTTGATGCGCTGGATGTTGCGGATCCGCTTTCGGAAGAGATGATGGACGAGATTCCTGCGGGCGGTTCTGTGAATGCCGCCGGGGATGCTGCGGACAGCTCGGATGCCGTGAGCGAGGAAATGCTGCGGAACGCGTTTGCGCGAAAACTCGCGGATTTGGAATTTGTGGAACGCTTGCAGGGGATGACGATGGCGGGGCCGCACCGTGATGACTTGGCGCTGTGTGCGTCGGGCTACGAGATGCGTTCTGTCGGGTCGCAAGGGCAATGCCGCTCGGCGGCGGTCGCGATGCGGTTTGCGGCGGTCGATGTGGCGTCGCGCTACTTGACAAAACCGATTTTATTGTTAGACGATATTTTCGCCGAGCTGGATGTGAACCGTCGTGATGCGGTTGCGGCTCTCATTCGCGAGAAGGAATGCCAGGTCGTGATTGCGACGCCGCAGGCGGAAGATCTGCCGTTTAAAGCGGATGTTGAAATTAAGTTAGAAGTAGGAAGTAGGAAGTAGGAAGTGGCGATCCCGGAACGGAGTCCGGCATGACTGTAAAAAAACGCGCAATTGGATTGCGCGTTTTTGGCATCGGGGGCGTTACGGGGCCCTCCCCGTTAGAGAGGGTGATGGATGGTTCGACAAGCTCACCAACCTTGTTATCTGCGTTGGCTTGGCGAAACTGAAATCAGGGGGAGGCTTCCCCCTCAGTAAACAGAGAATTTTATTATAGCGTTCCTGTCTACTTCCTACTGTCTACCGACTACTTACTTGTTCTTCAGCAAGTCGCGAATTTCGGTGAGGAGCTTTTCTTCGGCGCTCGGTGCCGGAGGTGCTGCCTGTGCTGCTGCGGCTTCTGCTTCTTTTTTCTTGCGCATGTTCTGCATAAAGCCGAGGAATTTCTTCATCAAGAGGAATACGGCGAATGCGACAATCAGGAAGTTCAGGACTTCACCGATGAAGGTGCCGTAAGGAATGGCGATGCCTTCGGAGGTTGTGTAGACGAGGGTCTTGATGCCTTCGCCTGCGTTCTGACCGCCACACTTGGCGATGATGGCGGTAACGGTCGGCATTACGACGTCACTGACGAACGAATTGACGATCTTTCCGAATGCGGCACCGATGATGATACCGATGGCCATGTCAACGATGTTTCCCTTGAAGGCGAACGCCTTGAATTCTTCAATGAGTGAAGCTGCTTTGTTTTTGATACCCATTTCTTTCTCCTTGTTGGGTTGTTTAACGTTTAAATAATAGGAAAAACCTTTGATTATTGGCTAGCAATTTTTAAATTTGGCGCGTTATGTCATGGTTAATATTGGCTTTTGCTTCGGCTGTTTTTCTCGGCTTTTACGATTTGGCCAAGAAAAAATCGGTTCAGGATAACGCTGTTCGACCGGTTCTGTTACTTTGCAGTGTATTTTACGCTTTGTTTATGCTACCCGTGCTTTTGTCGGGACACTGCGAACCGCTTACTTTGCACGATCACCTGTTCTTGATGGTTAAATCGGTGATTGTCGGCGGGAGCTGGCTCTTTACGTACAGTGCGATTGCGCATATGCCGCTCAGCATTTCGACGACGATTCGTGCACTTGCTCCTTTGTTTACAATCATGATCGCGGTCGGGTTCTTGGGTGAACGCCCGCAGGTGATGCAGTGGGTCGGTATTGTGGTTTGCGTTTGTTCGTACATCGGGCTTTCGCTTGCGGGACGCAAGGAGATGGGGCATTTCTTTAGCAACGGCTGGGTCGTGGCGATGCTCCTTGGAACGATTCTTGCCGCATGCAGCGGCATTTACGATAAGCTAATTTTGCAGCGCATGAATTTCGAGCCGTTGACGGTGCAGGTGTGGTTCAGTATTTACATGTGCGTGGTGCAGTTCCTGACGACGATGTTCACGTGGTACCCGACGCGTAAAAAGACGACTCCGTTTCAGTTCCGTTGGTCGTTTTTGGCGGTGGCGGCGCTGTTGATTGTGGCTGACCGTTGCTATTTTTTGGCGGTGAGCGATTCGGATGCGTTGATTTCTATCATTACGGTGCTGCGTCGTTCGAGCGTGTTCATCAGCTTCTTGGCGGGAATTCTTATATTCAAGGAACGCAAGAGCAAGATGAAGTTTTTTGCGATGCTGGGCGTGGTGATTGGCTTGTGCCTGATTTCGCTCGGTCGTTGATTTTAACGGACGCGGAGTAGTGGCGTTATGCTAAAGATTGGAATTACGGGTTCTATTGGTGCGGGCAAGTCCTTTATAGGGCGCTTGCTGCGTACGCGTAATTTCCTGGTGCTTGATGCCGACCGCAAAATTCATGAGCTTTACCGGGATTCGGCAGGGCTTCGCGCTGAAATGGCATCGTTCTTTGGCGAAGAAAGCTTGACGCCGACGGGCGTGAATAGTGCGCTGATTGCGGACCGCGTTTTTGCGGATGCTAATGCCCGCGTGAAGTTGGAGCAGATTGTCTACCCGTACTTGAACCGCGCTGTTGCTGAGTTTTTTGACGAAAATGCTGAGAATGGCTTGGGCGTTTCTAGTGAAAATGCCGTGCAGTTGACGAGTGCTGTAGACAGTTGCCGGTTCGTGGAGGCCGCGCTTTTTTCGCGAGCGCCGGAACTCGTGAAAATGCTCGACGAAATCTGGATTGTCGATGCTCCTGAAAATGTGCGCTTGGAACGCTTGATAGACCGCGGTCTCAGTGAAAGCGATGCTAGACGCCGCATTGAAAATCAGCGTGGCGCCTGTGCTCCAGAACTTTTCCCAGGCAAGCGGATTCGCACGATCATGAACGATGGCGATAAAATGCATGTGGAACGCCAGCTTGATGAACTGCTGAACGATTTACTTTGACTATATTGAAGTTATGCAACCTTACATCCACCAGTTTGCCAATTTTCTGAGAGCGCACCTGAATTCGATTTCGGTTGGGCTGATTGCAACACTTTTGATGCTCTATGGCGCCTGCATCAACAACTATTTCAAGCGCATTACGAAAAGCATCCCGTTCATCGGGCGCTTTGCATTGTTTGTTGTGCTGTGCAGCGTGGGGTATGCTTTTGCGAGTTCGCAGATGGTGCGCCTTTTGCGCATGGTGCTGCGAGAACTTTCGGACTTGCCTTTGATTGGTGTGGTTGCGGGATGCTTTGTGCTGCTTGCGTTCCTCGCCAAAAGCGGTAAAGACATTTGATACTTAGTCAATAGTCAATGGCCAATAGTCATTAGCTTCAACCAATAACTATTAACTAATGACTGATGACTAATAACTAGTTGAAATTATCGCGGTTTACTCCGTATAAAATAACGTCGTCAATCCACATTTCGCTTTCGTCTACAATCCAGATGGTGAAT
>JAEEGJ010011753.1_pt1 | contig 22043 bp, 12 predicted proteins | sample 8958761 | NCBI WGS metagenome assembly JAEEGJ01 (sample SAMN16246546, study PRJNA631951) | gut metagenome | biome: gut microbiome; feature: rumen; material: RS-attached | host: Bos | place: Iran: Karaj | collected 2018-10 | reverse complement strand
GCGTGGACTTCATCCTGGAGGACCTGCAGAAGGCTTATGACTTGCTCCCCGCCAAGGGAGACACTCCGCAGGGACGCGTCAACAAGGATGTCGTCCTCGCGCTCAAGAGCCGGCTGACCCTGGTGGCTGCCTCGAAGCTTTTCAACGATCCGGAGCATCCGCAGGGCGGAATTTTCCGGGGAGCCTACAGCCGTGACAAGTGGCAGCGCGCCTTCGATGCGGCCAAGGCCATCGTGGACAGGGCCGAGGTGGAAGGCGCCTATTCCCTGGACGATACGTATGACGGCATCTGGAAGGATGTGAATTCCCCCGAGCTGATCTGGGCCAAGTATTTCGTGGCCACCTCCGATGCCGATGACAACTATACCAAGAAGGCGCAGCTGCTCTACACGGTGGAATACTACAACGGCTGGGAAGCTTTCCATCCCTCCCAGGCCGCGCAGATCGATTTCGAGATGAAGAACGGCAAGAAATGGTTCGAAGAAGGCTCCGGCTATGACGAGAAGCACCCTTACAAGAACCGCGACCCGCGTTTCTATTACTGCATCGCCGCACCGTTCTACCCGTACGGAAGCACCGACAAGAACGGTACCTATTCAGAGGCCCCGCTGCTTCTTTACTATCTGTACGACGGCATGACCCGCAAGGACTTCGAAGTCGGTACACCAGAGCCCGCCTATACCTCGAAGGCCAAGCACACCACCTCCGGCAACCACGGCGGTCTGGAACTCTACAAGTGGTATCTGCCCACGGAATACATCTCCGAATCCCAGACCGGCAGCAAGCTGTATCCCTGGTTCCGCCTGGCCGAGATGTACCTGAACTATGCCGAGGCCGCCTACATGCTGGGCAAGGAGGACATCTGCCGGGAGTACATCAACAAGATCCGGCAGCGTCCCGACGTGATGATGCCCGAGGTGACGGAATCCGGCTCCGACCTGTGGGACCGCCTGGTGAACGAACGCCGGGTGGAACTGTATGCCGAGACCTTCCGCTATTTCGACCTGCGCCGCTGGAAGATGGCCGACCTGTATGAGAATGTTCCCCTGGCCAGCGCCCGGACGATGGTCCTCCAGAACGGGACCCAGATGGACACCGTCTACCGGGTCGCCCGCCTGTACGATCCCGCCAAGAACAACACCAATTATTATTGGGCCAATACGGAGCCCAGCAAGACCTATGTCTATTCGGGTTACAAGGGAGATCCCCGCTACGGCAAGCCCATCGAGTATATCATCACGTACAAGTGGCTGGGCAAGGAATACACCATCGACTACGGCGACTGCATCCTGAACCAGAATCCGACGCCGAGATACTTCCCCGAGGACGGCCGCAACTACCTGATGCCGATCCCGCGCAACGAGATCACCAAGAGTGAGGGCAAACTCCTGCAGAACCCCGGTTATCCCGGAAGCGAATAGTATGAGACTTCATCTGACTCTTTTGACAGCACTGCTTGCCGTCGCCTGCAACGGTGGCGGCAAGCTGGTCTGCAGTTATGGCTCCGCGGATATTTCCACGACCGAGGATGAGCATGTCGTGCTGGCCGGTTTCGCCGCCCGCGACAAACTGTCCGACGGCATCCACCAGCACCTGTACACGCATTGCCTCGTGCTGGGGGACGGTAAACAGAAGGTCTGCCTCATTTCGAACGACCTGATGGAGATTTCCCCGGCGATTTCCGATACCATCCGGACGATGATCGCGGAACAGTCGGGACTTGCCCTGGACCGCATCCTGATGCATAACATCCATACCCATTCCGCCCCGCGTTCCGGAGGCTCGTCCGTTGTGACGGGCGGTACCAACCGGGCCTGGAAGGAGCGCATGATCGCCGCTGTAGTGGGCAATGCCGTGGAGACCATCGGTGCCAAGGGAAAGCCCTTCACCCTGGAAATCGGGAAAGGGCGGACTACCATCAACGGAAACCGTTGTGAGAAAGAAGGCCCTGTGGACCACGATGTCTATGTGGCCCGTTTCCTCCAGCACGGGAAACCGGTGGTGTCCATCGTGAATCTGGCCTGCCACCCTGTTTGCATGGGCGCGGGCAGTTACCTGCTCTCATCGGACTATCCCGGCGTGAACGCGCGGTATCTGTCCGAAGCCTGGGGTGGGGAAGTGTTCCAGCTGACAGGCGCCGCCGGCAACATGGACCCGGCGCTCGGGCCCAAGCGGGTGGATTATGCCGAACAGTGCGGGAAGGAGCTTTCCGATGCGTTGAAAGACATCCCTTTTGAGAAAGTATCTTCCAAGGGGCTCCTGCGTCTGGTGAACGAGACGGTGGACCTGCCGTATCAGATTGCCGAGGTAACGCCGGAGGCGGTCATCCGCCACGCCGATTCGCTCGCCGCCACGGCCCGCACCTCCTTCCCGCGTTTCGCGGACGACGTGATGAACTGGAAGGACGAAATACTCGAACGGTTCAACGAAGGTCCGGTCCCTTCCAAGCTGCGCTACCATCTGCACGGCCTGGACGTGGACGGTATCCTCTTTTTCTTCTCGGACGGCGAGCCTTTCTGCGAATACCAGATGGAGGCCCGGGCGGCCTTCCCCGACCGGACCGTCTTCTTCGCAGGCTATACCAACGGCCAGAATTCCTATCTCCCCTCGGAGCATGCCTACGAAGTGCGAAAGGGGTATGAATATGAAGTGGAGCAGATGCATGTGTACATCAAGGCTCCCTATCCGCTTTCGGAACGGATGCCTTCCATATACAGGGAGGGCGTGATCCGTACTATCCGTGAAACCATTGAAAGTGAGTAATGATGCTTATGAAAAGGATCATCAGTCTGGTTGCGGCATGGGCCGTGGGCATTTCCGTCTGGGCGGCGTCTCCGCGCTATGACATCGTCCCGCTGCCCAAGAAACTTGTCGAGGCTCCCGGGGAGTTCGTCCTGAACAAGGCGACGGCCCTGGTGGTCGAGGACGCCGCATTCACGGAGGTCGCGGAAGATTTCCGGGCGCAAGTCGCCCTGACGACAGGATTCCCGCTTTCCGGAAAGGGTGGAGCCATCGTCCTCCGGAAGGTGCCGGGTTTGGGCAAGGAAGCCTATCGGCTACAGGTGAATCCTGAAGGTATCCTCATCGAGGCGACCGAGGTGAATGGCGCCTTCTACGCCCTCCAGACGGTCCTCCAGCTCCTTCCCGCGCAGATTTACGGGAAGGCCAAGGCGAAGGGCGTCAAGAAATGGACGGTTCCCTGCTGCCGGGTTGAAGATGAACCGGCGTTCTGGTATCGTGGCTTCCTGTTCGACAGTGGACGGTTCTTCTTCCCGAAGGAGGAGATCAAGAAATTCATTGACCTGATGGCCATGCACAAGCAGAACATGTTCCACTGGCACCTGACCGAGGACCAGGGCTGGCGCATCCAGATCGACAAGTATCCCCGCCTGACCGAAGTCGGCGCCTGGCGCAAGGAGACGTCGTGGCACAGCGGCATCGGCAACGGGATCCCGCATGGCGGGTTTTATACCAAGGACGATATCCGCGAAGTGGTGGAATATGCCCGCCGGCGCTGTGTCACCGTGATTCCCGAGGTGGAGATTCCCGGCCACTGCACGGCGGCCCTCGCCGCTTATCCCGAATTGAGCTGCTTCCCGGACAGCACGTATGAAGTTCTGACCCGCTGGGGCATCTGGAAGAACCTGTATGCCCCCACGGCGACCACTTTCCGTTTCCTGGAGGATGTCTTCACCGAACTTTTCGAGCTTTTCCCTTCACCCCTGTATCATATCGGCGGTGACGAGGCCCCGAAGGATGCCTACCTGCAAAGCCCGTATTGCCAGGACCTGATGACGGTCCTCGGACTGGACTCGGTGGAGGAACTCCAGACCTTCTTCGTGAAGCGGATGGGGGATTTCCTCCGCAAGCACGGCAAGACGGTCATCGGCTGGGACGAAATCCTGGACGGGGGAGCGCTGGAAGACCCGATCGCCATGTCCTACCGCGGCCATGCCCCGTGCGCGAAGGGCATCAAGCGCGGTATCCGGGTAATCCTCACCCCCAACCGCTGGTGTTACCTGGACAACAAGCAGGAGGACCAGGCGGACGACGTGGCCCAGGAAATCTTCATGCCGCTCAAGAAAGTGTATAACTACTATCCCGTCGTGGATTCCCTGGCGGACTTGAGCGCCAAGTATATCGTCGGTTATGAGACCTGTCTGTGGACCGAGTACATCCCGGACAACGCCACGGCGGAATATCAGGCCTTCCCGCGGAACGTCGCGGCGGCCGAGGTGGGTTGGACTGCCCGTTCCAACAAGGACTGGGAATCCTTCCGCCGCCGGATGCCGAAGGTATTGCAGCGCCTGGACCAGAAGGATGTGGCCTATTGTCCGGTCTTCCACGATGTTATCTTCGACTATGACCGCAACCTTCCGTTCCCCAAGCCGATGAACCTGGAACTGGACGATATGGAGGGCGTGGTCCGATACACCCTGGACGGCAGCGAACCTACGGTAAAGAGCCCTGTCTATGACGGTGTGCCGTTCCAAGTGGACAAGGACGCTGTGATCAAGGCCCGCGGCTTCACCCGTGCCGGAAGGCCGCTCGGTAAGACGGTGACCAAAACATTCAAGCCATGAGACGTTTTGCGCCTATACTGATCGCTTTGACGGTGCTTTCCTGTTCCCAGAAGGTACAGGCACCGGTCGCGCCGCAGATCATTCCGCTGCCCGCGCATCTCCAGATGCTGGATGGCTCGTTCCGGATTACGGCCGATACGCCCATCTGGGTGGACGGCCCCGACGAATTCTCCCGCACCGCCGGATTCCTCGCCGAGCGCTTCGAAACGGTGACTGGGAAACCTTTGAAGTTCGCTGAAGCATTCCCGCAGCGTGGCGGCATCTATTTCATGCAGGCTGACGGCTATCCTGCGGAAGGGTATCTCCTGCGGGTGGAAAACGACCGGATCCTCATCGAGAGTTCGGACGGCGCCGGCGCATTTTACGCCTTGCAGACCCTTCTGCAACTGCTTCCTGCCGATTGCCTGTCCGACAGCCGCGTGAGCGGAGCGGACTGGACCGTCCCTGCCGTGGATATCGAGGACGCCCCCCGTTTCCCGTACCGGGGCATGCACCTGGACTGCTGCCTGCATTTCTTCGACGTCGATTTCCTCAAGAAATACATCGACGTGATGGCCTTCCATAAGGTGAACCGTTTCCATTGGCACCTGACCGAGGACCAGGGTTGGCGGCTGGAGATCAAGAAGTATCCGCTGCTTACCGAAAAGGGCCAGTGGCGCAAGGAAACCGTTATCGGCTCCCTCTCTTCGGGCGTCTATGACGGAACGCCCTATGGCGGGTATTATACGCAGGAGCAGGTCCGTGAACTGGTGCAGTATGCCGCGGAAAGGTATGTGACCATCATTCCGGAGATCGAACTCCCCGGTCACGCCCTGGCGGCCATTTCCTGCTATCCCGAGTTGAGCTGCGGCCTGGAGGACCATTACGAGACTGCCACCAGGTGGGGCATCTTCAAGCAGGTGTATTGCCCGAAGGAGGAAACCTTCGCGTTCCTGGAGGACGTTTTTGATGAAGTGATCGATCTCTTCCCTTCGGAACTAATCCATATCGGCGGGGACGAATGTCCCAAGGCCAGCTGGAAGGAGTGCCCGCATTGCCAGGCGCTCATCCGCCGCGAGGGACTGAAGGACGAGTTCGAACTGCAGAGCTGGTTCATCCAGCGGATGGAGAAATACATCAATTCGAAGGGCCGGCAGATCATCGGCTGGGACGAAATCCTTCAGGGTGGTCTGGCGCCGAACGCGCGTGTAATGTCCTGGCTGGGAGAGGAAGGCGGCATCAAGGCCGCCCAGCAGCACCACGAGGTGGTGATGGCACCCTATCCCAAGTACTATCTGGATTACTGGCAGGCGGACCCGGACAGCGAGCCTCTCGCGATGGGCGGTCCCACCTTGCTGCGGACCATGTATGAATACAATCCGGTTCCGGAAGTGCTCGACATGGAGCAGCGGAAATACATCATCGGTGTCGAAGGCTGCGTCTGGACCGAATACATGCCCACACCCGCCCGCGTGGAATACATGGCCTGGCCGCGGATGTGCGCCATTGCGGAATCCGGCTGGAGCAGTGCGCCCAAGGACTGGGATGCGTTCACCCGCCGGCTGGAAACCCATCTGGGCAGGCTGGACGAACTGGGAGTCGGGTATTGCAAGGCCTTCTACGACCCTTTCATCGAACTCCGCAAGGACACGGAATACAGCAAGGTCGCCATCCTTTCCGTCGATGCGCCCGATGCTGAGATCCATTATACGCTGGACGGCAGCGCCCCCACCCCCGCCTCGCCTGTCTATGCCGGCCCCTTTGTCATCAACCGGCAGCAGCGGGTTACCGCAGCGGCCTTCCGGGATGGAAAGCAGATTGGAAATACAAAACATAAAGATTTTTAGACTATGGCAGTAAGATTGACGGAGCAGCCTTCGCTCTATGATCATCTGGAAGAGAAGTCCGTGGCGGAACTGCTGCGGGACATCAATACGGAGGACAAGAAAGTACCGCTCGCCATCGAGGCGGTCCTGCCCGACATCGAAAAGCTCGTGAACGCCATCGAGGCGCAGATCCGCGCCGGCGGCCGTTTCTTCTGGCTCGGCGCCGGCACCGGAGGCAAGCTGGGCGTACTCGACGTGCTTGAGGTTCCCAACACTTACGGTGTGGACCCGGAAATCTGGCAGGCCGTGCTGGCCGGCGGCAACGAGAACCTGGTCCTGGATCTGGAAGAGGCCGAGGATGATACGGAGGAAGGCTGGCGGACCCTGAGCGAAAAGCATCATGTCACCCCGAAAGACATTGTCGTGGGCATTTCCGCCAGCGGGTGCACGCCCTATGTGCTCGCTGCGATGAAGGCGTGCAAGGAACACGGCATCCCCTGCGGCTCCATCTGCAACAATCCGGATTCCCCGATCTCGGCCTGGGTGGACTATCCTATCGAAATCGTGATGGGACCTGAATTCATCACGGGCAGCACCCGGATGAAATCCGGCACCTCCCAGAAACTGCTCTGCGACATGATCAGCACCACCCTGATGGTGCGCCTCGGCCGCGTGGAGGGGAACCGGATGGTGTGCGCGAACCTCATCAACAACAAGGTCATCGACCGCCTCACCCGTACGATGGTGGAAAGAAATCCGCAGCTTGGGTACGATTTCTGCGAGGATGTCATCAAAAAGTGCGGCGGCCTTAAAAAGGCCGAGCAATACCTGCACGAGCAGGGTGTCCTTTAACCGGATCGACGGATGAAAAAGAGCCGACTATTATTCCTGACAGTCCCGGTCCTATGGGCCGTGTGCGCCTGTCACAAGACCCCGGATCCCCCGCAGCCGACGGACGTGAGCGCCTGGAAAGGCCTCGTGTTCAATGAGATCGCGGCCCACGACCAGACGGCGGACGCCGAGACCTGGGTGGAACTGGTGAACACGTCTTCTTCCACGATGGACCTCACGGGCCTGGGCCTGTACATCACCGACGAGTATTTCAAGGACCAGCGGATCTGGTCGGCCTCCTCGGGTGCCAAATTGGCAGCCGGGGAGCGTCTCGTTCTGTCCACGCAGGATGAGAGCCTTGTCACCGGCATTTCTTCCGCCGCCCAGTTCATCCTGAAGCTTGCGGTCGAGGACCTGACCTCCGTCGATGTGTTCGACCGCTCCAAGGCCTTCTCCGATCCCGCCCCCGCCTTCGCCCGCGGCAGTTACCAGCGGATTCCAGACGGAACGGGCGAGTGGAAGAACATGACCTACGCCAGCATCGGCAAGGAGAACAAGGTCTTTTCGCTGGATGATTACCAGCACACGGCCGTCTGGGCCTGGAGCTCGCATATCTCCGACATGATCGCCAACGATTTCGCGAAGCTGAAGAACCTCAAGACGCTGGGATACGACCATATCCTCATGAACTACGTCGCCTTCGAGAGCGCCGACCAGCGGAACACCCTCAAGTTCCTGGACAAGTGCGACGAACTGGGCATCGCGGTCCATTGCTGGATGCAGTGCTTCTATAAAGGCGGCTGGATCAGTCCCATCGACGATGAGACGAAGAGTTACAAGGAGGATGTCTATGCCGACATCCGCAACCACGCGAAGACCTACCTGGAGAATTACGGCGTCAAGGGCCTGCACCTGGATTACATCCGCTTCGGAGGTACCGCTTCCAAGCATAACCACAGCGCGGAGGTCAATTCCGTGAATGCGGTGAACCGCTGCTGCCGGGAGCTCCGCGAGATCGCCGACAGCTATGACGAAGGCCTAGTGATGAGCGCCGCCCTCATGCCGGAACCCAATACGGAGTACGCTTATGGGCAGAATCCGGCCCAGATGGGCCGGTACATCCACATCCTGATGCCCATGGAGTACCGTTATTCCTACGGCTGGAGTGACGCCCGCTGCAAATCGCTGACGGACTGGTTCTGCGACAATTCCGGCGGCGCCGAGGTCTGGGCCGGCATCACCACCTACACCGGCAACGATTCCGGCGGGGTCCACGGCATGGACGCCGCGGGCATCCGCAAGGACATCGACATCTTCATGGACTCGAAGGCAAACGGCCTGGTCCTGTTCCGCTACGGGCTGGGCACTTTCCCGGACGTGAACGACCTTCCCTGAAATCAATTCACTAACACATATCAACCCAATTAACACAAAACAGTTATGAAAAAGTTATTATGGTACACTCTGGCGGCGCTGCTGACCGTCTCGGTTGTCTCCTCCTGCGACAAGACGCCGGAGCCGGAACCGGAACCCAGCAACGTTGTGGCTACCGTGACGGCGTCGAACCTCCTCGACGCGGCCGCGGCGGCGTATGATGCGTGGGAGGAAACCACCACCATTCCCACCACCCTCGAGGTCGGCGGCAAGTCGCTGACCCTGCCTCAGTATCAGTTTGCGATCGCCCAGCTGCTCGTGAACCTAGCCTCGGGTGACAAGGGCGACATCAAGGTGCTCGGCTACAAGGAGGCCGACCATCCCGAGCGCGACAGCTACGACCAGAAGGAGATCGCCGTGACCGGCGGACCCAAGATCACGGAAGGCACCGAGGACCTCGTGGACATCGCCAAGCGCATGCTCAAGGCGATGGAGGAGAAGCTGACGGTTCCGAACCAGACGGTCATCACCCGTACCGGTCAGAGCGCCATCGCCTTCTCCACCAACCGCGCGACCGTGACCATCCTGCGCGCGCTGGCCGCTTACAAGAGCGGCGGTTCGTTCCCGGCCAAGGTCTCCACGGAGTATCTCTCCGCCGCCGCCTCGCTGAAGGGCTTCGCCCAGCAGTTCGTCGGCATCCTGGACATCTGGGAGAGGACCGTCGGCACCGTGTCCGCGGACGGTTCGCACTGCACCGACAACAACTCGGCCTGGAAGAATGTCCACTTCGTGCCTATCCCGCACTCCGGCGGCGCCTATGCCGACGGCAAGGACCAGTACGCCGAGGAGTACAAGCCGTACTTCACTGTCACCATCGACGGCAAGGAGTACACCTCCGCCCAGACCTGGGGCATCGCCCTCCGGGGTATCATGGACATGATCACCAAGGAAGGTTCCGCCAAGAAGCAGGAGAACCGCAACCCGTTCGAGCACACGATGGGCAACGGCGCCTCCCTGAAGGAGCCTATCCCGGCCGTCACCGAGAACGACATCTGGGGCCAGTATCCGTGGTACGAAAGCACCAACGACGGTCCGGCCATCAACCTGGACCAGTTCACCCCGTATCTGATCGCCCGCTGCGCCTCCTGGTTCCTGACCCGCCAGGAAGCCCTCGGCAAGATCGGCAACTACCAGTTCTTCTGCTCGGATCCGGATCAGGGCTTCGTGGAGGATGGTGTAGATGGCTTCGTGAGCTCCATGCGCATGTGGCTCATCGCGGCCCGCTTCTACAAGTACCTGCTGGACAACAACATCACCGAGAACGTCTATGACGCGGTGAAGGATGTCACCTTCGCCACCGACCTGTACGGCGTGGAGATGCCGGACATCACTGCCGCGAACACCTCCGTGAGCCTCGATTCCGAAGGCACCGAGGTCGTTTACACCTTCAATTCCAAGAAGGACTGGACCGCTACGCCGGGCGAATCCTGGATCCACGTGAATCCGGCCGCCGGCGATCCGGGCAGCAACATCGAGATCAAGATTTCCGCCGATCCCAACACCGGCGATGCCCGTGAGGGCAAGGTCATCCTCAAGGGCGGCAATGTCGATGCCTTCGAGGTTTCGGTCACCCAGTCCCAGTATGTCGCTCCGAGCTCGGCATCCCTGAAGGAATTCGCCGAGGAATTCGTCAAGGGTCTCGATATCTGGGCCGCCACCGTCGGAACGGTCGAGTCCGAGAGCGAGCACCTGATTGAAAAGGGAACGGCCTGGGAGAACGCGCACTTCATCCCGATCGTCCCGAACCCGAACTGCGAGTATCTGAGCCATGAAGGCAACCAGTACGATTCCAAGTACACGCCTTGGGTCCTGACCGTCGCCGACCAGCAGATCTCTTCCTCCCAGGCCTGGGAAATCGCCATCCGCGGTCTCATGAACATGGTGACCACCGAGGGCGAGGCCTTCCTCTCCGGAATGACCGACCGTAACAAGGCATACACGCTGGGCGACAACCAGTCCTTCAGCGAGGCCGTCATGCCGAATCCTTCCGAGGCCAACCAGTGGGGCAAGCATCCTTGGTACGAGGGCGCCAACTCCGACCTGGTGACTTACAACGGCGCTCCGATCGAGTCCGTGGACGTGAACTTCATGGTGAAGGTGGGCGCCTGGCATGTGGTCCGCTCCTTCATCGCGGTGGGCAGCAACAGCCCGCTGGGCATGATCGGCAACTTCCAGCAGTTCGGCACCGGATCCTCCACGCTGAATCTGGAAGGCTACGATGGCCTGATCTCCCCGATGCGTGAACTGCTCGTGCTGATGCGCATCTACAAGTACATCCTGGACAACAACATCGACAAGAACGTCTACAGCGCCGTCAAGGACCAGAAGTTCGACTTCGACCTGTACGGAATCGGCGTTCCCGAGACCCCGAAGCCGACCATCGCCGACTTCGCCAAGGAGTTTGCCAAGGTGGCTGACAAGTGGGATGCGACTGTCGGTACCGTCACTTACACGCGCGACGGCGAGGTGTTCAAGCACGAGAACGTGCATTACGTTCCGGAGAACTTCGTCATCACGCTCAACGGCACCAACTACGACAAGTTCCAGATGCACGAGATGGCCATGCGTGCCCTCAAGGCCCTGGAAGGCGGCGCTGCGCTGACGGACGAGGTCGAGATGCCCGGTTCCTACGAACCCGCTACCAGCCCGTATCATGAGTATGGCGAGCCGCTGCAGGAGAAAGTCGCCAAGCTGGACCTCCTGTCCAACTTTGCCACGCGCTGCCTCAATTATCTGAAGAACAACGGCGAGTGGCCGAATGTCTGCGGCTATCCCCGCACGACCGATCCGGTTCTCACGAACTACAACGGCTATGTCTGCGTCGAACGCAACCTGCTGATGCTCTCCCGCCTGTGCAGATACATGGTGAAGAACAATGTTACGTCCCTTGCCTCCCTGGCGGACGTCGAGATCGACACCGAACTTTGGGGTGAGGCTCCCGTCGTCACGGCGACCATCAAGGACTTCGCCCAGGAGTACGTGAAGATCCTCGACATCTGGCAGAAGACCACCGGCGAAGTCGTGATGCACCCGGATGTCCCTGAAGAGACGGTGGCTAACGCCCACTATGTGCCCGATAACACCACGATCACCGTGGGCGGCAAGGTGTACAACACGGCCGACATGTTCGAGACCGCCCTCCGCAGTTACCTGCTCATCCGCGGCTACAACGGCCTTGAGACGGAGAAGTATGGCAAGAACAGCATTCCCGCCCTGGAAGGCGGCGCTGTCGCCATGAGCGAGACTCCGGTTCCGGACACGCATGGTTATTACTGGGGTTCCGCGCCGTTCAACGAGACCAAGGGCAACGGCGGTCACCTGGTGATGGGCACGGCGGATGAGAACGAGCACTGCAAGGTGAAGACGGACATCCTGGACAACTGGGCCATGCGTTCCCTGAACTTCCAGCACGGCCAGGCCATCACCAACCTCTGCGGTTATGCCGGCGGACAGCTGGACGGTTACTACGGCTGCTTCTGCTCCCAGCGTGCGCTCCTCACCTATGCGTTCTTCTTCAAGTACATGCTGGATAACAATCTGGACAAGGGCACGCAGGTTTCCGACAGCCAGATCATCCGTTCCGAGCTCCTGGGAGACGAGGGCGGACAGCCCACGCTCAAGGATTTCGCGAAGGAATTCGTGAAGGGTCTGGATGTGTGGCAGGCTACGGTCGGTACCGTCGAGTCCGAGGGCCAGCACCTCATCGAGAAGGGTACGGCGTGGGAGAACGCGCACTTCATCCCGATCGTCCCGAACCCGAACTGCGAGTACCTGAGCCATGAAGGCAACCAGTACGATGCCAAGTATACGCCTTGGGTCCTGAACGTCGCCGGACAGGAGGTCTCTTCCAGCCAGGCCTGGGAAATCGCGATCCGCGGCCTGATGAACCTGGTCACGGCTGAGGGAGAAGCCTTCCTGAACGGCATGACCGACCGCAACAAGGCCTACACCCTGGCCGATAACGGAACGCTCAACCAGCTGATGCCGTCCGCGTCTGACGACAACCAGTGGGGCAAGCATCCCTGGTACGAGGGCGGCGCCGATGAAATGCTGAAGTACAACGGCGGCGCCATCGCGTCCGTGGACGTGAACTTCATCGTAAAGGTGGGTGCCTGGCACGTGGTCCGTTCCTTCATCGCGGTGGGCAGCAACAGCCCGCTGGGGATGATCGGCAACTTCCAGCAGTTCGGCACGGGCTCAAGCACCCTGAACCTCGCCGGCTACGAGGGCCTGATTTCCCCGATGCGTGAGATGCTCATCCTGATGCGTATCTACAAGGATATCCTTGACAACAACGTGGACAGCAATGTGTACACGGCCATCAAGGACAAGCAGTACGATTTCGACCTGTACGGCATCCAGTAGTTTTTTTTCGGCTGCGGGGGCCTGACCGCCCCCGCAGTCGCCATTATCTCCTTTGGTTATGAAAAGAATCTTTTTCCTGTCTTTCGCCTGCGCCCTGGCGGTAGCCGCCTGCGCGTGCAGCAAGCCGGATCCGTTGCCTGACAAGCCCGACGAACCCGTAGTTCCCGTGTTCAGCCTGGACAGTTACAACGGGCATTTTGTAGAGGCGATCTCCAAAGCCTATGATACCTTCGTCGAGACCGGTTCCCTTCCGGTCCGGGTCAATGTGGAAGGGCTCGAATACAACAAGGGCAAGTACATCCTGGCGGCCTGCATGCTGATGGATATGATCGATACCGATCCGGACCACTGGCAGGACAAGGACATCGAGATCCCGGTGGCCGCATTCGGCGACGAATACAGGTACAACACCTTCGACCCCGACGAGATCGACATGGCCCATGTGCGCTACATGGCCGGCCGCGTCCTGGCCTATTCGAAGGAGAAAGGATCGATGCCCAACTATGTCACCTTCCCTTCGGGCGACGAGTTGTCCCCGGGCTACATGCCCCAGCTGACCATGGTGGTAACGACGCATGACAACATGATGAACCTGCGCGCCTGCATGGTGGTCCTGACCCGGGTTTTCAATTATTGGGTGAACCATGAAGGCCAATGGCCGGAGTCCGTTTCTTCTTGGCCCGCCTCCTATCTGGACGCGACCCGCAACTGCCCCAAGGACGACGCCCTCGTGAAATCCACCCTGGCTGCAGCGCTTACGGGCCTTTCCGCCGACGCGTCCCCGCGCCAGAAGGCCGAGGCCATCTTCAAGTACACCCGCGACGAGTGGGAATGGGAGAATTATTCCAACACCAAGAAGGGCGCCATCGGGACCATCAATGCGAAGGGCGGCAACTGCTGCGACCTGACGCACGCGACGCTCGCGATGTGCCGCGCAGCCGGGATTCCTGCCCGCTACCTGCATGGGCAGTGCTATTTCTCCTCCGGTGTGATCGGCCATGTGATTCCCGAAATTTATGTAGACGGGAAATGGTGGATCTGCGACCCGTCCAACAACAGTGCGACTTTCGGTACACCCACCTGGAAGGGGATGGAGACCTTCAACGGTCGGTATAACGAACTGGAGTTCTGATTATGAGACGACTGCTTCCCATTCTGGCACTGGCCATCTCCCTGGCTGCCTGCCGTCCCGCCGTCGAACCGGCCCATAACGGCATCTGGCTCTGGTCCAAGTACATGACCGAGGCGGATTTGGATGAGTTTGCCGCCAAGGACATCCGGAACGTCATCCTGCATGAGGTCTCTTTTACCCGGCATGGCTTGGATTCGACGCTCGCATTCATCCATGAGGCCCAGAGCAAGGATATCAAGGTCCACATCTGGTTCCAGTGCTTTTATCAGGACGGAAAGTGGATCAATCCCGTGGATGATTCGCTGAACCGATACAAGCAGGAATACTTCGACGAGGTTATCGCCCGCGCTGTCGATTACGTGAAAATGGGCGTGGATGGCATTCACCTGGACTATATCCGCTTCGGCGGCACGGCGTACAAGCACAATCCTTCGGAGGAAATCACCGCCGTGGGCTGCGTGACGGAGTTCTGCCGGCAGATCCACGATGCCGTGAAGGCAGTGAATCCCGATATCGTCCTGTCGGCGGCCTTGATGCCGGAGCCGGACAGCGAATACTATTACGGCCAGGACCCTGCGCAGATGGGCAAGTATCTGGACATCCTGATGCCGATGATTTACTATCACAGCGACGGATACCGGCAGAACGGTGCGAAGTGGGCCCTCGGCGTGGCCGACCATTTCGCCCGCAAGGGCGCTCCGGCGACGGTCTGGGCCGGACTCACGACCTATGAGGACACGGATTCGACCAAGGCCGTGCCGATGGAAACGGAACGCATCCTGGCCGATTGCCGGATGTTCGCGGACTCTTCGATGGCCACCGGCGTGGTGTTGTTCCGGTATGGCCTGGGAGACCTTCCCGACCTGCACGGATTGTGGAATGACAAACCAGAGACGAAATGATACTCATCGCAGACAGCGGCGCCACCAAGACGGAGTGGGCCTGCATCAGCAAGGACGGTGCGACGCGCATCGGCTTCTACAGCCAGGGGTATAACCCGAACTATATCACCGGAACGCAGATCGTGGCGGATATCCGCGCGAACCTGCCGGAAGGACTCGCCCCGGATCTCGTGGATGAAATCTATTTCTATGGCGCGGGCGTCACCGAACTGCAGTATCCTTTTATGGAGAAAACCCTGCGCGAGGTGTTCACCAAGGCATCCCAGGTCTTTATTGCCATGGACACGCTGGCTTCTTGCCGCGCTTTGCTCCAGCGGGAGCCCGGTTTTGCGGCCATTTTGGGCACGGGCGCTAATTCCTGCCTCTACGATGGCTGCAATGAGGGTCTCAATGTCGATTCCTGCGGTTTTATCCTCGGGGACGAAGGAAGTGGCGGATATCTCGGGAAGCGGATGATCACCGACTATATCCGGCGCAATATGCCGGAGCACGTGTATGAGCTGGTGGGCAAGGAGCTGGGGCGGACGAATGACGAGCTCATCGACATCATCTACACCAAACCTTTCCCGAACCGGTTCTGTGCGCAGTATGCCCGGTTCATCTGCGAGCATCTGGACTTCGATCCGTATTTCCCCGAGTTGGTAACGGATGCCTTCCGGAAGTTCTTCGAGCGGATTGTGACGCATTATCCGGATTATCAGCAGTATGCGTTCAATGCCGTGGGGTCGGTCGGCTACTATTTCAAGTCCCTGCTGCAGCCGGTGGTGGAAGAATTCGGCATGAAGATGGGCACCGTCCTGAAAGCGCCCATGGAGGGTCTGATCAAGTACCACACCCAAAACTAGCTGGCCGTGGGAAAGAAAGGATTCATAGTCCCGCTCGCATTCATCGGGATGATGTTCTTCACCGTGGGGTTCGCCACGGGAATCAACGGGTATTTCGTCCCGTTCCTGGAGAACAACCTGAACCTGACATCGGCCCAGTCGTATCTGGTGATCGCCGCCACGTTCCTGGCCTTCCTGGTGTTCAGTTTCCCGGCTTCATCCATCATCGCGAAGATCGGTTACAAGCGGACGATGTCCCTGTCGTTCTTCCTGTTTGCGGTGGCGTTCGCCCTGTTCATCCCAGCGGCCCGGCTGGAGAGTTTCGCCCTGTACCTGCTGGCCTGCTTCCTCAGCGGAACGGCCAACACCGTGCTGCAGGCAGCCATCAATCCGTATGTGACCATCCTCGGCCCCATTGACAGCGCGGCCCGGCGTATCAGCATCATGGGCATCTGCAACTCTTGCGCGCTGGCCCTCCCGTCCATCTTCATCGCCGCCGTCACCCGGAAGCCCATCGAGGCGGTGGGCCTGATGGACCTGGACAAGCCGCTCTACATCATCATCGGCGTCATCGTCCTGCTGGGCATCATTACCTTCTTCGCTCCGCTGGAGGAGATCAAGGCGCAGGGAGAGGAGAACGAGGAGGACTGCCCTTATGCGGCCGGGAAGAAGTCTATCTGGCAGTTCCCGCATCTGGTGCTGGGCGCCCTCGCGCTTTTCGTGTATGTGGGCGTGGAGAACCTGGCGCTCCTGACGGTCCTGGACTATGCGCAGGACATCGGTATGCCCAATCCGGAACGCTATACCATCTGGCCGGGCATCGGGATGGCCGCCGGTTATATTCTCGGCATCCTATGCATTCCCAAGGTGATTTCCCAGGTTCAAGCGCTCCGGATTTGCACGTGGATCGCGGTTGTGGATTCGCTGCTCATCGTCCTGACTCCGCCGCAGGTGTCGGTCTGGTGCGTGGCGCTTTTGAGTTTCGCCTGCTCGCTGATGTATCCTGCCATCTGGCCCCTTGCCATCGTGGACCTCGGAAAGTTCACGAAGAAGGGGTCTTCGCTGCTGGTCGCCTCCATCGGCGGCGGTGCGCTGATCCCGCTGCTGTTCGGCGCGATGAAAGACTGGGCGGGCAGCCAGAACGCCTACTGGATCTGTCTGCCTTTTTACCTGCTGATCATGTTCTATGCGTATTACGGTTATCGGATTCGCAAGTAGCCTGCTGCTGCTTTGCTCCGTTCCGGCCGCGGCTTGTACCACGGCCGTCGTTTCGGCGCAGGCCAGCGGAACGGGCCGTCCGATGATCTGGAAGCAGCGCGATGCGTCGGACGAATTCAACCGTATCGTACACGTTCAGGGGGAGAAGTACGGATTCACGGCCCTTTTTTCCACTTCCGACCAGGAATGCAGGAATGCCTATGCCGGCATCAATGAGGCCGGTTTCGCCATCTCCAACAACCTGTCCTACAACTTTCGCCCGGATTCCGTCGGGGTGGCCGGGACGCGGAACGGAGAATTGATGAGGCAGGCGCTGGGCTCTTGCGCCACTTTGGATGAGTTCGAAGCGATCCTGGTCGCCCGGGAGCACCCGATGCGGCTGAGCTCCAATTTCGCAGTCATCGACGCCTTCGGGGGTGCGGCGTATTTCGAGGTTTCGGATACGGCGTATGTCCGGTTCGACGTACCTGCCGGCGGATACCTGTTCCGGACCAATTATTCCTTGTCCGGAGAGTCCGGCCGAGGCCGCGGATTCGCCCGGTACGCCACGATGGAACAGGTGATGGCGGAACAGGAACGGCATCGTTTCGACCCCGGTTTCTTCCTGCAGACCGGCCGTACTTACCGGAATGCGCTGGGGGAGAAGGATGCCTTGAAGCATGCCAGCGGCCCGTACCTGTACGAGCACGATTTCATTCCGCGCAGGACGACGGTATCCTCTTTGGTCCTTGAAGGGGTTGCACCGGGCGGCCGTGCCGATAGCGGAGTGCTCTGGTGTGCGCTGGGATATACCCCCTGCAGCTATGCGATTCCCGTATGGGTGGCCGCCGGGGAACGGATTCCGTCAGTGCTTACCGGCGGCGCGCCCGCCAATCAGTTTGCCGTGCAGCTGAAGATGCTGCTCCGTCCGGTCGGATGGGACGACAAATACGTGGACGTCGATGGATTGCGTCAGATCATCCGCCGGGTCGGAAAGGCGGAGCAGGCCGAACTGAAGGCCGGCCGCCGCCTGATGCGGGAGATGGACCGGAAAGGATTCAACCCCGCTGCCGTCGAAAAGTTCAACGCGGAAGCTGACGCGCGCTTTGCGCGGTTCAAGAACCAGTTTGCCTTATGAAACACCCCGCCCTCCTGCTGGCCGTCCTGGCCGGGCTCTCGATCGTCCCGGCCGTCTCCGCCCCTCGTCCCAAGAAGAACGAAACGGTGGGGATCCGTTACTTGGATACGCACTTCCATCTGTACGATTCGCTCCAGAAGCAGATCTTCAACTTCGCAGAAACCGGTTACAAGGAGGAACGGAGCACCCGGCAGTGGACCTCTTTCCTCGCTTCGCAAGGATTTACTGTAGAAACGGGAGTCGCAGGGATTCCGACGGCCTTTGTCGCCACCTACGGCAGTGGCTCACCGGTCATCGGAATGATGGCGGAATATGACGCTATTGCGGGCATGTCGCAGGATACGGTTCCTTATCAGAAAGTGCTGGTCCCCGGCGCGGCAGGGCATGCCTGCGGGCACAACCTGTTGGGAGCCGGCTCGGTAGCAGGCGCTGTAGCCGTGTCCAAGTGGCTGGCAGCCACGGGTTTTTCCGGGACGGTGAAACTGTTCGGTTGCCCGGCGGAAGAAGGCGGCGGTGGAAAGGCCTACATGATGCGGGAAGGCGTTTTTGAAGGGCTGGATGCGATGCTGGACTGGCATCCCGACACCCGCAATACGGTGAACCGGACGTCCGGTCTGGCCAATGTACAAGTGCAGTTCACCTTTACCGGGAAGTCTTCGCATGCTTCCGGGGCTCCGGAGGCAGGTCGCTCCGCCCTGGATGCCGTGGAGGTGTTCGACTATATGATGAACATGATGCGGGAGCACGTCCCCCAGACCTCCCGGATCCATTACGTGATTACGGATGGTGGCAAGGCGCCCAATGTGGTGCCGGACAAGGCGAGCGTGAAGTATTTCTTCCGCAGCCCTTCCCGTGAAACCGTCCAGGATATCCTGTCCCGCGCTTTGGAAGCAGCCGAGGGCGCTGCGATGGGAACGGGTACGACCATGGACTACGAGCTGGTTTCCGGCAATTACGAACGGCTTCCCAATGATGCGATGGCAGACCTGGTGGGGCGTTCCCTGGACAAGGTCGGGGGTATCCGCTTGGATGATCGGGAAATGGCTTTCGCGCATGCGATGGTTGCCGAGTCCGGGGCCGATGCGGCCTTGATCGACAAACTCGCCATCGTGGTCCCTCCCGCCGAGGAAGGTTATGAGGCCTACGTATCCAGCGATGTCGGAAACGTGACCTGGGCTGTGCCCACGGGCAGTTTCCGGTATGCTTGTTTCGTGCCTGGCGGCGTAGGCCACAGCTGGCAGCAAGTGTCCAGCGGCGGTACCACCATCGGTACGAAAGGAGCCATCGGCGCGGCAAAGGTGCTTTATCTTTCGGCCGTGGAACTGATGACCGATGCGAAACTGCTGGCATCAGTCCGTGCGGAATTCCTGGAGCGCCGGGGTTCGGACTTCGTTTTCGAGCCTATGATGGGGAACCGGCGTCCGCCGTTCCTGCCCGCCGCCACCCTGGATCCAACGCTTCCCGAGATGGATTTGAAACCGGCTTTCGTCCCGGTGGCTGTTCCTGTGGCGACTCCTCGGGCCGATACGACCGGCCTGGATATCTTCCTCCGCTCTGCGGGCATCCAGGACCAGGCCGAATCCGGCCGCTGCTGGTATTTCGCAACGGCAAACGTCCTTCGCGGGGACTTGGAATTCTCCGTGGTCTATCCCTATTTCTGGGATATGATGGAGAAAGCCAACCTGTTCCTGGTCAATGTCTGGGACCATCGCAAGGAAGCGGTGGACAGCCGGTACAACGAGACGCTGTTCCGCCGGCCCACCTGGGATGGCGGGCATTTCATGAACGCGGTTTATCTCATCGACAAATACGGGGTCGTCCCTTCGAGTGCGATGCCGGAAACCGAGGTCTCGCAGAATACGGGAACTTTACTGCGGGATTTGCGCCGCCTGCTCCGGGCATACGGGATGAAGATGCGGGAGACGACCGATCCGGAGGTTGTCCGGAAAGCCGCGATGAGGGATGTCTCCAGCCTCCTGGTAGCAGCCCTGGGAACGCCGCCGGAAGCGTTTGAGTTTGAAGGGAAAACCTATACGCCGGCCTCTTTCCGTGATACCTTCGTTGCGCCCGATCTGTCGGATCGCTATGTGATGCTGATGAACGACCCTCGCCGTCCCTATTACCGGATGTATCGGGTGGAAGGTTCCCGGAATGCGGCCGACGGCACTGACTGGACCTTCCTGAACCTCCCTTGCGATGAATTGGAGGCGCTGGGCATAGCCTCCCTGGAAGCCGGGGACCGCTTCTATTTCACCTGTGATACGAACGAGGATGCCCTGCCGGAAGCGGGAATCTACGATTCCAGGCTTTTCCCGCGGGATCCGCTGCCGGAAATGACCAAGTCGGAACTGTTCGACAGCCGCGATATCAGTTCCGCGCATGCGATGGCCATGTGCGGCGTGAAACGAGCCCCTGACGGGACCGTCCAGTATTGGATTTCGGAGAATTCCTTCGGCCTCGTCCGGGGGGCGGACGGATATGTCCAGCTGGATGCCGGCTGGTGGCGCCGGTTCATGTTCCGGATGGCCATCGACCGCCGCTATCTGTCGGAGGACCAGCTCCGGATGACGGGCGGAAGCCCGGAAACCATTCCCTATTGGAACCTATATTGACCGGACATCCCAGCCGGAAATGATATCCCCGTAGCAGACGAAGAGTACCTCGAAACTCTGTCCGCTGGCCTGGTCCGTGACATGATAGACCCGGATGCGGTCGTTTTCTCGGATCAGTTCATAATCGCCCAAGTCCAGGGCGGGATACGTGATGGAAGGATCGTCCTCCACCATTCCGTTGACACTCTTTTCATGGATGGGCTGTCCGGCCACCAGCCGCTGGATACTCCGTTCTATGACCGCCATGAGGCCTTTGTTGGCAAACGGATCCATGTTCGGAGCCATGCCGGGCGCAGTCGGCAGTTTTCCTTCCGTGCGAAGCGTACGGAGACTGTCGGCATACACTTTGAACCGCCGGCGCAGGTCCGGTGATGTCAGCCCTTCAATGGTATAGAGGGAGATTCCCTTCGCCCCGGCGCTGAAGGCTGCGTCCATCTTTTCGAAGATGAACTCCGGATCGCCGCCGAGTTCGGTGTCCACCCCGCACATCAGGGTCGTGGTGCTGCCTTTCACAAGCTGGTTCGCCAGCGTGGCGTCACGGGCGAAGGACGGGTCCATCGTGTAGAAGTCGGTATAAGCCATCGGATGGACGAAATCCAGATTCCATTTCCACCATTCCTGCCAGACCATGAACCGGGAGACTCCGGCGGCGGAGAAGGGAGAAGCGGTCACGCGTTTGCCGGCGGCATGGGCGGCGTCGCACAGGAGGTTGGCAACTTCGGTCACCTGGTCGCAACGGAACTGGTTCCAGACTTCGTCACGGGAAGGATCCGCCTTTTCACGCGGATCATAGCCGTATTGTTCCTGGAATTTCCCAATCATCGCCGGGTGATAGCCGAAATCGTATTCCGGGAAGACTTCACCGTCCTGGAAGAGCCCGTAATTGTAAGCGAGGGAGATGGGCAGTACGCAGTCGATCAGGCGGCAGTAATCCAGGCAGATGCCTTCCACTCCGTCGATGGCACAGATATCCTTCACTTTCTGAACGAGATAGTCCCTGACTTCCGGCAGTGCGGGGCAGAGGAACTTGTAGGAATTCACATAGGCCTTGTAATCGACGACGCTGTCCCCGTTCCGGTTCACGCTGAACCAGTCCGGGTGTTCCTTCAGCATTTGCGGCCGTTCCTGTCGCGGGGGATTCAGGGTCCATACCCAGGCATAGACGGTAATTCCGTGCCGATGCGCGATTTCCACGTCCTTCCGGTAATCTTCTAGGGAGG